>Ga0196963_10000154_pt1 | contig 71122 bp, 76 predicted proteins | sample S1_5metaG_FD_148600 | JGI IMG/M metagenome (GOLD analysis project Ga0196963, IMG submission 148600) | Soil microbial communities from Anza Borrego desert, Southern California, United States - S1_5 | ecosystem: Environmental > Terrestrial > Soil > Desert | place: USA: California | collected... | reverse complement strand
CCCCTTCGGCCGCGTTCAGCCCGGGCGCTTGAGCACCTTCACTTCGCGCGCCAGCGCCTGCAGCCTGCCGTCGATGCACGACAGGTCCACCCGTTCGCTGAAGCGCCGCTGCAGCGGCGTGAGCTGAGCCCGCGGGCGCAGGGCGATGTCGCGCGCGGCGGGCGACAGGGCCTTGAAGATGGCTTCACTTGCCTGGCCCCACAAGTGAGCGGCCGCCCGCATCTGCACGATGGGCAGCAGGGTCGGCGCGCCGATCAGGCCGGTGGTGCTGGTGCGGATGACCTGGCCGATGACGGTGGCGATGTGGTCGTTGCGCAGCGACTCCGCGACGCAGAAGACGACCAGCGTGTTCAGCTCGAAGACGCGCTCGGGCGTGGGCTTGCCCAGCTCGTGCAGCGCGTTGTCCAGCGACATCGGTTCGCCGCGCAGGCGGTCCAGCGTCTTCGCGTACTGCTCGATCAGCCGGCCGTTGACGTGCAGCACGTACAGGTCGCGCTCGCGCAGCGTCATGCGCACGCCGCGGCCGCCGCTGCGCGGCTGCACCAGCAGGTCGAAGGTCTTCTCGCCGGCGCGGCAGACGCGGTAGAAGGCGTTGTCGAAGCGGATCAGGTTGCTGTCTTCGGTGACGGCGTCGCGGATCTGCTGGATCTGTGCGGCCCAGTCGTGGGAAACGCGAAGGGTGAACATCGGGCACTCCTGGGACGCGCGGCTCGCCGGTGCGGCAGCGTGACGGCCGCGTGCCCGATCGGCATCCCCAGGGCGAACGATGCGCTGGTGTGGGCGCTGTCGACAGTGGCTCAAGTCATGTCGGAGCGCCATGCGGCGGTTGATATTGCAACCAATCTTGTCGGCGCGCCTGGGGGTCAGCCCGGATCGACGTCCGCGCCCTTGTCGACCAGCAGCGCACGCAGCAGCGAGCGGTGGCAGCGCGACTCGTCCTCGCAATAGCAGCCGACCGAGAAGTTGGCGCGGTGCGACAGCGCGGCCAGCGCGCGCAGCAGGTGATCGGCCTCGGGAACGGCCATCTCGCGGCGGTAGGCCCGGGCGAACGCGGCCCAGGCGGCGGGCGTGTCGGCCTGCTGGCCGAGCTTCATGGTCTCGACGCTGGGCGCCAGGTTCGGCAGCCAGGCGTCGTACCAGTCCTGCGTTGCGAACTCGGCCTTCGGCACGCCACGTGGCGGGCGGCGCACCGTGCCCAGGCGCGTGCCTTCGTCGGCGGCGCGCGGGCTGCCGAGACGGACCACTCGGATCACCATCGTCCTTGTCTCCTTCGTCGTCGTCGTGGGATCAACTGGCCCAGGCTCGGGCGCGGGCCGCGGCGATCAGCGCCGCTTCCCGTTCGGGCGGCAGGGCCAGCTGCGGCTCTTGGCCGGCCAGGCTGGCGCGCACGTCGCGCAGCGTGTCGGCGGGCGCGCTCAGCCGCAGCCCGGCCGCCAGCGCGCGGGAGGCGTCGATGTGCATCAGGCTGGCGCGCTCGCCGTGCTCCGGGCGGTACAGCGGCAGTTCCGAGAAGTGCAGGCGCGCGTCGCGCAGCAGGTCGGCGGGCACCCACACCGGCTCGGACGGCGCCAGCAGCCCGATGAAGTTGCGCCAGGAGATGCGCGGTCCGGCGACGTTGAAGGCTCCGGCCAGCCCGCGTTCGACCACCGTGCGCACGAAGCGCGCCAGGTCGCGCACGTCGATCACCTGCAGGTGGTCGGTGCCGTCGCCGGGCGCCAGCATCGGCCCCGGCAGCGCCGCGCGCTGCACCCAGTGGACATAGCGGCCGCTGGGGTCGTGCCGGCCGACGACCACCTGCGGACGCAGCAGCGTGGCACGCTCGTGGAAGCGCTGCCGCACGATGTCCTCGCAGGCCACTTTCAGCGGGCCGTAGGTGTGGCCGTCAATCTCGGTGACCTCATGGCCGGCGGGCGCCACGCGGGGCTGGTCTTCGGACACCGGGCGTTGCAGCGGATCGCCGTAGACCATGACGGCACTCACATACACATAACGCGTTACATGCGCGTGCAGTGCGCTGGTGCTGGCCAGCACCTGCTGCGGCGTGTAGCCGCTGACGTCGATGCAGGCGTCCCAGCGGCGGCCGGCCAGGGCCAGCAGGCCGTCGGCGCCTTGGTCGCGGTCACCGCGCAGGCGTTCGATGCCGGCCGGCAGTGCGTCCGGCGCGCGCCCGCGGTTGAACACGCTGACGGCATGGCCCGCGGCCAGCAGCGTCTCTGCGATGTGGCGGCCGATGAACTGCGTACCACCGAGCACCAGCAGCTTCATGGCGCGGTGCGCGCCGCCGGCCGCGGCGCGAGCAGGAACGTGAACGGGAACGAGAACGGCCCGGCCGGCGTCGCCGGGCGGAAGGGTTGAATGCGGTGGAGGTGCTGCAGCATGGTGGCCACCTGAATGCGTCGATCGCCGATTCTGGATGAAGGCGGCGCGCCCGATGGTGCGCGATCAGTCCGTAACAGTCGCGGGGCACGCGGCCTGCCGGGCTAACTCGACGTTTGCTCGTGGTCCACCAGCTGCAGCCGCCGCACGACCGTGCCCGGCAGCAGCAGCGTGCCGGGGGCGGCGACGGCGTTGGCGCCCAGGCGTGCACGGTCACCGATCAATGCGCCGAATTTCTGCACGCCGGTGGACTGCAGCGCCGCACCGATGCGCACCCGGATCTCCTTGTCGTCACGTTCGTTGCGGTAGTTGGCGACGATGCTGCCGGCCTCCAGGTTGACCTGCGCGCCCAGTACCGAATCACCGACGAAGTTGAAATGGGCCAGTTTGCTGCCGGCGAAGACGAAGGAGGACTTCAGCTCGGCGCCGAAGCTCGCGATGTAGTCGGACCAGCGGATCGGGGGCATGGCGCGGCTCGGGCAGGGCGGCAGGCGCTTCAGCCGATGCCGCGCGTCAGGGCGCCGCTCACTTTGCGCACCAGCCACTTCGGCGTCGCGCGGGCGGCCAGCGCGGCGGCGCGCGCGCGGGCGGAGCCGGGGGTCTTGGTGGTGGCCATGGCGGCTCCGGTGGGTGGGTCAGTCGGCGGAGGTGGCGGCCGCCGGCCGCGGCGGCCATTCGTCGGCCAGCAGGCCGAAGAAGTGGGTGTCGTACGGCGCGCTGCCCTTGGCCACCCAGCGCCGGCGCAGGCAGCCTTCGAGCGAGAAGCCCAGCCGCCGCAGCAGCGTGGTGGACGCGGTGTTGACAGGGTTCACCTCGGCTTCGAGCCGGCGCAGGCCCATCGGCCCGAAAGCCTGCGTGCACAGTGCGTGCAGCGCCTCCTGCATCAGGCCCTGGCCCCAGTGCGCGCGGCCCAGCACGTAGCCCAGCTCGGCACGGGCGCTGTCCTGGTCGTGCCGAAAAAGCAGCGCGGTGCCGATCACCCGGCCGTCGCCGTGCCGCTGCAGCACCAGCTGCTGCGAGGTGCCGGCGGAGGCCAGCGTCTGCATGCGCTCGAACCAGGCCTGGCCATCGGCGGCGGTTTGCCAGGTGGGGTAGGGCAGGAACTGCGTCACCTCGGGGTCGCCGTTGATCGCCAGCAGGTCGGGCAGGTCGGCGGCGGCGATGGGGCGCAGGCGCAGGCGCGGGGCAACGATGTCGGTGATGGTGGGAAACGGCATGGGCGCGGGCGGTCAGGGGCGGTCACCGTGGCGGCGGTTGTGGCGCTGGCCGGGCGGATGGTGGCGTGGGTGGTCGCGGCGGTGTTGGCGGCGGCGCGGTGGAACGTACCACCATGCCGCGGCCACCAGCGCGCCGAAGCCGGTGTAGGCCAGCGTGAAGACCCAGGGTGGCAGGTCGTAGAACAGCACGCGCTGTACCCAGTGCTCGATGAAGCCACCCTGGTACGACGCGGCGCCGGCCTGCAGCCGCAGCCAGGACTCGAGCGTGGTCAGCGGGCAGGTGAGGCCGAACCAGGCCTCGCCGACGACGATGCCGATGGCCGCCAGGTGCGCCAGGCGGAAGCCGATGCCGTGCACCCAGCGCCAGCCGCGCGCATGGCCGAGCAGGATGGCCGCTAGGCCGCCGATGACGAAGACGACGATCGCCAGGTGCAGCAGCAGCACCGCATCGGCCAAGGCTTGCCAGGGCGGGGTCACCGGGGCGAACCTCCGGGCCGCACCCGGCGGCATGGCCGCGGCGCGCGCCGGGCAGGGCCTGTGGTGCGGCCGGCCATGCGGCCGGTGTCGCGGTCGCTCGTGCGGCGGGTGCTGCGGCCGGCGGCTGTCATGGCAGCAGGGCCGGCAACTCGGCCATGTGGCGGAAGACGCGATCGGCGCCGGCCGCTTCGAGCCGCGCCGCATCGGTCGCCGCGGCGTAGCCGTACACCGTCATGCCGGCGGCGCGCGCGGCGGCGACGCCGGTGGGGCTGTCTTCGATGACGATGCAGCGTGCCGGCGCCGCGGCCAGCGTGTGCGCGGCATGCAGGAACAGGTCGGGGGCCGGCTTGGGCCGCGCGACATCCTGCGCGCTGAACAGCCGCCCCTCGAAGCGCGGCAGCAGGCCGGTGTGGCCGAGCGTGAAGCGCATCTTCTCGCGCGGGCCGTTGGAGGCCACGCAGTACGGCACCGTCAGCCCGTCGATCAGTGCCGTCACGCCGTCGACCGCACTCAGGCCCTCGCGGAAGGCCGCGAAGCAGCGCTCGCCACAACGCGGCAGGAAATCGGCCGGCGGTTCGCGGTCCAGCAACTGCTGCAGCACGGCCAGGCACTCTTCCGTCGAGGTGCCCATGAAATGGTCGAAGGCCTGCTGCAGCGTCAGCGCGACACCGGCCTCGGCCAGCATCTGCCGCAGCACCTCGTGCGCGAGGCGCTCGCTGTCGACGAGCACGCCGTCGCAGTCGAAGATCAGCAGGGCGGGGGAGGGCATGGGTCGGTTCGCGGGTGGAGTCGGGATGGCGACGGCGCCTGACGCAGGCGGCGCGGCGGCGGTCAGGCGCCCTCCGGCCGCGGCTCGAACAGCTCGACCGGGTTGCCGGACGGATCGTCGACCAGCACCTGGCGGCCGCCCGGGCCCTTCACGGGCTTGCTGCGGAAGGACACGGCCAGCGCGCGCAGCTTGTCCATCACCTGGTCCAGGTCCTTCACCTCGACCACCAGCCGGTTCCAGCCACCGGGCACCGGCACCGAGCCATCGCGCAGCGTCTTGCGGGCCGAGGTGCCCGGCCCGCTGAGCCACAGCGACAGCCCGCGCCGCTTGACGATGGCAAACGGCGGCCCCCAGCGGTCGGCCAGACGGAACCCCAGCGCGCGGTAGAAGGCCAGCGCGGCGTCGACGTCGTCGACGAGGTATCGGACCACGGACATTGGTGTGCTCCCGGTTGGCGTTGGGCGAGGCGCTGATTCTGGCGCAGGAGCCGGGTCGCAAGCCGGGCTGGCCCCCTCCTGAAGTGGACGCGTATACCGATTGTTATCGAAGGTCGCGCCGCCTCGCGCTGGGCTCGTCCGCAATGGGATCGATCTCGTTCTGCGTGAGTCCGTGGCGCAGCATGCGCCGGCGATGCTCGGCAGTGCCGAGGTATCCGGCCAGGAAGCCGTCGAATGCGCTTTGCAATTCGACGTTCTGCCGGGCGAAGGAAAAGGCGCCGATCGGCGGGCCGCCGGCCAGTTCGTCCTGCGCATCCACCGGGGCCAGGTCGGCAAGCTGCTCGCGCACCAATACCGTCCGGTTGCCGAGCGCGGTGCTGGCGTAGGCGTCGGCCTGTCCACGGCGCACGGCCTGCAGGGCGTCATGCTGGGTGAAGAACTCGATGATCCGTGCCGCATCGACGCCCGCCGCCATCGCGCTCTGCCGCTGGATCTGGCCGCGCACCAGCGCCAACCTGTGCCGGCCGAGCGCGATGCCGCGGTAGCTCGTGATGCCTTTCGGATTGCCCGCGGGAACGATGAATCCGTCGCGCAGCGCCCAGACCGCGCGGCTGAAGGCGACCAGCGCCTGGCGTTCGGCGCTGACGAACAGCGGCGTGTTCATCGTCCAGCGGCCGCTCGCGACGCCGGGCAGCAGTTCGGCGAAGGTGGTCAATTGCAGTTCGACGTGGCGGACGCCCAGGGCCTGCAGTCCGATCAGCGCCAGCTCGACGTCGCAACCCGTGGCGGCGCCGTTGGGCAGCGGCGCCGCGAAAGGCGGCTCGTCGATGTAGGCGAAGGTGACGCGGTCGCGCCAGTGCGGCGGATCGGCCATGGGCGTGGACGCAGCTGTGATACGGACCTCAGGCGGCGCCGGCTTCCGCCAGCCGCGCCATCAGCAGCGTGTCGAAGTACGCGCCGTCGAAGCACATGGCGCGGCGCAGGCGGCCTTCCTCCGTGAAGCCGAGCTTGCGGTACAGGCCGATGGCGGGCGTGTTGTCGGCCCGCACCTCGAGCTCGATGCGGGTCATGCCTTGCGCCGTGGCCTTCGCGAGGCAGGCACCGAGCAGGCGCGTGCCCAGGCCGCGGCCGCGGAAGTCGGCGTGCACGCCCATGCCGACATGGCCCCGGTGCGCGACCGCATGGGCCCAGTCCGGAAAGATGTCGGCCCAGCCGACGACGCGCTCACCGTCCAGCGCGACGAACTGCACCGCGTCTTTCTCGAGGCCGTCGCGCACGAACTGCTGCACCCGTTCCAGCGGCGGGGCCTCCACCTGCGCGAGGAAGCGCTTTTCGCGCGCCACCGCATCGAGGCAGGCGCGGAAGCCCGCGGCCAGCGCCTCGGTGATCGGCACGACCGGCAACGGCGGCTCGGGCAGCGGCGCTGCGCTTGGGCCGGCCATCAGCGGGCTCCGTCCGTGCTGGGTCCCAGGTAGGCGAAGCGCGGTTGCCGGCACCCGTCGATCTCGACCTCCTCGAAGAACATGCCCAGCGGCCGCACCCACCAGCCGCGGTCCGCGTACAGCGGCTTGTAGACCACCATCGGCTCCAGGCTTTCGCTGTGGCGCGCGGCGGCGACGACCTCGTACTCGCCGCCCTTGTAGTGGCGGTAGTGGCCGAGGCGCAAGGCGGGCAGGGGCGGCAGGTCGTCGGTCATGTCGGCGGGGCGGATCGAGCGGAGATGCAGGATTCTGGCGTGGCCGGGCCGCGGGCCTGCCGCGGTCAGGGCGCCAGGCAGGCTCCCTGGGTGCAGCCCTGGCGCGTGCTGCGGTCGTACTCGATCTCGCGCGCCCGGGCGGCTTCGATCAGCTCGTGGCCGCGGCGGTTGGCTTCGCTTTCCAGGTCGCCGCAGCGCGCCATGGGCGGCAGGCGCTCGATCGTGCGGTCGATCTCGTGCGCGACCTCGCGTGCCAGCCGGCGGTGGCCTTCCTCGTGCAGCAGCAACGCCGGGAAATAGCGCTTGAAATCAGCGGCCGCCGGTGCCTGCGGCGCGCGCAGCCGGGGCAGCGTCATCGTCACCGCCAGCTGCGTGGCCACCGAGGCGATGCGGCAGGTGCCGCCCGGCGCCGCATTCCAGCGGAATTGCCAGCGCACGTTCCAGGCGGTGTAGGCGTGGAACGTGCGCCCGCCGTCGCGCACCGGCGATGCCGCGTTCAAGGCGGACAGCAGCGTCTCGCCGGGGCGCGGCTCGACGTCGTAATAGCGGTGTTCGAGCTGTTCGGAGACGCCGGCCTGGGCGGCGGCCGCCGCACCCAGCACCATCAGGGCCGCCAGCGCCGGGCGGCTTGGGCGGCTTGCTCCGCAGGCCTTCAAGCGCCGGCCTGGGCAGGCCCCAGGTCGCCGTAAGGACTGGCGATGACCAGCTTGTAGCCGTTCGGGTCGCGCAGCCAGATTTCGCGGTGCTGCGCGTTCGGGTTGACCAGCGGCCCGTCGAGCACGGTGGCCTCGTGGGCGCGGATGCGCTGCAGCGCGACATCGAACTGGTCGGTCTGGAACCACAGCAGCACGCCGTTGCCAACAGGGCGCAGGCCGGGGTCGCCCAGGTGCGGGTGTTCGTGGGCTTCCCAGCGGTGCAACTGCAGCACCAGTTGCTCGCCGGACATCAGCATCTCGTACTCTGCCCCGCCGTGGCCGCTGTGCAAGCCCAGCACCGCCTGGTACCAGGCGCTGGTGGCCTCGACGTCGTGCACGACGATGAGGGGTTGAGGCGTCAGCGGCATGGGGCCGGATCCTACAGGCCGCGGTCCCGGAACGGTGGTATGGCGGCGCTCGCGTGCTTGTGGGGGCCGGCGCGGACACGCGGCATGCATTTTTCACGGTGATCCCGTACTGGCCGGACCGGACGACGGTGCATGAGTGCAAGGATGGTGATTATCATATTTATCAAGTTAGTAGCCATCCTGCCGACAACCCAATGGCAAGACCGCTGACGCAGCCGCGTCAGCTGACACCCTGCAGACCTATGAGGTGTACGCAGTCCCATGCCCAGCACCCTGCTAGAAATCCCGCCGCCAGCCGCCTTGCAGGCCGTTCCCGGGCGCGCCCCCCTGCCCGGCGGCGCGGGCCCGGAGCTCGCCGCCCTCGCCAGGCTGCTGGAGCGCAGTTCGGATGCCCTGGTGCAGATCGACGCGCAGGGCTTCATCAGCTTCACCAATGCCGCGGCGCGCGCCGAGCTGCAGGGGTCCGGCCACCCTTCGGATGCCCGGCTGCACTGGAGCGAGCTGCTGGATCGCCAGGGCATTCCCCCGCCGGTGGGCGCCATGCTGCGCGCGCTTCGGCGCCGTGGCCTATGGGAAGGCGAACTGCTGTTGCGCCTGGGCGGCAGGTCGCAGGTGCCGTTTCACGTTCTCGTGACGGCGCACCCCGGCGACAGCGGCCGCGGCGCGCGCCATTCGGCGCTGTTGCGCAATTTGTCCGCTGAGCGGCGCGACCGGCAGCAGGTGCAGCGGCAAGCCGACATTCTTCAGGCCATCACCGAGGCGATTCCGGCGACCGTCGTGGTCGTGGACAGCGATGGCCGATACCGGTTCGCGAACCAGGCCTTCGAGCGCTACGCCGGTCGGACACGCGACCAGATCATTGGCAGGCGCGCCATCGAGGTGCTGGGCGTTGAGGAAGTCGAGCGCCGCAAGCCCTACATGATGCGGGCGTACGCGGGGGAATCGGTCGAGTTCGTCCTGGACTATCCGGGTGAGCAAGGAACGCGCTGGCGCGCACTGTCATGCATTCCACTCAAGGTGGATGGGGTGGTAGACGGCTTCGTCGGCATCAGCCAGGACATCACGCGGGAGCGCAGCGAACGTGATCGGCTTGTCCACATGGCCGAGCGCGATGCGCTGACGGGCCTGCTCAACCGCGCCGGGTTCGAGCGCAGCCTGGAGCGCCTGATGTTTGCCGACGATGCAGACAGGGTCGCCCTGCTCTACATCGACCTCGATCACTTCAAGCCGGTGAACGACCGGCACGGCCATCTGATGGGTGATCGGCTGCTTCAGCAGTTTTCGCAGAGGCTCATGGAGTCAGTGCGCTCCACCGACGTCGTGACCCGGCTCGGCGGCGACGAATTCACGATCCTGCTGGCCGGCATCGCCGACCCGGCCCAGGCCTTGCGCGTGGCTGACAAGGTGCTGGCTGCTGCACAGGACCCCTTCGTGCTTGACGGCTGCACGGTCAGTGTCTCGGCCAGCGTCGGTATTGCCCTGGCCCTGCAGCCCAAGGCCGGCTGGCGCGAGCTCGTGGCGCGTGCGGATGCCATGCTCTATCGGGCGAAGGCGCAAGGGCGGGGCCGCGCGGCGGTGTGACGCGGTGGGGGTTCGGGGCAGTGCGCCAGGTGTTCGCGCTGACGACGCGTCCTCGACCACGCCGGGCATGCGGCATGCCGGGGTCGCCGAATCCGCCACTACAGCGTCCCCATCGTGTCGAATGTGCCCAGGACTACCCCAGCCGGACAGGGCGCAGCACCGGCCAAGGTGCCGCCCAGCCGAACCTGGTGGACCTTTCTCGCGATCCTGCTGATCAACTACCTGCTGGTGCGCCTGCTGTTCTCCGGGGCGGACGGATCCGTGACGGTGCCCTACACGGTGTTCAGGGAGCAGGTGGCCCAGGGCAATGTCAGCGCCATCTACAGCCAGGGCGTCAGCATCGAGGGCCGCTTCATCCGGCCGGTGCCCTGGCCGCCGCCCGGCCATGCCATCGGCGTGCGGGCGGCCTCGGTGCCGCGTGCGAGCCGGCCGCCGGAGCCGGCGGCGACCTTCACCACCACGCTGCCGGCCTTCGTCGACCCGGGTCTCGAGCAGTTCCTCATCGACCACCGGGTCGAGATCAGCGCCGAGCCCATCCGCAGCGGTGGCGGCTGGGGGGCGCTGCTGCTGGGTTTCGGGCCCGCTTTGCTGCTCATCGCCTTCTACGTGTGGCTCTACCGCCGTGCCAGCCAGGCCGGCGGGCTCGGCGCCATGGGCGGCCTGATGGGCATCGGCAAGAGCAAGGCGCGGCGCTACGACCAGGAGGCCAGCAGCCGCGTCACTTTCGCCGACGTGGCGGGCATCGACGAGGCGGAAAACGAACTGGTGGAGATCGTGGACTTCCTGCGCGAGCCGCAGCAGTACACGCGCCTGGGCGGCACGGCGCCGAAGGGCGTGCTGCTGGTGGGTGCGCCCGGCACGGGCAAGACGCTGCTGGCGCGCGCGGTGGCCGGCGAGGCCGGCGTGCCGTTCTTCTCGATGAGCGCGGCGGAATTCGTCGAGATGATCGTGGGCGTCGGCGCGGCGCGCGTGCGCGACCTGTTCAAGCAGGCACGCGAACATGCCCCGGCCATCATCTTCATCGACGAGATCGATTCGATCGGCCGAGCGCGCGGCAGCCTGAGCATCGGCGGCGCCGGCGAGCAGGAGCAGACGCTGAACCAGATCCTCACCGAGATGGACGGCTTCACCGGCCGCGAAGGCATCATCGTGCTGGCCGCCACCAACCAGCCCGACGTGCTCGACCGCGCGCTGCTGCGGCCCGGCCGCTTCGACCGGCGCGTGGTGGTGAACCTGCCCGACCGCGTCGGCCGCGAGGCGATCCTGAAGGTGCACACGCGCAAGGTGCCGCTGGCCGCTGACGTGGACCTCGGCCACATCGCCTCGGCCACGCCGGGCCTGTCGGGCGCGGACCTGAAGAACCTGGTGAACGAATCGGCGCTGCTGGCGGCCCGGCGCAAGCAGGACGAGGTACGGCAGAAGGATTTCCTGGACTCGCTCGAGAAGATCGTGCTGGGCCCCGAACGGCCGCTGCTGCTGAGCCGCGAGGACCGCGAGCGCATCGCCTACCACGAGAGCGGCCATGCCATCCTGGGCCTGGTGGTGCCGGGCGCCGACCCGGTGCACCGCGTCACCATCGTCCCGCGCGGCCAGGCGCTGGGCGTGACCTACCAGCGCCCGCAGACCGACCGCTACAACTACCCCGAGGGCTACCTGCGCGCGCGCATCGTCGGCATGCTGGGCGGGCGGGCGGCCGAGGAAGTGGTCTACGGCACGCGCACGACGGGCGCCGAGAACGACATCTCGCAGGCCACGCAACTCGCCCGCAACATGGTCACGCGCTGGGGCATGAGCGAACGCATCGGCATGGTGGAACTCGCCCCACCCGACAACCGCTACCTCGGCGTCCCCGGCGCCTTTGCCGGCGCGCGGCCCTTCGGGGAGGAGACGGCCCGCCTCGTCGACAGCGAGGTGCAGCGCATCATCAACGAGAGCCATGCCGAGGCGATGCGCCTGCTGCGCCAGCACCGCGCGGCGCTGGATGCGCTGGTGAAGGCGCTGCTGGAGCGCGAGACCCTGGGCGAGCAGGAGATCCTCGAAGTCACCGGGCTGCCGCCGGCGCCGGCGCTGCTGAACCGGCCGCTGGACAAAACCGTGGCCGCCGCGTAAGCCGCGGGCTCGTCTGAACAGCTCGCGGGCAGCATGCGGGTTGCATGTGGGCTGCATGCGGGCAGCACGCTGCGCGGCGCCGACACCCGCCGTGCCACCGACCCGCTGCGCCGAAGAGGTGTCAGCCCGCCCGGTCCGCCGGCAGGCCGTGGCCACCCACCGGCTCGGTGGTGGCGACGGTCTCGAAGCCGTCGATGAGCGGCATCGCCCCGGCGATTGCGGCCTTGACCGCCGGCAGCTGCAGCGAGGCGCGGTGGTGCGCTTCGCTCTCCCACACCTCGGTGACCCAGACCGTGTCGGGGCGCGCGGGGTCGTTGGCGACCACGTAGCTGAGGCAGCCCGGCATGCCGTCCAGCCCCGACAGCATGAAGCGCAGGAATTGCTCGCGCGTGCCTGGCTTCACCGTGATCTTGCCGATCAGTCCGTGCATCGATGTGCTCCCGTCGTGTCCGTGGTCGGCGCCACTGTATGGAATCACAGTCATGCTGGCAAGCGTCCACCCTGCCGGCCGCGGGGCGTCAGGCTGGCAGCAGCGCTGCGCCGGGCAGCGGGTCGCGCAGCGGCTTGGCCAGGGTCAGCAGGCGCAGTTCATAACCCAGCTCGCGGTACAGGTTCTGCGCTGTGTCGTTGAAGGCCCACACATTCAGGCGCAGCTCCAGCGCGCCGCGCGCGGCGGCCCATTCCTGGGCGTGCTCCATCAGGGCCCGGCCGATGCCGTGGCCGCGCCATTCAGGTGTTACGCCCAGCGTGCCTACCCGCGCGAAGCGCATCGGCTGCATCAGCGAATGCGTTTCGTCGACGACGGCCACGGTGACGAAGCCGGCCAAGTGGCCGGGCGAATGCTCGGCCACGAAGCTGGTGGCGGCAGGCTGCGCGATGGACGATGCCCAGTGCGCGGCGTCGCGCAGCGGGTCGGCTGGCGGCGCGAAGAGCTGCGGGAACGTCTCGTGGTGCAGCACGTTGACCTGCATGCCCAGCGTGCAGATCCCGTGCAGGTCGTCGGGCGTGGCTTCGCGGTAGCTCGTTGGCATGCAGTGCTGAGTCGCGTGATGCTTGGGATGCGTGCCTTCAGCGCGCGGCGCCGAACAGCGTGTCGTATGCGCCGGCGGAGAAACCCTGCACCCGCTGGCCCTTGGCGATCAGCAGCGGCACCCCTGCCGCCGCCGGCCTGGGCGAAGGCGCTGTGGCCGGCGGGCGTGTCGATGTCGATCTCTTGGTACACCACCGCCTTGGCCGCCAGGTAGGCCTTGGCCTTGCGGCAATAGCCACACCACGCCGCCGAATAAAGCACCACGCCTTCCACCACGGCCGGCGACGACTCGCGCAGCCGCCGCAGCTGCTCGACGTACGACTGCGTGGCCGCCGGCACCGGGCTGCTCGGCAGGTTCTCGAAGCTCATCGTCTTGTCGACCCGGCCTTCGGCGGGCGGCTTGTCGCTGTAGACGATGCGGCCGTCCGGGCCGACCGACTTGTACAGCGTCTGCGCCGCCGCGGACGCCGCCAGCGCGGCGAGCGCGGCGCCTGCGGCGACGGGCCGCCGGATCGGCCGGCGGGAAGCAGGATCGCTCATCGGCGAAGGCGCGTAGCGCGCCCGGCTGCGGGACAAGCGCCGGAGCTTAACGCCGAAGCCGACACCGGCCGTTGCACGCCCGCGGCCAGCGGCGGCCCGCGGTGCCCGGGCCGGTGCAATTCCCCACTGCACCGCAGGTTCTAGCGTTCCTGGCAGGACTGGCCGGGCGGTGCAGCGCGTAGAGTTCCGGGTTTGCACCGCGGCCGGCGGGATCGTCGGCCGCCTGGGGCCGGTGGCTCACCGGTCCCCGTCCCGTCCCCGGATCTCTCCGCACCCGCGGCCCCTGCCGATGCCCGTCTCCTTGCTGCGAGTCCTCGTCCTGCTGTGCTGCGCCTGGTTCAGCACGGCGGGGGCATGGGCACAGGGCGCCACCGTGCGCACCGACCAGGTCCGGGCCGAGCTGCTCGCCCATGCGCCCGAGGGCGTCGCGCCCGGCAAGACGGTCTGGCTCGGCCTGCTGATCGACCACCAGCCGCACTGGCACACCTACTGGAAGAACCCCGGCGATTCCGGCCTGCCGACGCGGCTGGAGTGGCGCCTGCCGGCTCGGCTGGCGGCCGGCGAGATCGACTGGCCGCGCCCGCACCGCATGCCGGTGGGCCCGCTGGTGAACTACGGCTTCGAAGGCAAGCTGCTGCTGCCGGTGCCGGTCACCGTGACGGCGGCGCCGCTGGGCGCCAACGTCGAGATCGGTCTGCGCGCCGACTGGCTGGTGTGCAAGGAGGTCTGCATTCCCGAGTCGGGTGAATTCAGGCTGAAGCTGCCGGTGCAGGCCGCCACCGCCGCCCACGGCAGCTTGTTCGAAGACGCGCTGGCGCGGCGCCCGGCCACGCTGCCCGGCGCCACGGCCGAGGCCCGCATCGACGGCAACGCCATCGCGCTGCGCGTGGGCGGGCTGCCGGCGGCCTGGCGCGGCCAGCCGCTGGACTATTTCGCGGCCGACGCCGGCGTCATCGAACATGCCGCCAAGCCCGAGCAGCGTTGGGAAGGCGACCAGCTGGTGATGCGGGTGCCGCTGTCGCCGCAGCGCAGCGAAAGCCCGGCCCGCCTGCAGGCGGTGCTGGCGGCGGCGGGTGACAAGGCCGGCGTGCAGATCGGCTTCACGCTGGCGGGCGGCTGGCCCGCGGCGGCGGCCGGCGCGAACCCGGCGACCACGGCCGATCCGCAAGCGCCGGCCGGCGGCGCGGCCCCCACCGCCGGGACCGCCCCAGCCACCGCGGGCGGCACGGCCGCTGCCGCCACGGCCCCGCCGGCGCCCGACGCCGGCAACATCGGCGCCACCCCGGTGTCGCTGCAGATGGCGCTGGTGCTCGCGTTTGCCGGCGGCGTGCTGCTGAACCTGATGCCTTGCGTGTTCCCGGTGCTGTCGCTGAAGGTGCTGGGCTTCGCAGCCCATGCGCACCACAGGCGCACGCTGGTCGCTGGCGGCCTGGCCTACAGCGCCGGTGTCATCGCATCCTTCGTCGGCCTGGCCGCGCTGCTGCTGATGCTGCGCGCCGCGGGTGCTGGCATGGGCTGGGGTTTCCAGCTGCAGTCGCCGCCCTTCGTCGCGGCGCTGGCGGTGCTGTTCATGCTGATCGGCCTGAACCTGGCCGGCGTCTTCGAATTCGGCAAGTTCGCGCCCAGCTCGGCCTGCACCGCCCACCTGCGGCGGCCCGTCGCCGACCACGCACTGACCGGCGTGCTGGCGGTGCTGATCGCCTCGCCCTGCACCGCGCCCTTCATGGGCGGCGCCTTGGGGCTCGCGCTGACGCAGCCGACGCCGCAAGCGCTGTCGATCTTTGCGATGCTGGGCGTGGGCATGGCCGCGCCCTACCTGCTGCTGGCCTGCTGGCCGCAGGCCGCGCGCTGGCTGCCGCGGCCGGGGGCATGGATGGCGCGCTTCAAGGCGCTGATGGCGTTCCCGATGTTCGCGACGGTGATCTACCTGGTGTGGGTCATCGGCCAGCAGGCGGGCATCGATGGCGCCGCGGCGCTGCTGGCGCTGCTGCTGGTGCTGGCGTTCGCGGCCTGGGTCCACGGCAGCACGGTGGGCCGGCGCGGGCGCTGGGCCTGGCGCAGCGGCGCGGCGCTGCTGTCGCTGGGCTTGCTCGCATGGGCCTGGCCGCTGCTGACGCATGAAGTGAGCGGCAGCGCGGCCGGCGCGGCCACCGCCTCGCGCAGCCCGGCGGGCGCCGTGCAGTGGGAGCCCTGGTCGGCCGAACGCGTCGAGCAGGCGCGCGCCGAGGGCCGCCCGGTCTTCGTCGACTTCACCGCCGCCTGGTGCGTGACCTGCCAGTTCAACAAGCGCCTGACGCTGTCGCACCGCGAGGTGCAGGCCGATTTCGCGAACAAGGGCGTGCTGCTGCTGCGCGCCGACTGGACGCGGCGTGACGAGCGCATCACCAAGGAGCTGAACCGGCTGGGGCGCACCGGCGTGCCGGTGTATGCGCTGTACGGGCCGGGCCAGGCCGCGCCGCGCATCCTGTCCGAGATCCTGTCCGTCGCGCAGGTGCGCGCGGCCATCGCCGGCTGGCCGGTCGCGGCGTCGGTGCCCGCGCAGGGCGCCGACCGGCCGGCCGAGACGCTGGCCGCCGCGGCACCCGCTGCACCCGTCCCCACCCCGAGGAGCACGCCATGAAGCCGTGGATCAGCATCGTCACCGCCAGCCTCGCGCTGGGCAGCGCCTTCACCGCCGCCGCGCAGGCCGTGGTCAACCAGCCGGCACCGGCCTTCAGCGCCAAGGACGTGACCGGCAAGACCGTGAGCCTGGCCGACTTCAAGGGCAAGCACGTGGTGCTGGAGTGGGTGAACCCCGGCTGCCCCTTCGTGCAGAAGCACTACAACAGCGCGAACATGCCCGCGACGCAGAAGGACGCGATGAGCAAGGGCGTGGTATGGCTCAGCATCTCGTCGACCGCCAAGGACGCCGGCGACTACCTGCCGCCGGCCGAACTGGCGAAATGGCTGCAGTCCAAGTCCGCCGCACCGACCGCGGCGCTGATGGACGAGGACGGCAGGATCGGCCGCAGCTACGGCGCGCGCACCACGCCGCACATGTACCTGATCGATCCGCAGGGCAAGCTGGTCTACGCCGGCGCCATCGACAGCAAGCCCACGGCCAACCCGGCGGACATCAAGACCGCCACCAACTACGTGACGCAGGCCGTCGGCGAGGCGCTGGCCGGCAAGCCGGTCTCGCGCGCCAGCACGCAGGCCTACGGCTGCGCGATCAAGTACGCCAGCGGGGCCTGAGGCTTCGGGCCTGTCCACCTGCCGGCTCCGTGCCGCTGGTGTCCGATGTCGGCGGCCTCGCAGCGAGCGGCGCGAGGCCGACCCGAGCGTCAGTGCGTGGTCGGCCGGGCGGGCGGCTGCGACGCAGCGGCCATGGCCGCTTCATGCGCACGGGCTTCCATCAGCGCCCGCTCGCGTGCATTGCGCGTTAGCGCCGCCGCGCGCAGGAACTCCTGCTGCGCCTCGGCCGGGCGGTCGAGCCGGGCCAGCAGGTCGCCGCGCACGCTGGGCAGCCAGTGGTAGCTCTTCAGCGCCGGATCGCCGGCCAGCGCGTCGACGATCTCCAGCCCCGCCGCTGGCCCGAAGGCCATCGCCACCGCGACGGCGCGGTTCAGTTCGACGACCGGCGACGGCACCGTCTGCGCCAGTGCGTCATAGAGGGCGGCGATGCGCGGCCAATCGGTGGCGTCGGCCGTGCGGGCGCGGGCGTGGCAGGCGGCGATGGACGCCTGCAGCGCATAAGGGCCCAGGGCCCGGCCTTCGGCCGCCACCAGCGATTCGGCACGCTGCAGCGCGGCCAGGCCGCGGCGGATCAGCAGCTGGTCCCAACGCGCGCGGTTCTGCTCCAGCAGCAGCACCGGCTTGCCCTCGGCATCGACCCGGGCGGCGGTACGCGAGGCCTGCAGTTCCAGCAGCGCGGCCAGGCCGTGCACCTCCGGCTCGTGCGGCGCCAGGCCGGCCAGCACGCGGGCCAGGCGCAGGGCCTCGTCACACAGCGCGGGGCGCATCCAGTCGTCGCCCGCGGTGGCGGTGTAGCCCTCGTTGAAGATCAGGTACAGCACCTCCAGCACCGAGGCCATGCGGTCGGCCAGCGTGTCGTCGCGAGGCAGCTCGAAGGGGACCTTGGCGGCGGCGAGCGTGCGCTTGGCGCGCACGATGCGCTGCGCGATCGTCGGCTCGGGGACGAGGAAGGCGCGGGCGATCTCGTCGGTACTGAGGCCGCCGAGCAGCCGCAGCGTCAATGCGGCGCGCGCCTCGGTGGACAGCACCGGGTGGCAGGCGGTGAAGATCAGCCGCAGCAGGTCGTCGCCGATGCGGTCGGCGCGCGCGGCATCCAGGGCATCCACGAAGTCCGGCACGATCAATGCCTCCTGCGCCTCGAGGTCATGGCCCAGTTCTTCATGCTTGCGTGCGGCCATCTGGTGGTGCCGCAGGTGGTCCAGCGCCCGGCGCTTGGCGGTGGCCATCAGCCAGGCGCCGGGGTTGTCCGGCACGCCGGTGGCGGGCCAGTGCTCCAGCGCCGCCACCAGCGCGTCCTGCGCCAGTTCTTCGGCGCTGCCGATGTCGCGCGTGAGCCGCGCCACGCCGGCGACGATCTTCGCCGACTCGATGCGCCAGACCGCCTCGATCGCCTTGTGGCTGGGGGCGTGGATGGTGCTGCTCACTGGACTCCCTTCGGGCTGCGCCCTCTGGTATTCGCCCTTGGGGCGGCCCGGCGGGCTCATGCGTGGGAACGGCCTGGCGTAGGCATCATCGGCGGGCCGCGGGCATCAGTCCTTGGGCGCGGCCTGGCCGGCGTCCACCATGTGCACCAGCTCCCACACGTGGCCGTCGGGGTCGGCGAAACCGTGGGCGTACATGAAGCCGTGGTCCTGCGCCTCGTTGGGCACGCTGCCGCCCGCGGCGCGGGCCTTGGCCACCAGCTGGTCGACCTGCTCGCGGCTGTCGCAGGACAGGCACACGAGCACCTCGATGCCCTTCGAGGGGTCGGGGATCGGCTTCTTCGAGAAGCTGGAGAAGAACTGCTCGACGAGCAGCATCGCGAACAGGTTCTCGCCGAGCACCATGCAGGTGGCGTTCTCGTTGGTGAAATCCGCGTTGAAGGTATAGCCCAGCGCGCTGAAAAAGGCGACCGAGCGCTGCAGGTCCTTGACGGGCAGGTTGACGAAGATCTGGCGGTGCACGTGATGACTCCTGAAGTGTGCGGCAGCGGGGATCAGTTGAGGCCCTTGCCGGCACCCAGCTCGCGGAAGCGTTCGGCGGACGGGTTGGCCTCGAAGTCTTCCAGCTCGTACATCTGCCGCACCTCGATCTCGCAGTCCATCTCCGCGAAGGGTGCCGGGAAGCGGCGGGTCCATTCCAGCGCCTCTTCGCGCGACTTCACCTGGATGATGGTGTAGCCGGCGATCAGCTCCTTGGTCTCGGCGAAGGGGCCGTCGATGACCGTGCCCTTGCCGCCGCGGTACTGGATGCGCCAGCCGCTGGCGCTGGGCTTGAGCCCGTTGGCGTCCAGCAGCACGCCGGCCTGCGCCAGCTGCTCGTGGTAGTCGGCCATCACGGCCATCAGGCGCTCTTCCGGCAGCGCGCCGCTTTCACTGACCGCATTGGCGCGGACCTGGATCATGAATCGCATCTCGATGCTCCTGTCGTGGGCTGCGGCCCCGGCGGGACCGTCTTGCGCAGCCGGCCCTGGGGTTCACCACCACGACGAACGAGCCGCGGCGACATCGACAGCGTGCGGGGCCGGGAAAACCCGGGTCTGCCGCCCGCCTGCCGCGCGTTAGAGCGAGTCTTCGAAGCAGGCGCCGATGGCACGCACCTCGACCGTGGCCCATTCCGCCGCCGGGCAGCGCGCGGCGATGGCCAGTGCCTCGTCGCGGGTCTTGCAGGTGAGCAGGAAGATGCCGCCGATGATCTCCTTGGCCTCGGCGAAGGGGCCGTCGACGATGCGCGCCCGGCCTTCGCGCTGCTGCACCCGGGCCATCTGGCCGTCGATGCGCAGCGATTCGGCCATCGTCAGGGCGCCGTTTTCCTTCAGGTCGGCCGCGAAGCCGGTCATGCGGTCCCAGGCTTCGCGGGCCTGGGCCGGCGTGCGGGCCTGGCGCTGGCCGGGGGGTTCGATGATCACGAGCATGTAGGACATCGGGGGCTCCGGAGGCAGTGGCGCCGCGGGCCGGTGGACCCGGCCCGACGCGGCGGCGCAGTGGGGGAGCGGCCATCTTAACGAGCGTGCCGCGCCGCGTTGGACGCGCCCTCTGGACGGCACGGTGAGTGGGCCGGAGGTGCCCGCGAGGCGAGGGCTCAGCCCGCGCCCACCGGCAGCAGCCGCTGCGCCAGCAGGTGGACCAGCGCGAAGCCGGCGCCCGTCAACACCAGCGAGCCCGCCAGGTGCGTGGCCGCCGTGGCCAGCGCCCAGCCCCATTGCTGCCGCATCAGCAGCGACACCACCTCGGCCGAGAAGGTGGAGAACGTGGTGAGCCCGCCGAGGAAGCCGGTAACGAGCAGCAGGCGCCATTCCGGCGGCAGCTGCGGCATCTGGGCGAAGCCCGCGCTGGCCACGCCGACCAGCAGGCCGCCCAGCAGGTTGGACGCCAGCGTGCCCAGCGGCATGCCGGGCAGCAGCGGATTGAGCCAGAGGCTGAGCGTCCAGCGCAGGCAGGCGCCGACGCCCGCCCCGCTGAAGACCGCCAGCGCGGCGAGGCCAGTCATTCGATGTCCTTTCGGATGGGCAACGGCGGCAGCGTAGCGCCCGGGGCTCGCGCCATAAAAATGAACCAACGGCAGGCGGTTGTCGAAGCTCGATTTGGGTACGGCGGTGGCGGTGCGAGTTGCGCGGGGTGGGGAGGGTGGTGGCAGTGGTGGTCGTTGGGTTTGGTACGCTCAGCGTTATGCCGTTGGTTCATTTTGATGGCGGTGATCTCTTCGACGATCCCGCATCCCCCCTTCCGCCGTTCCAGCGCAGCTTCGAGGCCTGGCTGCAACACGCGCGCCGCAGCGGTGCACTGGCGCGCGACTCGTCCGAGGAGGTCTATCGACACCTGTGGGCGGTGTTGACGAAGTGGTGCGTTGGCCAGCAGCCACCGGTGCGGCTGGACATGCTGACCGCGGCCGACCTGCAGGCTTTCATCGCCTCGCGCAGCGGTGCGCAAGGACCGGACGAAGAGCTGTCGCCGCGTTATGTCTGGCGCCTGCTGCACCTGGTGGACCGCGTGCTGCAGCACCAGCGCCGCGCCGCTGGCCGCATGCGCGCGCAAGGCGCCGACCGCGCCAGCCCCGCCGCGGAATTGCTGGAAAGCCGTCCGGATTGGCAGTACGCCAATGCCGCGCTCGCCGACCCGCTGCCGGACCACCTCAGCGCCGCGCAGGCGCGCCGGCTGGTGAGCTTCCTGTCCGAGGCGCGGCCCCGCGCGGGCGCGCGAAGCGGCGTGCGCGTCTGGCATGAACTGCGCAACCGCGCTTCGGTCGCGCTGCAGCTGGGCGCGGGCCTCAGCCCGGGAGACATCCGCGCGATGCGGCTCGGCGGCGCGGTCGTCGACGGCGGACGCCAGCCTGGCCTGCCGTGGAAGCTGCGCGTCGCGGCCGACGGGCTGTCACCCGAGCGTGAGGCGCCGGTGGCCGGCTGGGCGGCCCAGCTGCTGCGCCACTGGCTGCAGGTGCGCGCCGAGGTCGGCATCGCCGGCGACTGGCTGTTCCCGTCCACCCGCAGCGGCAAGCCATGGGGCAAGGTGGCGCAGTACCAGGCGGTGAAGCTGGTGCTGTCCGGCGCGGGTTTCGATGAGGACGTGGTGCGCGGCGGCTCGTTCCGGCTGCGCCACACCTTTGCGCTGCGCCAACTGCGGCGCGGCCGGGCGCCGGAGGAGGTGGCCCGCTGGCTGGGCGTGACAGACCCCGCTGTCATGACGCGTTATCAGCGCGTGCTGATCGCACCGGTGGACGACGTGGCCTGACCCCTCAGCCGGGCACCGCAGGCGCCGAGCGTCCACCCGGGGCGGGCCCGCCGATCAGCCGGTGACCAACACCACGTAGCCGACGCTGCACACCGCGACCACCAGCACCATGCCCAGCAGCGCGCGCACGCCCGCGGCCCGGCGGCGCCGGAAGAGATGCCGGTCGCTGGGCCAGAACAGGCCCGCGCCCGCCGGCCGCGAGGGCTGGAAGCGCTCGCCGTGCGGGCCATTGCCGGTCATCGGATCGCCATTCATTGGGGCCTGATCTTACGCAGTCGGCGACGCCCGGGTGCCCCCTTGTTCATGGCGAAAAGTCAGGTCAGGCTGTGCATTTCGCACAACTCGATTCGCGCATCGCATGCATGCACGGATCTGGTGCCCCGCCATCCTCCTGTTCCTCGCCGAGCCGGCGGCACAATCGCCGCCATGCCCGAATCCGCGTCAGACGGCGGCCCCGCCGCTGCGCCGCCGGCCGCCTTCAGCCCGGCCGACGAGTTGCACATGCAACGTGCGCTGGCACTGGCAGGCGCCGCCATCGGGCTGACCGAGCCGAACCCGCGCGTCGGTTGCGTCATCGCCGGAGACGGCTGGACCGCTGAAGGCCACACCCAGCGCGCGGGCGAGGCGCATGCCGAAGCCATGGCGCTGCGCGCCGCCGCGGCCCAGGGCCGCGACACCGCCGGGGCCACGGCCTACGTCACGCTCGAGCCCTGCGCCCACCACGGCCGCACGCCGCCGTGCTGCGATGCCCTGGTCGCCGCCGGCGTCCGCCGCGTCGTCGTCGCGCTGGGCGACCCGTTCCCGCAAGTGGCCGGCGAAGGCCTGCGCCGCCTGCGAGCCGCGGGCATCCAGGTCGACGTGGGCCTGGGCGCCGACGCGGCACGCGAACTGAACATCGGCTTCCTGTCGCGCGTGCAGCGCGGCCGGCCCTTCGTGCGCATGAAGATCGCCGGCTCGCTCGACGGCCGCAGCGCGCTCGACGACGGACGCAGCCAGTGGATCACCGGCCCGGCGGCGCGCACGGATGGCCAGCTTTGGCGCCGCCGCGCGGGGGCCGTGCTGACCGGCGTCGGCACGGTGCTGGCCGACGATCCGCGCCTGGACGTGCGCGACGTGCCCACCGCGCGCCAGCCGCTGCGCGTCATCGTCGACAGCCACCTGCGCACGCCGCCCGCCGCACGCATCCTGGCCCCCCCGGGCGAGGTGCTGCTGATCACCGCCGATGCCGCGACCCCCGCCGCCGATGCCCTGCGTGCCGCCGGCGCGGCCGTCATCGCATTGCCGCCCCATTTATCGAAAGGCACCGGCAGCGGCATCGATCTCGCGGCACTGCTGTCCGAACTGGCCTCGCGCGGTGTCAATGAATTGCACGTCGAGGCCGGCCCGAGGCTCAATGGGGCACTGCTGCAATCCGGCCTGGTCGATGAACTGCTGGTGTACCTGGCGCCGATGCTGATTGGACCGGGCCGCCCGTTGGCGGCGCTGCCGGCCCTGCCGGTGCTGGCCGCGGCGCCGCGCTTCGAATTCATCGATTGCACCGCCTTGGGCCCGGACCTGCGCCTGCGTGCCCGGCACGCAGCGGCCTGAATGCCGTGCGGCAGGTCGATTGGCTTCTGCCGCCCATATCACGCAAGCCCCGCATGCCGCGCAATCGAACGGCCGGCCACGCGTCAATTGAATGACGACGGCATGCCATTGGATGCCGCCGTTTGGAGTCTTCTGGCCATTCCGAATCCCGGCCGCGCCGAATTTGAGGTAAAAACCGCCAGGGCCGCGGTCCGATGCCGATTGCCTTCACCGCCCGCAATGCCGCCGCGTCACGCGCCGTTCGGCATTGCAGCCTGTATTGCTGACTCAATCACAACGAGGTTGACCCCGATGAGAAAGACTGAGACCTACGGCTCGGTGATGGCCGAAATCGAGAAGCTGCAGCAGCGCGCCGAGGATTTGCGCAAGAGCGAATTGCCCGGCGTCATCAAGCGCATTCGCGAAGCCATCGCCGCCTATGACCTGAGCGCGGCGGACCTCGGCCTGGGCGTCGGCGGTGGCGGCGGCAGCGCGGCGCCGAAGGCCGCAGCGCCGTCACGCCGCGGCCGCGCCGCCAGTTCGAAGTCCACGCTGCAGACCGGCGTGGCGAAGTACCGCGATCCGAAGAGCGGCAAGACCTGGACCGGCCGCGGCAAGCCGCCGCTGTGGATCGTCGGCGTCAAGGACCGCACGCCTTTCCTGATCGACCCCGGCATGGCCGCCGCCGAAGCGCCTGCCCGCGCCGGCAGCCGCGCCCCGAAGTCCGCCACCAAGGCGCCCGGCCAACGCGTCACGCGCGGCAGTGCGGGACGCAAGCGCGCCGGCCGCAAGGCCGCCGCAGCACCGGCCGACACCCGCACCGAAGGCGGCGACAGCGCCGTCGCGTAGTTCCTGCGGCCAACCCCCGGCGAGTCCAGTGCAGGATTGCAGGGGTGCCGGGTGGCGGCACCTCAGCGCCGCAGGCGCGCGCGGCCGGTGCCGCCCGGCCTCAGCCCGCGCCAGCCGCCATTGCCCGCAGCAGCGCTTCGCTTTCGGCGTCGGACGGGTAGAACATCTCCACGCACAACTCGTCCAGCGTCACGTCGCGGGCGGTGCCGAAGGTCGTCAGCGTCGTGAACATCGACAGGGTGCCCGCCGGCAGCGTCAGCACGCAAGGCACGAGCAGCGCGGGCGCCTGCGTTTCCGCCGCGGCGTCGGCCCGGTCCAGCAGCGGCGCCACGTTCGGAAACGCGCGCACCTCGCGCTCCAGTTCACGCAGCACCGCGTCGCCTGAGCTCAGCACCGCCCGGTGCAGCGCATCCAGCATGTAGCTGCCCCATTCCGCGAAGTTGCTGGTGTGTGCCGCCATGCCCTGCGGATGCAGGCTGACGCGGAAGATGTTCAGCGGCGGCACCGCCAAGGCCGGCGGCAGCAGCGCGGTCAGCTGGTGCGCCGCGCCATTGGCCATCACCACATCCCAGTGCCGGTCCAGCACCACGGCCGGATACGGGTGGTGCGCATCCAGCAGGCGTTGCAGCGCCTGGCGCACCGCGGCCATGCTGTCGTCTGCGAAATCGCGTTCGGCATAACGCGGCGCATACCCGGCCGCCAGCAGCAGGCGGTTGCGCTCGCGCAGCGGCAGGTCCAGTTGCGCGGCGAGCGACATCAGCACCTGCGCGCTGGGCCGCGACCGGCCGGTCTCGATGAAGCTGAGGTGCCGGGCCGAGATGCCCACGTCCAGCGCCAGGTCCAGCTGGCTGCGGCGGCGCTGCGATCGCCAATGGCGCAGCAGCGGGCCCAAGGCGCCGTCGTGCGCGGCGTTCGGCGTGGCGTGTCGGGCGGGAGGCGTCAGCATGGTCATGCGGGCAGGGGAGGCGGCCGAGACGATAGCACCGCGCCTTACCTGCGACGTAATCGCCAGCGCGCACGCCAATCGGGACACTGGCCGGGAAGCGAATCGAAACCCACCCAAATGGAGAAACGCCATGAAGCTCGTCCATCCCTCGCCCATGCTGAAGACGGCCCTGGCGGTCGATGCCCTGTCCGGCGCCGGCACCGCCGGCTTGCAATTGCTGATGCCCGGCTTGCTGGCGGACCGGCTCGGCCTGCCGATGGCGCTGCTGCTCGAAACCGGGCTTTTCCTGGTCGGCCTCGCGGCGCTGCTGGCCTTCCTCGCCCGCAGCGAACGCGTGGCGGCGCCGCTGGTCTGGGCCATCGTGATCGGCAACGTCGGCTGGTCCGCGGGCTGCGTGCTGCTGTGGGCCGCCGGCCTCGTCGCGCCCACGCCGCTGGGCGTGGCCTTCCTGCTGATGCAAGCCGCCGTGGTGCTGGCGCTGGCGGCTTGGGAAGCGGCGGGGCTGCGCGCCTCGCGGCCGCTGTCTCCGGCCGGCATCGCCGCCGCGCACTGAACCCGATTCGAATCCCTCAATCCCAAGGAGATTTCATGAACCCCGGCATCGACCTGCTACCGCTGGCGGTCGCCCTGTTGATCGGCATCCCCGCGTTCGGCTCCTGCATCGGCATCGGCCTGGCGACGATGAAGTTCCTGGAAAGCTCGGCGCGCCAGCCGGAACTGATCCCGACCCTGCAGAACAAGTACTTCCTGGCGGTGGGCGTCACCGACGGCGCCTTCATCATCGCCACCGGCATCGGCCTGTGGTTCGCGACGGCGAACCCGTTCGCGAAGTGACCACGACGGCCTGACGCGCCTGTCAGGCGTTATGCATCGGCGCGCGGCCAGTGCCGCGCGCCCAGCCATTCGCGCAGCGCCAAGGTGCCCGGCGCGGTCAGCACCAGGGCACGCGAATCGGCCGCGCGCCGCAGCCAGCCGCGTTCGATGCAGTGCGCGCACAGCAGCGCGCCCAGACGGCCGGCCACGTGCGGGCGCCGCTCACTCCAGTCCAGGCAGGGCCGGCACACCGGCCGCGCGGCAGGCCGCCCCGCCAGAGCGTCAGCGCCAAGATCGATGTCCAGTCCGCGCAGGGAAGGGCCGAGCCGCTCGGTCAGCTGCCCCGCGTCATCGTCGAAGACGATCGCGCCATCGTCGAGCAGCCGGTCGGCGATGGCCACGCCGAGCCGGCCGGCCACGTGGTCGTAGCAGCGCCGCGCAAAGCGCAGCGATGCGTCCCTCGGCCCCGTGCGCAAGGGCCGTGCGGCCGTTGGCGGCGCCTGGTGCGCGGCCAGCTGCATCAGGCTCTCCAGCGCCTGGGCCACCTCGCGCGAGGCCAGGCGGTGGTAACGGTGGCGGCCCTGGCGGGCCAGCGCCAGCAGGCCGGCTTCCACCAGCTGCGCCAGGTGGCGGCTGGCGGTGGGCGCGCCGACCCCGGCGGCGGTCGCCAGCTCATTGGCCGTCAGCGCGCGGCCGTCCATCAGGGCCAGCAGCATCGCGGCACGCGCCGGTTCACCCAGCAGCTGGGCCAGGCGGGCGATCTGGTGGGTGTTCATCGTCAGCGGGCTCCGTCGGCCAGGCACCTTAGCAGCAGGCCGCGGCCGGTCATTTCGTCCACCGGCGAAATGTGGCCGCGGCGGCCGCGACGACCATGGCGGCCATTCCACCCCGCCCAAGGAGCGCCGCATGGCCATCACCTGCTTCATCCGCTACCAGATCGATCCATTCCAGCGCGAGGCCTTCCGTGCCTATGCCGAGGCCTGGGGCCGCATCATCCCGCGCTGCGGCGGCCACCTGCTGGGCTATTTCCTGCCGCACGAAGGCAGCAACGACGAGGCCTGGGGCCTGATCTCGTTCGACAGCCTCGCCGCCTACGAGGCCTACCGCCAGCGCCTGAAGGCAGACCCCGAGGGACGTGACAACTTCGCGCTGGCGCAGCGCCTGCGCTTCATCCTGCGCGAGCAGCGCAGCTTCACCGAGCCCGTCGACGGCACCATCGACCGCCTGCCGCAAGCCAGCACCACCGACTGACGGCCGTGCACTCCCCGGGCCGGTGCAACCCGCATTCGCCCTCAGAGTTGCAGCGACCAGCGCTTGTCGCAGTGGCGGCACCGGACAGGAAGGATCCGGCTGGCCGCCGTGCCGCCCAGCACCTCCAGCCGCGCATAGGTCTCGCAGCCTTTGCACACCGCCTGGTCAGCCACGAACTCCGCGTGATTCAGGCGATAGAGATAGCGGCGCAATGCGACCACGCCGATGGCGACGCAGGCACCGGCCCCCGCGATGACCTGCCATTGGTCCGCCCACGAAGCCGTGGACTCATAGACCTCGGCGCTGGCCAGCAGGCCGATGGTGCACAGCAACAGCAGCACCAGGTTGGCATGGCTGCGCAGCAGCTCGCGCTCGTACCAGCGCTGGAAGCCGAGCCGCTCGATGGCATGCACGCGGTTCATCGCATCGCTCCCCATGACGGGACCTGCCGCCCTGCGCATCTTCTACCGAGCGTGCCTGGCGAAGATCGAGGGTTAGTCCGATGGGGAGAAGCGCGAACTTCAGCAGTTCTGTCAGAAACCCGTAAGCCTGTGGGAACTTCATTGCGGGAGGTTGCAGACGAAGGAGTACGCGCTCAATGCTGACGTTCCTCACGTACGTGCAGTTGACGCTGTACATCCCGCTGCTGGCCCTGCTGGGCCAGGGCCTGCTGTTCGTGCTGGCGGGTGCACGGCGCGACAGCAACTTCTTCTACCAGCTGCTGAAGCTCATATCGAAGCCGTTCACGCTGCTGGTGCGGCGCCTCACGCCCGCCAAGGTCGGTGACCACCAGGTCCCCATCGTCACCTTCCTGCTGCTGGTGGTGGCCTACGTGTTCGTGACTCTCGAGCGCATCAGCCTGTGCCTGCGCCTCGGCATGGAGCTGTGTCGATGAGCAAAGCGCCGTGGACTTATCGCTGGCTGAAGCTGCAGGCCATCGGCCTGTTGGTGCTGGGCCGCCGCCAGGCGGCCGAACAGCTTTTCGACCGCATGCTGGACCAGTGGCCCAGCGACGCCTATGCCCTGGCCAGCCGCGCACACCTGCGCGGCGAACGCGGTGCGCTGGATGCAGCGCTGCAGGACGCCGGCGCACTCGTCGCCGCGCATCCCCACTCCAGCGCGGCGCACTGGTTCAACTACGGCTACCTGCTCGAGCAGGCCAAGCGCACCCCCGACGCCGAGCAGGCCTTCCGCCGAGCGGTCGAGATCGATCCCCAGCTGGACCGCGCCTGGTACGGTCTTGGCGTGGCCCTGGTGCGCCTGAAGCGCTTCGACGAGGCCGAGGCCGCACTGCTGCGCAACACCGAACTGCAGCCGATGAGTCCCTACGGCTGGTATCACCTGGCCCGCGTCTACGTCGATCGCCAGCAGCCCGACGACGCCCGCCGGGTCATCAATCACTTGAAGGGCTTCGAGCCCCGTGTTGCGGCGCAGCTGGAGCGCGAAACAGGAATCGCCGCTTAGTCCACTCGAGAGAGAACCGCACCCATGCGGTCGTCACGGAGCCGGGCCGTTCCCGGATCTAACGATGGAGACCTGGTTGATGCAGCAGCTGAGTGAAAGACACCACCGGTACTGGGACAAGAACGTCAGGGTGACCGCCTTCCTGATGGTGATCTGGTTCGTGGTGACCTACGTGGTCGCGTTCTATGCGCGTGAATTGAACTTCACGTTCTTCGGCTGGCCGTTCAGCTTCTGGGTCGCCGCCCAGGGGGCGCTGATCGTCTACGTCGTCATCATCTGGTTCTACGCCCGGTACATGAACCGGCTGGACCAGGAACACGGCGTGGCCGAGGAGGAATGACATGGCCGGCATGAGTTTCGAACACGCCGAGGGCACGAGCGCCGCGGCGAACCGCGCCTTCAAGTCGCAGCTGAACAAGGTCTACGGCTGGTACACCGGGGGCTTCATCGCCTTCGTCGTCGTGCTGGCCGTGCTGGAGCAAATGGGGCTGCCGAAGAACTGGATCGGCTTCATCTTCCTGCTGGCCACCGTGGCGCTGTATGCCGGCATCGGCATCATGAGCCGCACCACCGACGCCTCGGAGTACTACGTCGCAGGGCGCCGCGTGCCGGCCGTCTACAACGGCATGGCCACCGGCGCCGACTGGATGAGCGCCGCGTCCTTCATCGGCATGGCCGGCACCCTCTACTTGACGGGTTATGGGGGCCTGGCCTTCATCATGGGCTGGACCGGCGGCTATTGCCTGGTGGCGCTGTTCCTCGCGCCTTACCTGCGCAAGTTCGGCCAGTTCACGATCCCCGACTTCCTGGGCGCCCGCTTCGGCGGCAACCTGCCCCGGCTCGTCGGCATCATCGCGGCCATCCTGTGCTCGTTCACCTACGTGGTGGCGCAGATCTACGGCGTCGGCCTGATCACCACCCGACTGTCCGGCCTCGCCTTCGAGATCGGCATCTTCGTCGGCCTGGGCGGCATCCTGGTCTGCTCGTTCCTGGGCGGCATGCGTGCCGTCACGTGGACGCAGGTGGCGCAGTACATCATCCTGATCATTGCCTACCTGATCCCCGTGGTCTGGCTGAGCGTGAAGCAGACCGGCGTGCCGGTGCCGCAGGCCATCTATGGCCAGCAGCTGCAGAAGGTCACCGAGGCCGAGAACCGGCTGCGCAACGATCCGAAGGAACTGGAAGTGCGGGCGGCCTTCAAGGCCCTGGCCGATGCGGCCGATGCCAAGCTGAAGGACGTGCCGGCGGCCATGGCCGCCGACCGCGCGGCCGCCGAGAAGAAGGTGGCCGACCTGCGTGCCGAGAACGCGCCGGCTGCCGATGTCGCCGCCGCCGAGAAGGCCCTGGCCGCCCTGCCGGCGACCGAGGCCGATGCCCGCAAGGCCTACACCGCGGCGAAGACGGCCAACGCCGCGCGCGCCGCGCCGCTGGCGGGCATGCCACCGCATGCGCAGCAGTACGCCGGCGACCCGAACGGCGATGCGGCAGCGCAGAAGACCTTCAACGAGTCACGGCGCAACTTCCTGGCCCTGACCTTCTGCCTGATGGTCGGCACGGCCGCGCTGCCGCACATCCTGATGCGCTACTACACGACGCCCTCGGTCAAGCAGGCGCGTGAATCGGTGACCTGGTCGCTGTTCTTCATCTTCCTGCTGTACTTCACCGCGCCGGCCCTGGCGGTGCTGGTCAAGTACGAGATGTTCACGCTCGTCGTGGGAACGCCATTCGACCGATTGCCGGAATGGATATCGGCCTGGAACAGGGTGGACCCGGCACTGCTGTCGGTGGTGGACATCAACAAGGACGGCATCCTGCAGCTGGGCGAGATGCGCATCGGCGGCGACATCATCGTGCTGGCCACGCCGGCCATCGGCGGCCTGCCCTACGTCATCTCCGGCATGGTGGCGGCGGGCGGCCTGGCCGCGGCGCTGTCCACGGCCGACGGCCTGCTGCTGACGATCGCCAACGCGCTGAGCCACGACCTGTACTACAAGATGATCGACCCCAACGCGCCGACCGCGCGCCGGGTGACGATCTCCAAGGTGCTGCTGCTGGTGGTGGCCCTGGCTGCCGCGGCGGTGGCGGCGCAGAAGCCGGCGGACATCCTGTTCCTGGTGTCGGCGGCCTTCTCGTTCGCCGCGGCCGCGTTCTTCCCGGCACTGGTGCTTGGCATCTTCTGGCGGCGCGCCAACAAGTGGGGAGCGACGCTGGGCATGATCGCCGGCCTGGGCACGACCTTCTACTACATGGCGACCACGCAGCCGTGGATGCGCGGCATCTTCGGCGTCACCTCGCCGGTCGCCGACAACATCTGGTGGGGCATCCAGCCGATCTCGGCCGGGCTGTTCGGCGTGCCGGTGGGCTTCGCGGTGATCATCATCGTCAGCCTGCTGACCAAGGCGCCCGACCAGGAGACGCAGGAACTGGTGCACCACGTGCGGTACCCCGACCTGAAGCTGGGCAAGGCCTGATCGACCCGGGCTGAACGGACCACGGGCCCTGCCGGCGACGGCAGGGCCCGTTCACTTCAGGTGGCAAGATCCCGCGCCGGGCGCGCTGCCTTCAGCCCAGGAAGCGCTGCGCAAAGCCCTCGGCAGCACGGCGGCCCCGTGCATCGGCGATGAAAGCCGCGCAGCGCTCCAGCGCGGCACGCAGTTCATCCGCATTCGCCGCTCGTTCGATTCGCATCGCCAGGCTGTCGCCGTCAGGACCCAGCAGGTCGTTGATGGCCCGGGCCGCGTCGCGCCGCAGGTCGGCCAGGTCCTGGGCGGCCGCCACCGGTGCCGTGCCCGGCACGGATTTGGGTTGCGGCTGGCGCTGGGCCGGCGCCGGGGGCGGATTCGCCGGGCTCGCGCTGGCTGCTGGTGCGATCAGCCCCGCCTTCAGCAGCGCCTCGAGGTGGACCTGCGCATCGGGGACCATGGCCCCCAGTTCGGCCACGCTGCGCTTGCCATCCACCAGGATCAGCAACGACCGCGCGCGCCCGGACAGGCCGCGCGCCCGGTCCGCGATTTCCTTCTGGCCCTCAGGCGTCTTGGCAAAGATGGTGGCCACGGGGTGAGACGGGCGTAGTCGAGCGACGCGCAGTATCGGCCCGTGCCGGCCACCACGCAATCCGGGGGCGTTGCCGCGCCTTGACTCTGCAGTGGCCTCAGAGATTGCAATGGCAACTCCATCACACCGGACAAGCCTTTCGATGAACCCGCACCTCGCCGTCACAGCGCTGCTGGACTTCCACCACCCGCGCATCGAAGCGCTGGTTTCCGCCCGCGGCTGGCGCGCGCTGCCGCCGGCCGAGCGCATCGGCGCGGCCTACGACTTCGTCCGCAACGAGATCCCCTTCGGCTACAACGAGAGCGACGAACTGCCCGCCTCCCGCGTGCTGGCCGACGGCCTGGGCCAGTGCAACACCAAGGGCGTGCTGCTGATGGCGCTGCTGCGGGCGGTGGGCGTACCCTGCCGCTTCCATGGCTTCACGATTGACAAGGCGCTGCAGAAGGGCGCGATCACGGGCCTGGCCTACCGGCTGGCGCCGCGCAGCATCGTGCACAGCTGGGTGGAGGTGGAACTGGACGGCCGCTGGCTGGACCTGGAGGGCTTCATCCTCGACGCCGCCTACCTCGGCCGCCTGCAGCAGCGCTTCGCCGGCGCGCGCGCCTTCTGCGGCTACGGCGCCGCGACGCCGGACCTGATGAACCCCGGCGTCGACTGGTGCGGGCGCGACACCTACATCCAGAAGGACGGCATCAACCACGACTTCGGCGTCTTCGACAGCCCGGACGCGTTCTTTGCGCGCCATGGCTCCAACCTGTCGGGCTTCAAGCGCTGGCTGTTCCAGCGCATCGTGCGGCAGCGGATGAACCGCAACGTGCAACGCATCCGCGGCGCGGTGAGGCCGTGAACGTATGCCCGCACGCCGCGGCCCGGCCTTCCTGTCCTGCCGCCGGCGATGACCTGCCAGGTAATGGCGCGCCGGCGCGCTGCGCGGTCCAATGCGCGCCGTCGTCCTTCCGGCCCACACGCATGACCGCCAAGCTGTCCCTCGTCACCACCGCCGCGCTGGTCGCGGCCGGCCTGATCCACCTGCTGCCGCTGGCCGGCGTGCTGGGCGCCGACAAGCTCGCGGCGCTCTACGGCATCCCGATCGCGGGGCCGGACCTGGCGATCCTGATGCGCCACCGCGCGGTGCTGTTCGGCCTGATCGGTGCCCTTTGCCTGGCCGCCGCCTTCCACAAGCCGCTGCAGTGGGCGGCGCTGCTGATCGCGCTGGCCAGCGTGCTGGCCTTCCTGGCGCTGGCCTGGGGCACCGGCGGCTACAACGCCGCGATCGCACGCGTGGTGACGGCCGACGTGGTCGCGGCGGTGCTGCTGGCCGCCGGCATCGCGGCGCGGGCCCTGCGCTGATGCGTCATCGCAGCGGCGCCAGCGAGCCGCCGCAGCCGCCATTGACGTCCATCCACAGGCAGGGCAGCCCCAGGGCCTCCAGCCAGGCCGGCCCGGTGTCGTCCTGCAGCATGCCGATGGTGGCCGCGCTGCCGGCCACCACGCACAGCGGCGCGACGACGCTGGCAGCGGCCATGCGGCGCACCGGCCAGCCGGTGAGCGGGTTGAGGATGTGGCCGTAGCGGCGGCCGCCGGCGACGATGCAGCGCTCGTAGTCGCCGCTGCTGGCCAGCGCACCGGTGGCCAGTTCCAGCGTGATCAGCAGCGCGCCCTGTTCGCGCGGGTGGCGGATGCCGATGCGCCACGGCCTGCCATCGGGTTGCGGGCCCAGCGCGCGCACGTCGCCGCCCAGGTTGACGAAGCCGTGCCTGGCGCCGGCCTGCTGCAGCAGCGCCGCCACGCGGTCCACCGCGTACTCCTTGACGATGCCGCCGAAGTCCAGCGCCATGCCCGGCACCGCGAAAGCCAGCCGCGGTGCCTGCCATTGCACCCGCTGCCAGCCCACCTGCTGCAGCAGGCGCTGCACGGTGTCCGGATCGGGCAGGGCACCGGTGTCGAAGCGCCAGGCGCGCCGCAAGCTGCCGCAGCTGATGTCGAACAGGCCGCCGCTCTGCCGATGGCAGGCGTCGGCATAGTCCAGCAGCGCCGCGGTCTCGGCATCGACCTCGATCGCGCCTCCCACCGCCGCCACGCGGTTGATGGCCGACAGGTCGCTGTCTTCCCGATAGCGCGAGTAGCGCGCCTCCAGCCGCTGCACTTCGGCGATCGCGGACCGGGCCAGCGCATCGGCCTCGGCGGCACGGCGCGCTGCCAGTCGCAGCTCGCAGGGCGTGCCCATGGCATGGAAGAGGGTGGTGTGCACCTGCATGGTCGTGGGCCGCGCCTTTCGGGCGCTAGAAGTGCTGGCTCCAGCTCAACGCCAGGGCGCCGCGGCGGCCCAGCTGGTAGCCGCGCAGCTCCTGGCGCAGCGGCTGCAGCCATTCGACGCTGAGCGTGGCGCCCTGGTAGGCGCCGGGCAGCCGGTCGGCGACCAGTCCGAGGCCCAGCTCGTCCAGGCGGCCACCATGGTTGGCCGCATGATCGGGCGGTGCTGCCGCGGGGTGCGGGCCGCCGCGCTCACCGCGGATCGGGCCGTCGACGCTGCGCGCTGCCCGCAGCGTCGCGGTGAGGCTGCTGGCCAGCCGGCGGGTGGCCCAGCCGGTGGCCTGCCAGCGGTGGCCCAGCGCGTAGCCCTCGTCGTTGCGGCCCAGGCGGCGCACGGCGGCCAGCTGCAGGCCCCAGCCCCAGGGCCCGGCGCTGCCCAGCCCGCTGATGCTGGGCAGCAGGTCCCAGGTGCCGCTGCCGGTCTGCATCGCATAGTCCATCGCGCCGGGGTCCTGCTGGTGGCCGCGGCGGTGGCGCAGCCCGCTGTCGCCGGTCGGCGCGCTGAGGCCCAGGCCCAGCAGCCACCGCTGATGCGGCGTGTCCCTCAGCGCCAGCAGCAGCTGCAGCTGGGTGTCGCCCAGGCCGCCGGATTCATGCCGTCCGAAGTGCATGGCCGGGTCCACCGGGCCCTGGCCTTCGATCAGCCGCGAGTCCATGCGCATCGTCATGTACTGCGGCATCAGCATCAGCGTGGCGCGCTCGCCTAGGCCCAGCATCAGGTCGAGCATGTGCATGCCCATGCCCATGCGCAGCGGCCGCGTGCTGCAGGCGGCCGGCGCGCAGGCCTGCGCCGCCAGCTCGGCGTCGCCAGCCGGTGCGGCGCGGCCGCGGCGCAGCGCGCGGTCGTCGCGCACGCCGAGCATGCGGTAGCCCAGCATGAAGCCGCCCGCGCGGCCGGGCAGATGGGCGCCCTGCACGCCCGCCGGCACGGTGAACGCGGCATGGCCCGCAACACCGTCACCGGCGCCCGAGTGCACGTGGCCGCCGACATGACCAGGGCGGTCCCTTGCCGCGTCACCATGGAGCGCGTCGCCGCGGGAGGCCCGTTCATCCGCACGTGCATCCGCCCGCGCCAGCACCGCCATCTCGTCGAACACCAGCTTGAGCCCGGCATGCGCGGTGAGGTACCGGAAGCCCGAGCTGCCGCCCAGCACGCCCGAATGCCGCGCCCCTTCGACGCCCACGTCCAGCTTCAGGTCGCGCGCCAGCGGCTTCGACAGCCCCACGCCCAGGCCGGTCGCGGCGAAGGTGCCCAGCCGGTGGTCGCTGGAGAAATGCGCCGGCAGCAGCGCGGGGTCGAAGTGCCGCAGCACCGGCTGGCCGTCGCTGCCGATGCTCACCTGCCGATAGGGCTGCGGCGACACGAGGTAGGGTGTGTAGAAGCGCGCGGCCTGCTGCAGGTAGCGCCGCCAGCGCAGCGACAGCAGCATGCCGGCGGGCAGCGGCTGGAACCATTCAGCCTCCAGCCGGTGGGCGCGGACACCCCAGTCGTCGCGGTAGTGGCCGTAGCCCAGGTGCAGCGCGGCATCCACCGGCGGCACGTGCAGGATCAGCTTGCCGTCGGCGCTCCACTGTCTTCGGGCGTTGGGCCGCTGCTCCAGCAGCGCCTGCAGGTTGCCCGGCACCAGCTCGGCCCCCGGCCGCGGCGGCGCGAAGATCACGCTGGTCACCCGGTAGGCGTCCGACAGGTCGCCGCGCTGCCGCGTGTGGGCCAGGCGGGCCTCCAGCACGGCGGCGCGGCTCAGCACCTGCACCAGCCCCGCGGACAGCGACCAGTCGTCGCGCCGGCCGCGCAGCACCTGCCGCCCGCCGCGCTGCTGGATGCGTGCGGACTGCGCAGTCTTGGTGATGTACGGCGCGGCATCGTGGTCCAGCGTGGCGGCGATGTCGCTGCGCGTGCGGCTGAGCCCGAGGCTCACGGTGCCGAGCTTGTCGTTGAGGTCGAAGCGCCGCTCCAGGTTCAGGTAGCGCGACCGGAAGTCGCGCTCGTCGGAGAAGCCGCCGCCCAAGCCGAAGGCGCCGCCTTCGAAGCGGTGCAGCCAGCGCGCATCCGCCTGCCGCCGCGTCTCGGGCGAGGCGCTGGACAAGGTGTGCACCACCGCGGTGTCCGGCGTGGCGCGGCCGGTGGCCGGGTCCACCGTCACCGGCCGGCCACTGCGGTCGAGCAGCACGCTGCCGGTCAGCATCGGGGAGGCACCGGCAACCACCAGGCCGCCCGCGCCGTCGGCCAGCACCGCCCGGTTGCCGGCGGCCGAGCGGGGTGCGGCGCTGATCGGCGTGGCGCCGGACCAGGTGTCCTGCATCAGCGACAGCCGCAGCCCGTCCCCGTTGGGCAGGCGCGGCTCGGCCTTGAACGACAGGCTGTCGGCGGCCAGCGCCGGCATCACGCTCGGCGTGCCGCCCAGCTCGCGGGGCTTTTCCCGATAGCGGCTGATGTGCATGGCCACGCCTTCCACCGGTTCGGCCCGCGCCAGCCCGCCCAGGCCGGGCAGCAGCAGCGCGGCGGCGGTCAACGCCTGCAGCGCGCTGCAGCCGGCCGGGCCGGCACGGTGGTTTGCGCGCGGGCCCGCGCCAGCGGGCGGCGCGGCGGGATCGTGCGGCCTCTCCATGTCAATAGCAGCCGCAGGCGCCGCCCTCGGCCGCATGGCCGGTAGGCGCCGCCTGGCGGCTGTTTTCGACGTGGCTGCGCCACGCGCTGCGCATCGGGAACGGATCGACCGCCATGTGCGGCTTCAGCAGCGTGCCGCGGTCCCAGGGCTCGACGGTGGCACAGCCGCCGGCCAGCGCCGCGCCGCAGCCCAGCGCAGCCACGCCGGCCAGCAAGCGCCCGGCGCAGCGCAAGGCCTGTGGCGACATCATTGGTCCTGGTACTGGTAGACCAGCCCGTCGGTGCCGGTGTGCTGCGTGCCGCTGGCGTCCAGGCAGTGCGCGTTCACCGTGAAGGCGACGACGCCGGCGCCGCTCTTGTTGATCAGCACGTGGTACAGCCCGTTGCCGCCCCGGGTGCGCGAGGCCGGGCTGAAGGCTGCGTCGCCGCCCACCGGGTCGGTGGTGTTCGTCGCCACCTGGCCCTTGATGACCTGGGCGCTCAGCGCCGGCGCGTTGGGCGTGCTGCTGCGCAGCTCGAGGAACAGGTGGTCGGTTTCGTTGCCGCCCTCGGCCGAGCAGATCACGCCGAAGAAATGCGTGGCGCCCGCCGCCTGGCCGAGCGTGAAGACATAACTGTGTGCCTGAGCGGCCGTGGTAGCCGCGGCAACCAGCAGGCCGAACGCCGCGCGGCGCAGCGGATGGAAGCGTGTGTGCATGGAAACCCCTCAGTTCAGGTAGCCGTCGAGCTTCAGGTTGGCGTCGACGTCTTCGGCCGACGGCGCCACGCTGAAGGTGTAGCCCGCGCCGCAGCTGGCCTGCAGCGGGTTCTTCGCCAGGTCGCGATTGAAAGTCAGCGACGCTGGGGAGCCGATGCCGTCCACGTTCGGGTCGGCGTACTTGGCCGTCAGCGCCGGGATCCACAAGTTCTTCAGGCCGTTCTTCTGGCAGATGTCGGCGACGGCCACGCGCACCACGAGCTTGGTGGCGCAGGAGTCGGCCGGAAAGGTGATGCCGGCGGTGCGGAAGGGCACCAGGCCATGCAGCGTCGGCTCCACCGCGCCTTCGGTGTTCTCGAAGCCGATGACCTGGCCGCTGGCGTTGAGCTTTTCCTTCTGCTTGTTGAAGAGGTGTTTGCTCTGGATCAGCTGCGCGATGTTGGCAAAGCTGGAAATGGACACCACGGCGGGATTGCCGGCCATGGTGCCGGTGATGCTGTAGACGGGGCGCACGGTGGGAAACAGCACACTCTGCGCGATCACCGGCAGCTTGCTGCCGTCGGCGGCCGTGCAGCCATGGCCGATGACGATGTTGTTGTAGGTGGCCTGGCCCTCGGGCGCCTGCACCTGGATGGTGGTGTGCGCCTGCACGGCGACGCCCGCGGCGAGCAAGGCCGCGGCCACGGGGAACTGGTTGGAGATCGGAGGCATGGGATGAAAGTCCTGGCAAGAGCCGCGGCCGCGCGAACGAGCCGCCGCGCAGCGCGGCAGCGGACGGTGGACCGACCGGCGATGGCATCGGGGGTTGGCCGCGCCACGGCGTGACGAAGGGCAGTGCACCGGCAGCGTGGGTGCCTGGGCACCGCTGGTCGGTTGCATTCCGGAAGGGGAAGGCGCGCAGCCGCGCCTCGGCAGGGAACGGGGCGCGGGCGCGCCCGTGGATCAGCCGCGCGCCGGTGGCGCGTGCAAGCGGGCCGACAGCCAGCGCAAGGCGGCATCGGCCGGCAGCGCGGCACGGGCCGGCACGGCGGCCAGCAGGGCCTGCGGCGGCGCATGCGCGAGCACCGCGGGCCAGGACGCAGGCAAAACGCCGCCCGGCAGCGAGGCCAGCGCGCAATGCTCGGGCGCGGCATGGTCCGCGCCCGGATCCGTGGAATGGCCGGCGGCGTCGTGCGCCGCGGCATCAGGCGACGCGGCGCTGGACAGCACGGCAGTCCGCACGCCGTACACCGTGCAGACCTGCGCCAGCGACACGCCGCGCTGATCGGCGGCCGCGGCAGCCAGCAGGGGCACCGCGGACTTCAGGCACAACAGCACGGCCAGGCACCACAGCCACGCCAGGCGCGCGGCGCGGGATCGGGGCAGGGAGTAGCGCAGGCCGGACATCGCGGGGGCGGATTCTAAGGACTCGCGAAGGCGGCGCAATCCTGCGGCGGCGCCTCGGGGCGACACGCGGGTTTCACGCAGCGCTGCGACGCTGCGACGCTGCGGCAGCAGGCAGCCCGGTGAAGCGCCGCTGCCTGCCGCTCCGCATCGCGCCGCGGCCGGTGCCCACCATCACTCCCCACCAGCGCCGGGCCCGCGCCGGCCCGGGGTCCCGCAATTCAATGGATATCTATTTCATCCAACGTAGTTTATATTTCACCGCATGTGGTCCGTCCTGATGCTGACTCTGCCCACCCAGCCCAATGCCGTGCGGCTGCGCCTGTGGCGCGCGCTGAAGGGTCTGGGCTGCGCCTCGCTGCGCGACGGCACCTACCTGCTGCCGGTCGAGCAGGCCGCGCTGTTCGACCCGCTGGCGGCCGAGGCGCGCGAGCATGGCGGCCACGCCACCGTGCTGGACCTGGCGCCGCGCAGCGAGGCGCAGAAGCAGGAGCTGCTGGCGCTGTTCGACCGCAGCGACGCCTATGCCGAATGGCGTGCCGAGCTGGACGCCCTGGCCGCCGCGCTGCCACAGCTGGACGAGCCCGAGGCGCGGCGCCGCGCGCGCGGCGCGGCCGAAGCGCTGCAGGCGCTGCAGCGCATCGACTACTACCCCGGCCCCGCGGCCGCGCAGGCCGAATCGCACCTGGGCCGCCTGCGCCAGGCCATCGATGCGCAGTTCTCCGCCGGCGAACCGCGGGCCGAAGCGCCGCACGGCATCCCGCGCCTGGACATCCGCAAGCACCAGGGCAAGCGCTGGGCGACGCGCGCCCGGCCCTGGGTCGACCGCCTGGCCTGCGCCTGGCTGATCCGGCGCTTCATCGATCCCGCCGCCACCTTCGTCTGGCTGGCCGACCCGGCACGCGCACCGCGCGGCGTGCTGGGCTTCGACTACGACGGCGCGCGCTTCACGCACGTCGGCGCACGCGTCAGCTTCGAGGTATTGGCCACCAGCTTCGGCCTCGACGGCGACGCGCGGCTGCAGCGCGTGGCCCGGGTCGTGCACTACCTGGACGTCGGCGGCATCCCGGTGCCCGAGGCCGCCGGCGTGGAGGCGGTGCTGGCCGGCCTGCGCGAGGTGCATGCCGGCGACGACGACCTCGCCGAAGCCGCCGCGGCGGTCTTCGATGCCCTCCTGGCCTCACCGCCCACGCGGCGCAACGACTGATGAACCCAACCACCACCCCCACCCTGACCGCCGGCGACGCAGCCGCGGCGCCCCCTGCGCCGGTGCGCTTCGGCGAGGCATTGCGCTTCTGGCTCAAGCTCGGCTTCATCAGCTTCGGCGGGCCGGCCGGGCAGATCGCGATCATGCACACCGAGCTGGTCGAGCGCCGCCGCTGGATCAGCGAGAACCGCTTCCTGCACGCGCTCAACTACTGCATGCTGCTGCCGGGTCCCGAGGCGCAGCAGCTGGCGACCTACATCGGCTGGCTGATGCACCGCACTTGGGGCGGCATCGTCGCCGGCGCGCTGTTCGTGCTGCCGTCGCTGTTCATCCTGATCGCGCTGAGCTGGGTCTACCTGCGCTTCGGCGACGTGCCGCTGGTAGCCGGCCTCTTCTACGGCATCAAGCCGGCGGTGACGGCGCTGGTGCTGCATGCCGCGCACCGCATCGGCACGCGGGCGTTGAAGAACCGCTGGATGTGGGGCATCGCGGTGGCCTCGTTCATCGCCATTTTCGCCTTCGACACGCCGTTCCCGGCCATCGTGCTCGGCGCCGGTCTGGTCGGCCACTTCGGCGCGCAGCGCTGGCCGCAGGTGTTCGCGCTGGGCGGCGGCCATGGCGCGAAGAACGCCGGCTACGGCCCGGCGCTGATCGACGACCACACGCCCACGCCGGCGCACGCCCGCTTCTCGCGCGGGCACCTGGCCCGCGTGCTGGCAGCCGGCCTCGGCCTGTGGGCGCTGACGATGGCGGCGCTGGTCGCCACCCAGGGCTGGGAGGCCACCCTCACGCAAATGGGCTGGTTCTTCACCAAGGCCGCGATGCTGACCTTCGGCGGCGCCTACGCGGTGCTGCCCTACGTCTACCAGGGCGCGGTCGAGCAGCACCAGTGGCTGAGCGGGCCGCAGATGATCGACGGCCTGGCGCTGGGCGAGACCACGCCCGGGCCGCTGATCATGGTGGTGGCCTTCGTCGGCTTCGTCGGCGGCTGGCTTCGCCAAGTGGCGGGGCCCGATGCCTTGTTCGCCGGCGGTGCGCTGGCCGCCACGGTCGTCACCTTCTTCACCTTCCTGCCATCCTTCGTCTTCATCCTGGCCGGTGGCCCGCTGGTCGAGGCGACGCACGGCAAGCTCGGTTTCACGGCGCCCTTGTCGGCCATCACCGCCGCGGTGGTCGGCGTGATCCTGAACCTGGCGCTGTTCTTCGCCTGGCATGTCTGGTGGCCGCAAGGCTTCGCTGGCCGCTTCGATGCGGTGTCGGCCGCCATCACCGTGGCCGCCGCGGTCGCGCTGTTCCGCTTCAAGCTCGGCGTGATGCCGCTGCTGGGTCTCAGCGCGGCGGCCGGTCTGGCCGTTACCTTGGTCCGTTAGCAAAGGAGCTTCCCATGGACGCCCGCATCCTTCCCTTGCCCTTCGACGTTGACGGCCTGCCCGGGCTGTCCGGGAAGCTGGTCACCAGCCACCACCAGAACAACTACGTGTGCGCGGTGAAGCGCCTCAACGCGATCCGGCGCGAGCTGGCCGCGGTCACGCCCAGCAGCATCTCGGGCTTCCAGCTCAATGGCCTGAAACGGGAGGAGCTGATCGCCACCAACTCGAAGCTGCTGCACGAGCTGTACTTCGCCAGCCTCGGCGGCGGCGGCGCCGCGATGGCCCCGGCCATGGCGCTGGCCCTGGCCGCGAACTTCGGCAGCGTCGAACGCTGGCGCGACGAGTTCAGCGCGATGGGCAAGGCGCTGGGCGGCGGCTCGGGCTGGGTGCTGTTGTGCTTCCAGCCGCACGACGGCTCGCTGCTGAACCAGTGGGCGGCCGACCACACGCACGCGGTGGCCGGCGGGGTGCCGATCCTGGCGCTGGACATGTACGAGCACGCCTACCACCTGGACTTCGGCGCTGCCGCGGGCGCGTACGTCGACGCGTTCATGTCCAACATCGATTGGGCCGCCGTCTACCAGCGCTACCAGGCCGCGGTGCACGCGGCGAGTGAACCCTTCGCTGCCAGTGCCGACGACACGGCCACGGCCACCCTGGTGGACGTGCGGCGCGCCGGCGTGTTCGAGCAGGCCGAGACCATGCTGCCCGGCGCCCGTTGGCGCGATCCGGCCATGGTGTCCGCCTGGGCGGCCGAGCTGCCGGCGGACCAGCCCGTGGTCGTCTACTGCGTCTACGGCCACGAGGTGGGCCGATCGACCGCGATGCGCCTGCGCGCGGCCGGCGTGGATGCGCGTTATCTCGGCGGCGGCATCGACGGCTGGCAGGCCGCCGGGCGGCCGCTGGTGGCCAAGCCGGCCGGAGCCGCCTCATGAACGCCGCCACGGCCGGCTGGGTGGGCCTGCTGTACCCCGGCGACCGCGCCGCGCGCGACCGTGCCGACCCGGCGGAAAGCCGCTTCGCGGCGCTGTTCGATGCCTTCGCCGCCGCCGGCATCGACGCGCGCCCGGCGGTCTACCACGACGACTTCGCCGACGAGGTCGCGGCGCAGCTGCGCAGCGCCGCGCTGGTCCTGGCCTGGTGCAACCCGATCGAAGGCGGCCGCCGCCGCGACCGGCTGGACGCGATGCTGCGCGAGCTGTCCGCCCGCGGCGTGCAGGTCAGCGCGCACCCGGACGCGATCCTGAAGCTGGGCACCAAGGACGTGCTGCTGGACACGCGCGATTTGCCCTTCGGCAGCGACGTGCACCGCATCGGCAGCCTGGACCAGCTGGAGGCCGAGCTGCCGGCGCGGCTGCGCGCCGGCCCCCGGGTGCTGAAGCAGCACCGCGGCCACAGCGGCATCGGCGTCTGGCGGGTCGAGCTGGCGGCCGATGCGGCAGCCACCGCGCCATTGCGCGTGCGCCATGCCCAGCGCGGCAGCGAAGAGCAGGCCATGGACTGGCCGACGCTGCGCCGGCACCTGGCCGCTTACTTCGAGCATCAGCACGGCGGCCACATGATCGACCAGGCCTGGCAGCCGCGCCTGGCCGACGGCATGGTGCGCGCCTACCTCGTGGAAGACCGCGTCGCCGGCTTCGGCCACCAGGCCGTCAACGCGCTGTACCCGGCGGCGCCCGGCCAGCCCGCGCCGGCCCCAGGGCCGCGCCTGTACCACGGTCCGGACCTGGCGCCGTACCAGGGCTTGCGGCGCCTGCTGGAAACCCAGTGGATCGCGCAGCTGCGCGAATGCGCCGGCCTGCCGCCGGGCCTGCTGCCCCTGCTGTGGGACTGCGACTTCATCCACGGCGACGGCCCGGACCGCTTCGTGCTGTGCGAGATCAACGCCAGCAGCGTGTCGCCGTTCCCGCCGTCGGCCATCGCGCCGCTGGTGGCCGCGGTGCAGGCCCGGCTGGCCGGCCGCATGCGCTGACGAAGGCCCCCGCGCGGCACCCGCCCGCGCTACGATGGCTGCCTTGCAGGTGAGCCTGGCCGGCACGACAAGGCCGGCAGGGGAGGCACCATGCGCAACGACTCACCGGGAGCGGCGACCATGTTGCTGTCCACCGGCCACGCGCCGCCCGTCATGCGGCGGCGCGCGCTGCTGTTTGCACTGGCATCGCTGCTGCTGTTCGCGGCCGCCGTTCCCTTTGCAAAGACGCCGCTGCAGCCGCTGCCGGGCTTCATACCGGTCTACCAGTCGGCGCTGATCGTCAGCGACCTCATCACCGCCGTGCTGCTGTACGGCCAGTACCGGGTCCGGCGCCAGGCCGGCCTCGGGCTGCTGGCGGCGGGCTACCTCTTCACCGGCCTGCTGGCGGGCGTGCACCTGCTGAGCTTTCCCGGCCTGTTCGCGCCCACCGGGCTGCTGGGCGCGGGCATGCAGACCACGGCCTGGCTCTACATGGCCTGGCACGCCGGGTTTCCGCTGTTCGTCGTGGGTTACGTGCTGGCCGGCGATCGCACGATGAGCCGCCGGCTCGACATCGCCCTGCCGGTCCTGGTGCTGGCCGGCGTGTCCGCGTTGACCTGGGTGGCCACCGCCGGCCACGACCTGCTGCCGCCCATCATGAGCGGCAACCGCTACACCCCGGCCATGCTGTTCGTGGTCGGCAGCGTCTGGCTGCTGTCGCTCGCGCCGCTGGTGATGCTGTGGCGCCGCCGGCGCCGCAGCGTGCTGGACCTGTGGCTGGCGGTGGTGCTGTGCGCCTGGCTGTGCGACATCGGCCTGGCCGCGGTGTTCAATGGCGGCCGCTACGACCTGGGCTTCTACGCCGGGCGGCTGTATGGCCTGTTCGCCGCCAGCTTCGTGCTGCTGGAGCTGCTGCTCGAGAACGCCCGCCTGCACCGCCGGCTAGTGGCCCTGCACCAGCGCGACCGCCAGCGGGCTGCCGAGCTGGCCACCGCGCGCGACGCCGCCATGGCGGCCGACGAGGCCAAGGGCCGCTTCCTGGCCAACATGAGCCACGAGATCCGCACGCCGATGAACGCCATCCTCGGCCTGACCCACCTGGCGCTGGAAACCCCGCTCGATGCGCGCCAGCGCGACTACCTGAGCAAGCTGCAGACCGCATCGAAGTCGCTGATGCGCCTGCTCGACGACGTGCTCGACTACTCCAAGATGGAGGCCGACAAGCTGACGCTGGAGGAAGAGGTCTTCGAGCTGGAGGCCCTGCTGGCCAACGTCGCCAACCTGTTCTCCGCGCGGGCGGACCAGGCGGGCCTGGCGCTGCTGGTGCAGCTGGACCGCCACCTGCCGCCGCGCGTGGTCGGCGACCCGCTGCGCCTGGCCCAGGTGCTGAACAACCTGGTGGGCAATGCCATCAAGTTCACCGAGCGCGGTGAAGTCGTGCTGGGCGCCGAGCCGGTGACGCTGGACGGCCGCGAGGCCCTGCTGCGCTTCTTCGTGCGCGACACCGGCATCGGCCTGTCGCCCGAGCAGCAGGCGCGGCTCTTCACGCCGTTCACGCAGGCCGACCGGTCGACCGCCCGGCACTACGGCGGCACCGGCCTGGGCCTGGCGATCTGCCGGCGCCTGACGCAGATGATGGGCGGCCAGATCAGCCTCGACAGCGAGCCCGGAAAGGGCTCGGTGTTCAGCGTGACGGCGCACCTGGGGATCGGAGCCGGCGGTGGCGACCCCCGCACCGAGCCGCCGCGCCGCGGCCTGCGCACGCTGCTGATCGACCCGCTCGAGACCTCGGCCCGCATCCTGCGCGACGTGCTGGACTCGTGGCGCTTTCCCGTCACCCTGGCCGCCAGCGCGGCCGACGCGCTGCAGCAGCTGCGCGACGCCGAGGCCGCGGGCCAGGCCTTCGAGCTGGTGCTGCTGGACGAGCGCACCGCCGGCATCGCCGACGACGGCGGGCTGGCGCACAAGCTGCGCCGCGCCACCCACCCCTCGGCGCCACACCGGCCGGCCATCGTCATCCTGGTCTCGGCGGCCAGCATGGCCCACACGCTGGCCCTGGCCGGCGCGGTGCCGGCCGACAGCGTGCTGACGAAGCCGATCACGCCGTCGCGCCTGCTCGACGCCATCGTCGGCATCGACCGCGCCGACACCGGACCCGCCCCGGTGGTGCCCGCGCCGTCCAGCGACGCGTTGGCCGCCATCCAGGGCGCCCGGGTGCTGCTGGTCGAGGACAACCCGATCAACCAGCAGGTCGGCACCGAGCTGCTGGCCCAGGCCGGCATGCAGGTGACCGTGGCAGCGCACGGCATCGAGGCGCTGGAGCGGCTGCAAGCCGAACCGTTCGACCTGGTGCTGATGGACGTGCACATGCCCGTCATGGACGGCTTGCAGGCCACCCAGCTGCTGCGCAAGCTGCCGCAGGGGGTCGGCCTGCCGGTGGTGGCGATGACCGCCTCGGCCCTGGCCCAGGACCGCCAGGGCTGCCTGGACGCCGGCATGGACGAGCACCTCACCAAGCCCATCGATCCGGACGAGCTGCAGCAGGTGCTGCTGCGCTGGATCCGGCCCGGCACGCGCATCGTCCAGCCGGGCATCCCGATGGCCACTGAGCCCTGACGCAGCCGTCAACGACAGCGCGGCAGCGGGACAGCCCCATCGCCGGTGGGGGCAGGGCGGTCGATTTTGAAATGAGAATCGCTCGCATCTATAGTCCGAACCCTCGCGCAGCCAGCCGTGTCGCCAGCTCCGTGCCCCCACCACGAGCACGCCCGACACGCCCATGCTGTCCCTGTCCCCGAACCATGACGCGCGCAGCGACCTGGCTGCACACGCCGACCTGGCGCCACCGCCCACGGCGACCGGCCCAGCCGCCGGCTACCTGGTCGCCTTCCGCACGCTGGCGAGCCTGCAGGCCTCCGAGCAGGTGCATCCGGACCGAGTGCATGCGCTGGCACAGCGCATCCGCGACGAAGGACGCTGGCTGGCGCCACTGCCGATCGATGAGGCCACGGGCCTGGTGATGGACGGCAACCACCGCCTGCGCGCTGCGCGCCTGCTGGGCCTGCGCCGCCTGCCCTGCGTGCTGCTGGACTACGCCGACCCGCGCGTGGCGGTGGCCTGCTGGCGCAGCGGCCGGCCCCTCGATCCCCGCGACATCCTCGCGGCGCTGGCGGGCCACGACCTGCTGCCGCCCAAGTCCACGCGCCACCGCTTCGATCCGCCACTGCCGGCCACCCGCTTCGAACTGGCGCTGCTGCGCTGACCGGGCCTGCCCCATCCCGCGCGCCAATGCACATCTACCGCGCTTCCTGCTTGTTACCTACACGTCCAAGTTGATGCCCGCCACCGCCCTGTTCCCGTTCCCGCCCCGTCCCGCTCGCCCAGCCTCCGCAGGCGCGCTGCCCCTCCTGATGGCTCTCAGCGCCTTCAGCACCCTCAGCACCGCATCGTCGGCCGCACAGGCCGAATCGTCCTCGGCGGCCCCGGCGGTGGCCGCGTCGCCTCTGGCGAAACCCGAGGCGCAGACCGTAGAGATCAACGGCACGCGCCACACCGCCAATGGCGCCACGCGCCGCGCCCGCCTGGGCGTGCTGGGCCGCACCGATGCCCTCGACGCGCCGTTCAGCGTCAGCACCCGCACCGAGCAGGCGCTGCGTGACCGGCACGCGGCCACCGTGGCCGAGGCCGTGGCCGACGACCCGTCGGTGCGCACCGCTTCGGCACCCGGTGGGCTCTTCGACACGCTGTTCATTCGCGGCTTCCCGGTCAGCGAAGGCAACCTGGGCGAGTTCGGCTTCGACGGCGTCTACGGCATCGCGCCGAACTACCGCGTGATGACCGAGTACGCCGAGCGGGTGGAGCTGGTGAAGGGGCCGACGGCGCTGCTGTACGGCATGTCGCCCAACGGCGGCATCGGCGGCAGCATCAACCTGGTGCCCAAGCGCGCCGGCGATGCCGACCTGACGCGCCTGGGGCTCGACCTGGCGTCACGATCGCAGGCCGGCGCCCGCATCGACCTGGGCCGGCGCTTCGGCACCGATCGCGCCTTCGGCGTGCGCGTCAACGCCAGCCTGCGCGACGGCGACACCGCGCTCGACCACCAGGCACGCCGTGCGCAGGTGGGCGCGATAGCGCTGGACTGGCGCGGCCAGGGCGCACGCGCCACGCTGGACCTGATCGGCCAGCATGAACGGCTCGACGCGCCGTCGCGGCCCTATTTCCTGGCCACGGGCCTCACCACCGTGCCGGCAGCGCCGCCGGGGCGCCGCAACCTCAGCCAGGCCTGGGAATGGTCCGAGGTGGACGACCGCGCCGCGCTGCTGCGTGCCGAGCTGGACCTCGGCGAGCGCCTCACCGCCTTTGCGCATGCCGGCGCGTCGCGCAACGAAGTGGATCGGCTCTTCAGCAACCTGACCATCACCAACGCCGGCGGCGAGGTGCGTGCGCAACCGCAGCGCTTCCGCTTCGACATCCGCCGCTCGACCGCCGAGGCAGGCCTGCGTGCGCAGCTGGATGGCGGCGGCGTGCAGCAGACCCTGACCTTGCAGGCCACGCAGTACCGCGACCGGCTGGCGCGCGGCTCGGTCAACGGAGGCGCGCTGGTCTCCAACCTCTACGCACCGGTCATGCACACGGCACAGGCCGTGGCCGCACCCACCACGGTGCCGAGGCTGTCGGAAACCACGCTGAGCGGCATCGCGCTGGCCGACACCATCGCACTGGCCCGCGGCAGCGTGCTGCTGACGCTGGGCGCGCGCGTGCAACAGGTCGAGACCGACAACTTCAGCGCCGCCACCGGTGCGCCCAGCGGACCGCGCTACGACCGGCGCGCCACCACGCCGATGCTCGGTCTCGTGCTGAAGCCGCGGCCCGGACTGTCGCTGTACGCCAACCTGATCGAGGGCCTCAGCCGCGGCGACGTGATCCCGGCCACCGCATCCAACGCGGCCGAAGGCGTGCTGGCGCCGTATCGCGCGCGGCAGGTCGAACTGGGCGCCAAGCTGGAGCACGGTGGCGCCACCGCCAGCGCCAGCCTGTTCCAGATCGACAAGCCGAGCGGCCAGTTCAGCAACGGAACCAGCGGCGCCTACGCCGCCGATGCCGAGCAGCGCAACCGCGGCCTGGAACTGGCGGCCAGCGGCCCGCTGCGGCCGGGCCTGCGCGTCACGGCGGCCTGGAGCCTGATCGACGCCGAGCTGACACGCAGCAGCACGCCCGCGCGCATCGGCAAGACACCCGTGGGCGTGCCGCGCCACCAGGCCCAGCTGGGCACCGAATGGGACACCGGCTGGCTGCCCGGGCTGACGCTGCACGGCGCCGTGCTGCATGCCGGCACGCAGTACGTCGACATCGCCAACACCCAGCGCATTCCCGCCTGGCACCGGGTCGACGCCGGCGCCCGCTACACGGTCAATGTGAGCGGCCGCCCGACCACCTGGCGCCTGACCGTGCAGAACCTGCTGGACCGCGACCACTGGGCCGGCGTGGCCAGCTACGGCGGCCTGGCCCAGGGGCTGCCGCGCACGCTGGCGCTGTCGGCCTCGGTGGACTTGTGAGCGCGCTGCCGATGGCACCCGAACCGATGCCCCGCAGCGTCGCCCACGCCTGGCGCCCGCGCGAGCTGCCGCCGCTGCTGCACCCGCAGCTCGATGCGCTGATCCACCGTGCGCCCCACACGCTGCTGGACTGGGTGGCGCGGCTCGGCTCGCCGCTGAACGTCATGTGGCCCGACCGGCTGCGCGACAACGTGCAGGCGCTGCGCAGCGCCGAACGCCGCCACGGCCTGCCGCTGGCGCTGTACTACGGCGCCAAGGTCAACAAGTCGCAGGCGCTGGTGCAGGCCGCGGTCGAGGCGGGCATCGGCATCGATGTTTCCAGCGAGCCTGAGCTGCGGGACGCGCTGCGTGCCGGCGCGAAGGCCGAGGACCTGTGCGCCACCGGCCCCGCCAAGACCGAGGCCTTCCTGCGCCAGCTGCTTGCCGGCGGCAGCCTGGTGGCGGTGGATTCACTGGACGAGCTGGCGCAGCTGCAGGCGCTGGCCCGGGCCATGGCTTCGCCGCGGCCGGCCCGCGTGCTGCTGCGCTGCCGCCCGCGGCCAGCCGCCGGCAGCCGCTTCGGCATGGCGGACGACGAGCTGCGGCACGCGATGCAGCGGCTGGCCGGTGCGCCGCAGGCCCAGGCCGGCCGCGTCGAGCTGGAGGGCCTGCACGCTCATCTACCTGGCTATCAGCACGTCCACCGCGCCGAGGCCGTCGGCGAAATGTCCGCCCATGCCGACACGGCCCGCCGCCTCGGCCTGTCACCCCGCCTCATCGACATCGGCGGCGGCCTGCCGGTGCGCTACGTCGACGCCGACGCCGGCGATGCCTTCCTGCAGGCGCAAGGCCCGCAGCACTATCGCCATGGCCAGGTGCCGGCGGCCTTCTACCCCTACGGCGGCCGCACCGATGCCGGCGGCTGGCTCGACCTGCTGCTGGAGTCGCCCTGCCGCGACGGCCAGACGGTGGCGCGCTGCCTGCGCGGCGGCGGCCTGCAGCTGGCGCTGGAGCCCGGCCGGTGCCTGGCCGACCAGGCCGGCTTCACGGTCTTCCGCATCGCCCGTGTCAAGGCGATGGCCGGCGGCACGCTGGTGCTCTTCGTCGAAGGCAGCAGCTTCAGCGCCTGCGAGACCTGGTTCGGCTCCGAATTTTTGGTCGACCCGATCCTCATCAGCGTGGGCACCTCACGGCCCGAGCCGCGCGCCGGCGGCCCGGTGCGGGCGTGGATCGCAGGCCACTCCTGCCTCGACGACGACGTGCTGGCGAACCGCCTGATCGCCTTCGAGACGCCGCCGCGCGCAGGCGACCTGCTGGTGTGGGCCAACACCGCCGGATACCAGATGGACCTGCTGGAGAACGAATTCCACCGCCACCCGATGCCGCCCCGTGTCGCGACCCGGGCCTTGGCGGGCGGCGGCTTCGAACTCTGGCCCGACGACGACAGGGAGCACACGACATCACGATGAACACGAGGATCCACACCAAGGTGGCCGAGCTTATCGGCCAGACGCCGATGCTGGGCATTCCGGTGCCGGCGAAGAACGCGATGCTGCTGCTGAAGATCGAGAAGAACAACCCCGGCGGCAGCATGAAGGACCGCATGGCCCGCGCGATGGTGCAGGCGGCGTTGAAGTCCGGTCGCTTGCAGCGCGGCGGCGTCGTCATCGAGTCGTCGTCGGGCAACACCGGCATCGGGCTCGCGCTGGCCGCCATCGAGTTCGGACTGCGCTTCATCGCGGTGGTGGACCACCATGCCGCGCCCGACAAGATCGAGGTGATGCGCGCGCTGGGCGCGGAGATCCGCTACGTGCAGGGCCGCTACGGCGAGGACGAGGTGGCGGTGGTCGAACGCCAGCGCCTCGCGGCCGAGCTGGCCGAACGCATCCCCGGCGCGGTCTTCATGAACCAGTCGGACAACCCGGCCAACCCGGCGGGTTATGCGGATTTCGTGCACGAGGTGCTGGAGCAGACCAACGGCCGCATCGACGCCTACGTCGGCTGTGTCGGCACCGGCGGGTCGATGGCCGGCATCGCGCGCGGGCTCAAGCAGCACGATGCGCGCACCGCGACCATCGGCGTCGAGCCGGCGGGCTCCATCGTCTTCGGCCAGCCCGGCCATCCGTACTACCAGTCGGGCACCGGCACGCCCAAGGGCGACACCGTGGGCCTGGTGGTCGACTACGCCACCATCGACCACGGCGTGCAGGTCACCGACGGGCAGGCCTTCGAGACCGCCCGCCACCTGGCCCGCACCACCGGCCTGCTGGTCGGCGGCTCCACCGGCGGCGCGGTCTACAAGGCGCTGGAATTCATCCACAGCGGCCGCATCGGCGGCAACGTGCTGTGCGCGGTGGCCGATGGCGGCGAGAAGTACCTGCACACCGTCTTCAACGAAGACTGGCTGCGCGAGCGCGGGCTGCTGGACCCGCAGGCGGCGGCCAACCTGAAGCGGTGGCTGGCGTGAGCGGGGCCACCGAACTGGACGTGGTCGTGTGCGGCGGCGGCCGCACCGGTCACCTGAACGCCGTGCTGTTCAAGCAGCGACCGGGCGTGCGGGTGACGTTGCTGACCCGCAGCCGCGAGGCCATCCACCACCACCGCGACGGCCAGGCCATCACCGCGCACCTGCCGGATGGCACGCAGCTCACAGCGCGGCTGGACGCGGTGACGGCCGACCCCGCGGCCGCGCTGCGCGACGCCGACCTGGTGGTCATCACCGTGCCCGCGCACGCCCGGCCCGCGCTGCTCACCGCCATCGCGCCACACCTGCCCGCGACCAAGCCGGTGCACGTGGGCGCCATCCCTGGCTTCTGCGGTTTCGACTGGCTGGCCGAGAAGCTGCTGCCCGACCGGCCGCGCGCGGTCATCTGGGGCATGAAGGACGTGCCGCACACCGCCTTCGACCTGCAGCCCGGCGTCTCGGTGCGCTCCGGCGGCGCCAAGGCCGCGCTGCACGTGGCCACGCACGACCGCGAGACCGCCGCCGCGCGTGGTGCCCTGCAGGCGATGCTGCGGCGGCTCTTCGACGCGCCGGTGGCGCTGCTGCGCCACTACCTCGAGATCACGCTGACCCCCGGCAACCCGATCATGCACAGCGCCGTCATCTACGGCCTGATCGGCCCCTACGGCCCGCACCACGGTCGCCCGCTGCCGGCGCCGCTGGACTGGTGGACCGAATGCAACGAGCTGGGCGCCTACTTCATCGAGCGCTGCGACGAGGAGAACCAGCGCCTGTGCCGCGCCGCCGAGGCGCAGCTGGGCATCGACCTGTCGTCGGTGAAACCGCTGAAGCAGGAGATCGTCGAGGCCTACGGCGACCAGATCGCCGACCCGCGCACGATGGCCTCGGTGCTGCGCAGCAACCGCGCCTATGCCGGCATTCCCGCACCGCTGGTGCGGGACGCGCAAGGCGAAGGCTGGCGTCTCGACGTCAAGAGCCGCGCCTTCGAGGAAGACGTGGCCTTCGGCCTGTCCACCCTGGTGCAGCTGGGCCGGCGCCTGGCCGTGCCGCTGCCGCACATCGAGGAGATCAACGGCTGGTGCGCCGCCCACATGGGCGGGCTGCGCCGCACGGCGGCGGACTACTTTCCGGCGAGCTTCCCCGCCGCTTGCCCGGTCGCCCAGCCCGCCCAGCCCACCGAGGACACGCCATGACCACCCCTTCCCACCGCAACGCCCTGCGGCGCCTGGTGCGCTGCCTGTTCGCCGAAGGCCTGCTCGATGCGCAGGCCCTGCGCTTCGTGCCCGGCCGCAGGCAAGCCTTCCTGCCGCTGCGCGACCCCAGCACGCTGCTGCGCTTCGAGGACCTGCACGCGCTGCCGGCCGCCAGCTTCATCAACCACGGCGCCTTGAGCCTGCTGGAGCCGGGCGAGGCGCCGTTCGCGATCGAGACGCCCGAGCACCTGATCGACATCTTGCGCGGCCAGCTCGACCCGCTTCCCACGGCCGATGCCGTCGCGGCGCTGAAGGCCGACGTGGCCAACAGCGTCGCCAACGATGCGCTGGCGCGCGTGCACCGCGAAGCCTGGAACGCCGAGCTGGCCGGCCAGATCGCGGGCAGCGGCGCGCGCGGACTGCTCGATCACCTGCGGCGCCAGCACAGCGTGCGCGATGCCGCGATCCTGCTCGACCAGTGGGGCAGTCTCGAAGGCCACCCGTTCTACCCGACCTGGAAGACCAAGCCGGCGCTGGATGCCGATCAGGTGGCCCGGCTGTCGCCCGAGTTCGGGCCGGTGGTGGCGCTGACGCTGGGTGCGCTGCGCGCCGACATGGCGCACATCGAACGCATGCCGCACGTCAGCAGCGTGCACGACTACGTCGCCACCCGCTTCCCGGCGGCCTGGACGCAGTGGAAGGCGGGCCTGAATGCCCGCGGCGAGGACGAGCGCCACTGGCTGCCGCTGCCGCTGCACCCCTGGCATGCCGCTCACTTCGTGCGGCAGCAGTACGCGGCCGAGATCGCCGACCGCCTGCTGATTGTCGAGGGCCCGGCCATCGACACGCGGCCGACCATGTCCTTCCGCACCATGCTGCCGGTGGCACCGCACGCGCCCTTCATCAAGCTGCCGATCGCGCTGTGGCTGACCAGCGAGCAGCGCAGCCTGCAGGCCAAGTCCATCCACATGGGGCCACGCATCAGCTCGCTGATCCGCCGCATCCTGGCCGAGGAGGGCGGGTTCAACGGCCGGCTCGAGATCTTCGACGAGGAACTGGCCTACCACTACCGCCATGCCGAACAGCAGCAGGACGCGCCGGGCCGCTACCTGTCGGTGGTCTACCGCGACACCCTGCGCGCCTTTGAGCGGCGCGACGGCCTGCTGCCGGTGCCGGTGGCGTCGCTCTTCGCCGCCGCGCCGGGCAGCGGCCGGCCGCTGGTGATGGAGCTGATCGAGGCCGGTGGCCAGCCCGCCACGCCCGACAGCGTGGCCGCGTATTTCCGGCAGTACGCGCGCGCCGTCGTGCAGCCGGTGATCGCCATCTACCTGCTGTACGGCATCGGGCTGGAGGCGCACCAGCAGAACGCCGCGGTGCTGGTGGGCGACGCCGGCGCGCCGCACGGCCTGCTGATGCGCGACTTCGGCGACGGCCGCACCTACGCGCCGCTGCTGGAAGCGCGCGGCCTGACGTTGCAGCCCTATGTGCACCCCGGCATCCTGCCCACCGTGTTCCGTGACGACATCACGCCGGTGCGCAGCTTCGTGATCGACGCCTGCTTCGTCTGCCACCTGCACGAGCTGGCGCTGCTGCTGACCGACACCTGCGGCATCGGCGACCGGCGGCTCTGGCAGGTCTTGCGAGAGGAGACGCTGGCCGCCTTCGACGCCGTGGCCCCGCGCGTGCCCGACACCGCGCTGTGGCAGGCCGAGCGCGCCGCCTTCGTCGAGCAGCCCTGGCCGACCCGCTCGCTGCTGCGCATGCACCTGGCCAAGTACGCCGACTACCGGCTGCAGCACACGTTGCCGAACCCGCTGGCGCAGGCGGAAGGATGAGTGCACTCACCCGCGCGCCCGACGGAGGCGCGCCTGCATCCCTGAGGTGCTCGCGAAGTGCCCAGAAGTCAATTCGATGAGCAGCACCGCGACGATCCGCCTGCTGTTCGCGATCCAGCTGGTCGCGATGGGCGCGATGGAGATGAGCGGCCCCTTCTGGCCGCTGCACCTGCGCCGGCTGGCGCCGTCGGACGCGGCATTCGCCTTCGCCGGCATCGCGGTCTACGTCGGCCCGATGCTGGGCACGATGCTGACTGCGGGCTTCTGGGGCCGGCTGGGCGACCGCGTCGGCCACAAGCCGATGATGGTGCGCGCGCTGCTGGCGCTGGCGCTGACCCAGGCGGCGCTGGCCTGCACCACCGACGTCGCGGCCATCCTCGTGCTGCGCTTCCTGCAGGGCGCGTGCGCCGGCTTCATCGCGCCGGCGCAGGCTTATGGGGTCGGCATCGAAGCGGCGGAACGCCGGTCGCGGCTGTTCGCGTTCCTGCAGGTCGCCACCAACGTCGGCTCGCTGGCCGGCGCGGTGGCCGGCGGCCTGGTGCTGGATGCGGCCAGCTTCTTCTGGGTCAATGCGGGTGCCGCGGCGCTGTGTGGCCTGTGCGCGCTGGCGACGTGGCTGCTGCTGCCACAGGTGCCGCCGGTGCCGCCGGTGCCCGCGCCAATCGTGCGGGCCGCAGGTGAGGGCGGGGCAGGAGCAACGCACGGGCTACCCGTCGGGCCGGCGCATGCGTCAGCCAAGCGCACGGTCAACCGCACCGTCGCGGGGCTGCTCGCCATCATCGGCCTGCTGCTGGTCAGCCGCATGCTGGTGCAGACGCCGTTCCCGCTCTACGTCAGCGCGCAGTTCGGCGCACGCCACTGGCTGGTGGGCCTCTGCTACGGCCTGCTGGCGCTGGGCTTCGTGATCGCGGCGCCCGCCTGGGCGCGGCACTTCGAAGGCCGCAGCGTGGCGCAGGCGCTGCCGCGGGTGGCGGGCCTGGCGGCCGGCTGCGCGCTGCTGACGGCGCTGGCCGGGCTGACGCGTGAAGTGGGCGTGTTCGCCGCCTGCTACTTCGCCTGGGGGCTGCTGCTGGGCGCCACCACGCCGGTGCTCACCGCACTGGTGTCGCGCGCGGTGGGGCCGGCGGTGCAGGGCCGCGTGCTGGGCCTGGCGCAAAGCACGAACCAGCTGGCGTCCATCGCCGGCATCACGGTCGGCGTCGGCCTCAGCGAGTGGGCAGGGCTCGGCGCCATCTATTTCTTCGTGGCCTTGTCGTATGCCCTCGCGGCGCTGCTCATCGTCGCCGTGCAGCATGCGTCGAAGCCGCGCCAGGCCGCCATCAGCCCGACCGGAGCAGTCCCATGAACCCCAAGACCATCCGCCGGCTGCTGCTGTCGCTGGCCCTCGCTGCGCTGGCGCTGGCCGCGCTGGCCTGGATGCGCCGGCCGCCCGAGCCGGGCGCCGCCGCGCCGGCGCCCGGCAGCACCACCGTCACCGACCTGGCCGGCCGCCGCGTCACGCTGCGCACGCCGGTGCGCCGCGTCATCCTGGGCGAGGGCCGGCAGCTGTACCTGGTGGCGGCGCTGGACACCGACAACCCGCTGCAGCGCCTGGTCGGCTGGCGGCCCGACCTGGCGCAGGCCGACCCGGACACCTACGCGCAGTACGTGGCGAAGTTTCCGCAGCTGGCCGAGCTGCCGGTCTTCGGCCGCGTCGAGGACGGCGGCTTCGACGTCGAGCGCGCCATCGCCCTGCAGCCCGACGTGGTCATCCTCAACCTCGAGCATCAGCGTGCCTCCGACGACGCCCGCCTGATCGACAAGCTGGGCGCGGCCGGCATCGCGGTCGTCTACATCGACTTCCGCCACCGCCCGGTCGAGAACACCGAGCCGACGCTGCGCCTGCTGGGCACGCTGTTCGACCGCCGCGAGCGCGCCGAGGCGCTGATCAACTTCCGCACTGCACAGCTGCGCCGGGTGACGGACGTCATCGCCGCGCGGCAGCCTGCGCGGCCACGCGTCTTCATCGAGCGCATCGGCGGCTACAGCCCGGACTGCTGCCTGACCTTCGGCGACGAGAACTTCGGCCGCTATGTCGAGATGGCCGGTGGCCAGAACATCGCCAAGGCGCTGCTGCCCGGCACCTTCGGACAGCTCAATCCCGAGCAAGTGCTGGCGGCTGACCCGCAGCACGTGGTGGTGACCAGCGCCAACTGGGAAGCCTACGTGCCCGGCGGCCGCTGGATCGGCGTGGGTCCGGGCGCCGACCTGCAGCAGGCGGCGCGCAAGCTCGAAGGCTTCACCGCGCGGCCGGCCTACACCGGCATCGCGGCGCAGCGTGGCCGCCACTTTCACGCGATATGGCACCAGTTCTACAACAGCCCCTACCAGTTCGTCGCGGTGCAGCACCTGGCGCGCTGGTTCCACCCCGAACTGTTCACCGACCTGGACCCCGACGCCGCGTTCCGCGAGCTGCATGAACGCTTCCTGCCGGTGCCGTACCGGCCGGGTTATGCCGTCAGCCTGGCCGAGCCGCCGCCACACCCCACGACAACCGAGCCGCCGCCACGTCCATGAACAACACCAGCACCCTGGTCCTGCCCGCCGGTACCGCCGGCCACTACCGCGCCCTGGTGCGCCGCCGCCAGGCCGTGCTGGGCGGCCTGGCGCTGCTGCTGCTCGCCAGCGTGGCGCTCGACCTGACGCTCGGTCCCACCCGCCATGCGCTGGCCGACGTGCTGCAGGCGCTGCTGCAGCCGCAGGCGGTGCCGCTGCCGCTGCGTGTCGTCGTGTGGGAGATCCGCCTGCCGGTGGCGCTGATGGCGGTGGTGGTCGGCGCCGCGCTGTCGGTGGCCGGCATGCAGATGCAGACGGTGCTGAACAACCCGCTGGCCAGCCCGTTCACGCTTGGCATCTCGGCGGCGGCCGGCTTCGGTGCCGCGCTGGGCCTGGCCTTCGGCGTGCGCCTGCTGCCGGTGGCGGCCGACCTCATCGTGCCGCTGAACGCCTTCCTGATGGCGCTGCTGTGCTCCGCCTTGATCCACGCGCTCAGCCTGCGCCGCGGGGTCGGCGTCGAGACCATCGTGCTGCTGGGCATTGCGCTGGTGTTCGGCTTCAATGCGCTGCTGGCGCTGGTGCAGTACCTGGCCAGCGAGCAGGCGGTGGCCGCGGTGGTCTTCTGGACCCTGGGCAGCCTGACCAAGGCCACCTGGCCCAAGCTGGCCGCCGTCACGCTGGCGCTGGCGCTGTGCCTGCCGGTGTTCGCACGGCGCGCCTGGGCGCTGACGGCGCTGCGCCTGGGCGACGACAAGGCGGCCAGCTTCGGCATCGACGTGCGCGGCCTGCGGCTGCAGACCATGCTGCTGGTCAGCCTGCTGGCCGCCTTGCCGGTCGCCTTCGTCGGCACCATCGGCTTCGTCGGGCTGGTGGGGCCGCACGTGGCGCGCCTCTTGATCGGCGAAGACCAGCGCTTCCTGCTGCCGGCCTCGGCGCTGGCCGGTGCGCTGCTGCTGTCGCTGGGCTCGCTGATCGGCAAGCTGGTGGTGCCCGGCGCCATCGTGCCGATCGGCGTCGTCACCTCGCTGATCGGGCTGCCGTTCTTCGTCTGGCTGGTGCTGCGGAGGAACCGCGCATGGTGATGCTGAGCCTCGACGGCCTGGGCGCCGGCTACGGCACGCGGACGATCCTTTCCGGTGTCAGCACGCCCCCGCTGCGCGGCGGCGAGCTGGTCGCGGTGTTGGGGCCCAACGCGGCCGGCAAGTCGACGCTGTTCCGGCGCATCGCCGGGCTGGTGCCCGGCGCCGGCCAGGTGCGGCTGCAGGACGCACGCCGCGGCGCCGCCGGCATCTGCTACATGCCGCAGGACAGCGCCGCCAGCCCCGCGCTGACGGTGCATGAATCGGTGCTGCTGGCGCGCATGCAGGGCCGCGGCTTCGGGGTCGGCGATGCCGAGCTGGCGCTGGTCGAGCGCCTGCTGGCCGAGCTGGACCTGCTGGACATCGCCTTCCGCCGCCTGGGTGAACTGAGCGGCGGCCAGCGCCAGCTCGCCGCCATCGCGCAGACTCTGGCGCGCGAGCCCGAGGTGCTGCTGCTGGACGAGCCCACCAGCGCGCTGGACCTGCAACGCCAGATGCAGGTGCTGGGCTGCCTGCAGCGCCTGGCGCGGCGCGACGGCCTGCTGGTGCTGGTGGCGATGCACGACCTGAACCAGGCGCTGCGCCATGCCGACCAGGCGATCGTGATCGCCGACGGCACGCTGCAGGCCAGCGGCCCGGTGCGGCAGGTGATCAGCGCCGGCCTGCTGCGCAGCGTGTGGCGGGTGCAAGCACGCATCGAGTGCTGTTCGCGCGGGCTGCCGCAGGTGGTGGTGGACAGCGCGGTGTGAGCACGCGCCCGCGGTGCGCGGCTGCCGCAGGCGGCTCAGGCCGTGGGCGGCGGGGCCAGGTAGCGCTCGAACCAGTCGGAGGCCAGCCGCACCACCTCGTCCAGCGTGCCCGGCTCCTCGAAGAGATGGCCGGCGCCGGGCACCAGCACCAGCTGCTTGGCGCAGGCCAGCTGGCCATAGGCCTCCTCGTTCAGCAGCACGACGTCGTCGTCCTCGCTGCCGACGATCAGGAGCGTCGGCGCGATCACCTCGGCCAGCGCTTCCGGGCCGGCCAGGTCGGGCCGCCCCCCGCGCGAGACCACGGCCTGCACCGCATTGCCCTCGCGGCTGGCCGCCAGCAGCGCCGCGCCGGCGCCGGTGCTGGCGCCGAACAGGCCTTGCGCCAGGTCCGCCGTGTCGGGCCGCCCAGCCAGCCAGCGGCAGGCCTGCCCGAGCCGATCGGCCAGCAGCGGAATGTCGAAGACGTTCCTGCGATCACCTTCTTCCTCCGGCGTCAGCAGGTCCAGCAGCAGCGTGGCGAAGCCGCTGGCACGCAGCGCCGCCGCCACGTGCTGGTTGCGCGGGCTCAGGCGCCCGCTGCCGCTGCCGTGCGCGAAAACCACCACGCCGCGCGCCTGCGGCGGCACGCTGAGCAGCCCTTGCAAACCCTTCGGCAGGATTTGCACGGCAGTGCCGGCGGTGGTCGTATCCATGACGCGCCTTTCGGCAGCTAGCGGCCGCCGGATGGGCCGGGCATCAGGCCGGCCGGAGGAGTGAGCTTCGTCTTCATGGCCTTTCGTCGATGGCGTCACCCCGGCCCGAGCAATCGGCTTGCCTGCCCGGCTTGTCACTTCATGCCGCCCGGCGGCGCCGGCCACAGGCCGCGCGGCCGCAACAGCATCGTCAGCACCATCGCCAGCGCGATGAAGAGCGGCCGCAGCATGCCGGCGTCGAGCCGGCCGTCGGTGGCTTCCTGCAGCGGACCGACGACGTAGCGCAGCAGCTCGGGCAGCGCCGTCAGCAGCACCGCGCCCAGGATCACGCCGGGGATGTGGCCGATGCCGCCGAAGACCACCATCGCCACGATCAGCACCGACTCCTGCAGGCTGAAGGCCTCGGGCGAGACGAAGACCTGGAAGCTGCCGAACAGCATGCCGGCGACGCCGCCGAAACTGGCGCCCAGGCCGAAGGCCAGCAGCTTCAGCGCCCGCGTGTCCAGGCCCATGGCCTGCGCGGCCACCTCGTCGTCGCGGATGGCCATCCACGCGCGGCCGATGCGCGAGCGCTGGATGCGCCAGCAGGCGGTGACCATCAGCACCGTGATCGCCAGGAACACGTAGTAGTGCAGCGTGACCGGGCTCACGCGCCAGCCTGCCAGCTGCAACGGCAGGCTCAGGTCCAGGCCGAGGACGCGCAGCGAATCGATCGGCCCCACGCCCTTGGCGCCGCCGGTGAGGTTGAGCGGCCGGTCCAGGTTGAGGATGAGCAGGCGCACGATCTCGCCGAAACCCAGCGTGACCACGGCCAGGTAGTCGCCGCGCAGCTTCAGCGTCGGCGCGCCCAGCGTGGCGCCGCACAGCGCCGCCAGCGCCGCCGCCAGCAGCAGCGCAATGCCCCAGGGCGTGTGCAGGCCGGCCGGGAACAGGGCGCCGATCCACGCCACGCTCTCGCTCAGGTGGCCGGAGGCCAGCAGCGCGAACAGGTAGGCGCCGACGCCGTAGAACGCCACGAAGCCGAGGTCCAGCAGGCCGGCGTAGCCGACGATCACGTTCATGCCCAGCGCCAGCATCACGTAGAGCAGGCAGCTGTCCGCAATGCGCACCCAGTGGTCGCCCAGGCCCTGCAGCAGCAGCGGCAACAGCAGCAGTGCGGCCGCCATGATCCAGCGCCTTCCCGGTCCCTCGAACATCTGATTCCTGCTCCTGTCGGCCCAGCCCACCGGCGGCGTCGTTTGCGCCGGCTTCCCTGGGCCCGGAGGCTAAACGCCATTCCCCGCGGCGGGGCACGTGCGCTGCGACGTTCACTGCGGACCGGGATTCCGCAATCGCCGCCTGCATGCCGAGCCCGGCACGCAGCCGCTAGCACCGGAAAGGCGCGTCACCGTCACCGTCACGCGGCTCCGGCGCCGGTCCGCGGCGCGCCGCCGACGGGTGCGGCATCGGCTTCAGCCGCTGCCCGGAGGCAGCCGCTCCACCCGCCGCGCCAGGGCCAGCCGCGCCTGCAGCGCGCTGCGATCGGGGTAGGCCGGCTGCGAGCCGAACACCGAGACGGCGATCTCGCTCGCCGCGACACCGTGGCGCGCCGCCTCCAGCGGGTCTGCGCCTTCCAGCAGCGCCACCGCGAAGGCGGCGGTGAAGGCATCACCCGCGCCGGTGCTGTCCACCAGCCGCGCCGGCGCCGGGTGCAGCTGCCAGGCCTGGCCGCCGGCCAGCACGATGCAGCCGCCATCGTCCAGCTTGACGCAGACGGCACGCACGGCATGGCCGGCCAGCACGCGGGCCGCGGCCAGCGGCGCCGCCGGGCCGCCGCTGGGCACGCGGGCCAGCGCGGCGGCCTCGCCGGCATTGGGCGTCAGCGCGTCGATGCAGTCCATGTCCGACAGCGGCACCAGGCCCGGCGGCGCCGGATCGACGACCACGCGCAGCCCGCGCCGGTGCGCCGCGGCAACCGCGGCGGACACCAGCGCCGGCGCCACCTCGTAGTCGGCCACCAGCACCGAGCCGGCCGGCGCGGCGGCCACGCGCCGCAGCACCGCGGCCTGGTCCTGCGCATCGGCCTCGGCCGCCACGCCGGGCGACGCGACGATGCGCTTCTTGCCGTCCGGCGGCACCAGGATCAGCGACACCGCCGTCGGGCCGGACAGGTGCCGCACCGAGGCCACGTCGACGCCGGCCGCGACCAGCGGATCGAGCGCCTGCCGCGCCAGGTCATCGCTGCCAACGCGCCCCAGCAGCACCGCGGGATGGCCCAGGCGCCGGGCGAAGCAGGCGACGTTGGCCGCCTTGCCGCCACTGAAGCGCACCACGCGCAGCGGCCGCACGGTCTCGGACTGGCCCACAGGCTCGGCCAGCTGCGCCTGGAAATCGGCCGCGATGCTGCCCAGCGACAGCAGCTGCGGCCGATCGGGCATCGCCACCGCCCCTTTTCAGCGCGCCGTCAGCGCCCGGTGCCGGGCGCCCTGCGGCCGGGCCAGTAGGTGCCGGCGTAACCGCGGTAGGGGTTGCCGTACACCTGCCGGCCGCCGGCGCGGTGCTCGTCCATGAACGCCTCCACCGCCTCCGGCGTGCCGCCCTTGAACATCTCCTTCAGCACGCCTTCGGGCAGCAGCTCGCGGTAGCGCACCGGCAGGCCGGCATAGGCGGCGCCTTCGGCCAGGTCGGGCGGGATCTCGGTGGGGTCGAAGAAGCGGGCCTCGTTGAACTCGCTGTCGTGGTGCAGCTCGACCCGCTTGGCGGCATCCAGGATGCCGTCGATCACGTCGGACAGCGTGCGGCCGCTCACCTTGGCCCGCCATGAGGCGCGCAGGAACAGCAGCTCGCCGGGATCGACGCCGGGGCAGGCGCCCTGGTAGGCGGCGGTCAGGCAGTGGTCGCTGGCGGCCAGCAGCCGCTGCGTCTCGGTGGGCTCGCGCTCCAGCAGCTCCAGCACCTGGCCCAGCGAAGAGCCGCGCAGGTAGTGCTCGGGCGAGATCTCGTAGCCCGGATCGCCGGGATGGTGGTGGTCGACGCGCGCCACCGGCTCGTGGCCCTGCAGCCGGCATTCGACGAAGACGGCCGGCGCCTTCGGCGGCAGCACCGCCGGCCGCGGGATCAGGTCCGGGCCCACCCGCACGACCGAATCGGCTTCGTAGGCGGTCTTCGGGTTGCAGCGCCGCCGGTTGCGCGCCGCGTGCACGAAGGGGTGGCCATCGTCGGCGACGACGCGCTCGATCTCGCGCATCTCGGGGTCCTGCGCGCCGAGCACGAAGGTCCAGTCCTTGTCGATCATGGGGTGCTTGCAGCAAGCCGGGGTCCCGGGGACCGGCAGTATCACCACCGCAGGAAAGCGCGGTGGCCCTGCGTACCCGCGGGGCCGGGTGCCCCAGCGCGGCCGCCGCCGGGCCGCTTCAAGGCGGGCCGCGCCACCCGCCCGGCGGGTGGCCCCGCGTACCCGCGGGGCCGGGTGCTCCACCCAGCGCGGCCGCCGCCGGGCCGCCCCAAGGCGGGCCGCGCCACCCGCCCGGCGGGTGGCCCCGCGTACCCGCGGGGCCGGGTGCCCCATTCACTCCAACGTGATGCGCGTCCGCGCCACGAAGGCGCGCAGCAGCGGCAGCTCCCGGGCCAGGCGTGCGTCGAAGGCGGCGGGGGCCTCGTGGTTCACCTCCAGCCCGGCCTCCTCCAGCTGCTTGCGGATCGCGGGGTCGGCCAGTGTCTCCGCCAGCGTGGAGGCCAGGCGCGTGCGCACCGGCTCGGGCAGGCCGCGCGGCGCGACGATGACGATCCACGAGATCATCTCGTACTGCGGATAACCGGCCTCGGCCACCGTCGGCACGTCGGGCAGCAGCGCGGAGCGCTTCGGACCAGTGGTGGCCAGCACCTTCACCTTGCCGCTGCGCAGCATCGGCAGCGTGGCGATCACGGTGTCGACGCTGAGTTGCACCTGGCCGCCCAGCAGGTCGGCCATCGCCGGCGCGCTGCCCTTGTACGGCACGTGCACCAGGTCGATGCCGGCCGCGGACTTCAGCATCTCGCCCGCCAGGTGCGAGGTGGTGCCCGCGCCGAACGACGCATAGGTCACGCTGCCCGGCCTGGCCTTGGACAGCGCCACCAGCTCACGCACGCCGGAGGCCGGGAACCCGGGCTGCGCCAGCAGCGCCAGCGGCGAGCTGCCCAGCATGCCGATGGCCTCGAAGCTCTTGTCCGGTGAGTACTGCAGCTTGGCCTTCAGCGCCGGGTTGACGGTGAAGGTGCTGTTCGACGAGATCAGCAGCGTGTAGCCGTCGGCCGGCGACCGTGCCACCGCGGCGGCGCCCAGCTCGGTTCCGGCGCCAGGCTTGTTGTCGATGACCACCGGGCGCTTCAGCCGCTCGCCCATGCCCTTGGCCAGGATGCGGGCGATGCTGTCGGTGGCGCCGCCGGGTGCGAAGGGCACGACCAGCGTGACCGGCTTGGCCGGAAAGGCCTCGCTGGCCCGGGCGCTACCAGCGCCCGAGATGAGCGTGGCGGCAACAACGGTGGCCAGGGCGGCGGTGGCGGTGCGCATGATGCGGACTCCTTGGACAGGCGGACGAGGGGCGAGGGGGTGAAAGCCGGCGGGCGGATGCTTGGACCGGCGGACGCACGCGCGGGCGGCACGCAGGCCACCGGCGGACCGGGAACGGCAGCCGGACCGGCGTCCATCACACCGCCGAGGCGGATGCGCCAGCGTGCACGGCGCGGCCGTTCGTGGGGTGCGGGGGACTCGGGTGGCCCGGATGGCCCAGCGGCGGCGCGGTGACGATGGAACGCAGCGCCGGCTCGGCCGGCCGCAGCGCAGCCAGGTCGGGCCGCGGCCGGCGCAGGTCGGGCCGGCCGGCGCAGGCCTGCTCCAGCGCCAGCGCGGCGCCCAGCAGCGCGGCGTCGCCACGGAAGCCGCCCACCACCTGCAGGCCGAAGGGCATGCCGCGGTCGTCGGTGCCGCAGGGCAGGGTGATGGCCGGCAGCGTCGTCAGCGTCACCACGTAGGTCAGCGCCAGCCAGCGGTAGTAGTTGGCCTGCGCACGGCCATCGATCAGCTCGGCATGCGGCTGCGTCCAGGCGAACGGCGACACCGGCGTGGTGGGCGCCAGCAGCAGGTCGTAGCCGCCCAGCGTGGCGCGCCAGCGCTGCAGGATGCGGCCCTGCTCAGCCTGTGCCCAGGCGCTGTCGGCCAGGCTCATGCGCATGCCGATCTCGTAGTTGGCGCGCGGGTTGGGCCCCAAGCTGGCCGGATCGCGTTCGTAGGCTTCACGCGTGGCGGCGACGAAGGCCTCGGCGCGCAGCACGTCGAAGCAGCGGTGCACGTCGCCCAGGTCGAAGCGCAGCTCGTCGCAGCAGGCGAAGTGGCGCGCCAGCGCCTGCACGCGGGCGCGGAAGGTGGCGCGGATGGCAGGATCGACGTCGCAGCAGCCGAAGTCTTCGGTGTAGCCGACGCGCAGCGTGCCCAGGTCGGCCGGGCGCAGCGCCAGGAAGGCGCGCGCATCCACCGGATAACTCAGCGGATCGCCCGGGTGCGGCCCGGCGGTGGCTGCCAGCTGCAGGCAGGCTTCTTCCACCGTGCGGCCCATCGGGCCGACGACCGAGATCGGTGACCAGCCCAGCAGCCGGCGCGTGTTGGGCACCAGGCCCGGCGAGGGCCGGAAGCCGACCACGCCGCACAGCGCCGCCGGAATGCGCAGCGAGCCGCCGGTGTCGGAACCGGTGCACACCGGCAGCATGTCGCAGGCCAGTGCCGCCGCGGCGCCGCCGGAAGAGCCGCCGGCATTCAGGTTCGGATCGAAGGGGTTGCCGGTGGCGCCCCACACCGGGTTGCGGGTGTTGGCGCCCGCACCCAGCTCGGGCACGTTGGTCTTGGCGGTGACGATGCCGCCGGCGCGCCGCAGCCGGGCCACCAGCTCCACGTCCTGCTCGGGCACGAAGCCGCGGAAATTCGGCGAGCCGAACGTGGTCAGCAGGCCGGCGGTCGGTTCCAGGTCCTTCACGCCCACCGGCAGCCCGTGCAACAGGCCCAGCGGCTCGCCGCGCATCACGGCGCGCTCAGCCTCGCGCGCCTGCTCACGCGCCTGCTCGAAGGCGGTGGCGGTGACCGCATTGACCAGCGGGTTCACCGCCTCGATGCGCGCGATGCAGGCGTCCAGCAGCTCGCGCGGCGACAGGGCCTTGGCGCCGATCAGCCGGCGCAGCTGCGGCGCGCTCTGCTCGAGCAGGGAAGCGGATGTGGACGCGAGGCTCATCGGAATACCTTCGGGCTGCGCCTCCGGGTAATCGCCCCGGAAGGGGCGGCCCGGTGGGCTCGGACGGAGTGGAGGCGGTCGCACCGATGCTAGGCAGCGCATGGACCGTCATCAACGGCAATCCATAGAATCGACCGTTGCGATCCACGCAAACATGGAAGCCGCCCGTCGCGGCCCCGCCGATGCCCCGAAAAGTCGACCACCGCGCGCTGCAGGACACCGCGCTGCGCCACTTCCTGGAGGTGGCGCAGACCGGCTCCGTCACCACCGCCGCCGAACGGCTGCAGCTCGCGCCTTCGGCCGTCAGCCGCAGCATCGCGCGGCTGGAACAGGCGCTGGACACGCTGCTGTTCGAACGCCGCGCCCGCGGCATGCGGTTGAACGCGGCCGGCGAGCTGCTGGCCGCGCATGCCCAGCGCGCGTGGCACGACATCGAGCGCGTGGTGTCCGACCTGGAATCGCTGCGCGGCGTGCGCAGCGGCATCGTGCGCGTGGCAGGCACCGATGGCTTCGCCGCCGAGTTCCTGCCGCCGCTGATCGCCGAGTTCCAGCGCCAGCACAGCGGCGTGCGCTTCGCGCTCGAGGTGTGCCGCCAGGGCGACATCCCCGAGCTGCTGCGCCGCGGCGACATGGACGTCGGCTTCACCTTCGGCACCAGTTCCGAGCAGAGCATCCAGGTGGAGCTGCGCCACCCCGCGCCCATCCTGGCGGTGATGGCGCCCGGCCACCCGCTGGCGCGGCGCCGCCAGCTGGCGCTGAGCCAGCTGGTGGGCTACCCGATGGTGCTGCCCCCGCCGGCCTCCACGCTGCGCCAGCTGTTCGACATCAGCTGCGTACGGCAAGGCCTGGCGGTGGACGCGGCGCTGACCACCAACCGGCTGGAGCCGATGCTGAGCTTCGCGGCCGCAGGCGGCGGCATCGCGCTGTGCGGCGAGCTGGCCATCCGCTACCGCTTGCAATCGGGTGAGCTGACGGCCGTGCCGCTGCGCGACCGCGAGATGAACGAGCGCCATTTCGAGGTGCAGACGCTGGCCGGCCGCACGCTGTCGCCGGCCTGCCGCGGCTTCCTGGACATGGTCAATGCCGTGCTGAAGGAGGCGTGAGCATGGATTGCCTGCCACGCAACGCTGCTTCCCGGAAACGGCGGGCTCAAGAGGCCCTGCGGCAAGGCAAGATCCACCCCGCCCCGCCCTGGCCCGCCTTGCTCCCATGACCGCATCCCTGCCGCTAGACAAGACCGCCCCGCCCACCGACGTGCTGGTGCTGGGCGCCGGCATGATCGGCGTCGGCACCGCCCTGCAGCTGGCGCGCCGCGGCCATGCCGTGTGCCTGCTGGACCGGCGCGAGCCGGGCCGCGAAACCTCGTACGGCAATGCCGGCATCGTGCAGAGCGAGGCCATGGTCCCGTATGCCTTCCCGCGCGACTGGGCCACGCTGGCGCAGGCCGCCTTGCGGCGCAGTACCGCGGTGCACTACCACCTCGGCGCACTGCCGGCGCTGGCCGCCCCTTTGGCGCGCTATTGGCGTGCCTCGGCGCCGAAGCGGCATGAAAGCGCCATCCGCGGCCACAGCGCGCTCATCCGCCATGCGCTGCCGGCGCATGAGGAGCTGGTGGCCGAGTGCAAGGCCGAGGCGCTGGTGCGCCGCCACGGCTACCACTGGGTGTTCCGCAGCAGCGCCGCGCTGGAGGCCGCGGCGGCCGATGCACGGCAGCTGCAGCAGCGCTTTGGCGTGCGCCATGCGCTGTTGGACGGCGCCGCCTTCGCACGTGCCGAGCCCGAGTTGCTGCGCAGCATGGCCGGCGCCATCCATTGGCCCGACCCGGTCAGCGTGGTCGACCCCGGTGCGCTGGTGAACGCCTATGCCGAACGCCTGCGCCAGCTCGGTGGAACCTATCAGCAAGCAGACGCGGCCACGCTGGCGCCCGAAGGCAGCGGCTGGCGCGTCGAGACCGCTGCCGGCCCGGTGCGGGCCGCCCACGCGGTGGTCGCGCTGGGCCCCTGGTCGGGCGAGCTGGCGGCCCGCCTGGGCTACCGGCTGCCGCTTTTCGTCAAGCGCGGCTACCACCGCCACTACACCGGCGGCGGCACGCTGCGGGCGCCGCTGCTCGACATCGAACGCGGCTACGTGCTGGCGCCCATGGTGCAGGGCATCCGCCTGACCACCGGGGCCGAGTTCGCCCGCCTCGGCGCCCCGGCCACCGAGGTGCAGATGCAGCGCGCCACCGCCGCCGCCCGCGAGCTGCTGGACCTGCCGCAGGCCGTCGAGCCGCAGGCCTGGCTGGGCAACCGCCCGTGCACGCCGGACATGCTGCCGGTGATCGGCCCGGCGCCGCGCCACCGCGGCCTGTGGTTCAACTTCGGCCATGCCCACCAGGGCTTCACGCTGGGGCCGGTCTGCGGCAGCCTGGTGGCCGACCTGATCGAAGGGCGCCAAGCGCCGGTGGACATGGCGCCGTACCGCGTCGAACGCTTCTGACCGGACTCGGCCAGCCGCATTCACGGGCCGTGATCAGGCCTCAGGCAAGGTCCGGCTGATGTGGGCCGCGAAGGCGGCCGACAACGCACCCGGCTCGTCGCGGTCGAAAGCCAGCGTGAGGCCCACGCTCGGCAGCTCGGGCAGCCCCTGGCCCGCCGGCACCACCTGCAGGTCGTCCGGCACCGCGGTCCGCGTCAGCACCGTGACGGCCTGCCCGGAGCGCGCCATCGCCACCAGGCCGGTCAGGCTGCTGCTCGCGCACACGAGGCGATAGGCGCGGCCCGCCGCCTCCAGCGCGCGGCGCGGCACCTGGTGGTCCATCGAATCGGGCGCGCCCAGCGCCAGCGGCAGGGGATCCTGCGACAACGCGGCGGCACCGCGCTGCGCCACCCACACCAGCGGCTCGCGCCGGATCACCGCACCACCGGCCGCGCCATCAGCGGCATCACCGGCCAGGCCGCCAGCAGCGCGACCGGCCGCATCCCCCGGCACCGAGACCAGCGCCAGGCCCACCGCATGCCGCGCCAGCAGTTCGCGCAGGCGCGGCGTGGGCGCGCACACTACCTCCAGCTGCACCCGCGGGTGCAGGCTGGCGAAGCCGCGCAGCAGCTGCGGCAGGAAGGCCACCGCGTAGTCATCCGGGCAGCCGAAGGCCAGCACGCCGGACAGCTGCTCGCCGCGCAGTTCGGCCAGCGTCTCGTCATGCTTGCGCAGCAGCTCGGCGGCGCGCACGAGCAGCCGCTCGCCGGCCGCGGTCAGCGTCACGCCGCGGCCGGTGCGGTGCAGCAGCGGCTGCTCGACGACGCCTTCGAGCCGCTGCATCTGCATGCTCAGCGCCGATTGCGTGCGCCCCACGCGTGCCGCCGCCACGCCGAGCACCCCGCACTCGGCGATGGCGACGAAGCTGCGCAGCAGGTCGATGTCCAGCGACTGGCCCACGGTATGAATCCCCTTGATAACTCGTTCCAAAACAATTCGCTTCCCGGTCGCCGCGCCGCTGCTTAAGGTGCCGCATCCCCCATTGAAAGGCACCGGCATGAGCAGGAACGACGACCCCCGCTTCTGGCAGCAGGCGCGGCAGCACCTGGTGCGCTACGGCGGCACATTCGAGCCGCTGATCATCGAACGCGCGCAGGGCAGTTTCGTCTACGACGCCGATGGCCGCGCGATCCTGGACTTCACTTCGGGCCAGATGAGCGCGCTGCTGGGCCACTCGCACCCCGACATCGTGGCCACGGTGCGCGAGCAGATCGGCACGCTGGACCACCTGTTCAGCGGCATGCTGTCGCGGCCGGTCGTCGAGCTGGCCGCACACATTGCGCGGCATGCGCCGGGCGAGCTGCAGCGCTGCCTGCTGCTGAGCACCGGCGCGGAATCGAACGAGGCGGCGCTGCGCATGGCCAAGCTGGTCACCGGCGGGCACGAGATCGTGGCCTTCACGCAGTCATGGCACGGCATGACGGGCAGCGCCGCCGCCGCCACCTACAGCGCGGGGCGCAAGGGTTATGGCCCGGCACCGGCCGGCTCGCTGGCCATCCCCGCGCCGAATGCCTACCGGCCGCGCTTCACCACCGCGGACGGGAGGCTCGACTGGCAGCGCGAGCTCGACGACGGCTTCGAGATGATCGACCGGCAATCGACCGGCGCCCTCGCGGCCTTCATCGCCGAGCCCATCCTCAGCAGCGGCGGCATCCTGGAGCTGCCGCCCGGCTACATGGCCGCCCTGAAAGCCAAGTGCAGCGAGCGCGGCATGCTGCTGATCGTCGACGAGGCGCAAACCGGCGTCGGCCGCACCGGCCTGATGTTCGCGTGCGAACGCGACGGCGTGGCGCCGGACATCCTGACCTTGTCCAAGACCCTGGGCGCCGGCCTGCCGCTGGCGGCCATGGTCACCACCGCCGCGATCGAGGAGGAAGCGCATGCGCGCGGCTACCTCTTCTACACGACGCACGTGTCCGACCCGCTGCCCGCGGCCGTCGGCTTGAAGGTGATGGAGGTGGTGGAGCGCGACGGGCTGGTCGAACGCGCGCGGGTGGCCGGCAAGCGTCTGGCGGACGGGCTGCGGCGCCTGCAATCGCGCCATGAATGCATCGGCGACGTGCGCGGCCGCGGCCTGCTGCTGGGGCTGGAGGTGGTAAAGAGCCGCGAGACGCGCGAGCCGGCCTTTGCGCTGGGCGAGGCGATCACGCGGCAGTGCATGGCCCTGGGCCTGAGCATGAACATCGTCAAGCTGCCGGCCATGGGCGGCGTGTTCCGCGTCGCCCCGCCGCTGACTGTGAGCGACAGCGAGATCGACCTCGGGCTGGAGTTGCTGGACGAGGCGATCGGGGTGGCGGTGCGGGAGACGGGCTCGGGGCGCTGAAGGATGCGGCGGGAGGCCCGGCCACCGCTTTCAAGCCGATTTGGGAAACAACACCACGTCCGGCAGGCCCTCGAAGTGGGCATCGCAGGTCAGCAGCTCGGCCCCCGCGTGCCGCGCCGTCGCATAGACGATGGCATCGGCAGTGGCCAGCTTGTGTTCACGGTGCAGGTCGGCCGCGAGCAAGGCGATGGTGGTGTCCAGCGGCACGACCACGCACTTCTGCGTATAGGCGATCACCTGGTCGGCCTCGTCTTCGCCCACCTCGCGCTGCAGCCACTTCGACAGTTCGAGCTGCACGATGGTGGGGACGATGCACTGCGGCTTGTCCGGCAACTGCTTGTCCAGCTTCTTGCCCAGGGGACTGCCGATGAGCCACTCGATCCAGGCCGACGTATCGACAACGCGCTGCGTTGCCATCAGAAGCGGTCCTTGCGATCGCGGAAGCCGTCCTTGCGGGCACCCTTGGCGATACCGGCCAATTGGTTCCTTTCAGGAACCGGCATCACGAGCACGCCCTTTCCCTTGGGAATGAACACGAACTCCTGGCCGGCTTCCCAGTGCTGCTCTTCGCGCACGGCCTTCGGAATGGAAATCTGGAACTTGCTGGACAGCGTGGCGGTGGCGGCCATGGTCGCACCTCAATAGATCGATCGCGATCTGGTAAGAATACATCGCTCGGTTGGGGGTCGCGGGCGGCTCAAGGGCCGCGGCCCAGGGTCTCCTGCAGGAAGGTGATGAAGCTTTCCAGCTTGGGCGGCATGTGGGCGCCGGGCAGGTGCACCACGTGCACCGGCCAGGTGGGCGCAGGCCAGTCGGGAAAGAGGCGCACCAGCCGGCCCGCTTGCAAGTCGTCCTGCAACATCAGCTCGGGCTGCAGGATCACGCCCAGCCCGGCGAGCGCGGCTTCGCGCAGCGCCAGGCCGCCGTTCACGTCGAGCCGGCCGCGCACCGTCACGTGCTCGGCGCCCTGGCCATCGGGCCGCGGAAAACGCCAGTCGCGCTCAGGCCCGGACGCGAACGACAAGGCCAGGCAGTTGTGCTGCGCCAGGTCGGCAGGCACCTGCGGGTGGCCATGCCGTGCCAGGTAGGCCGGCGACGCGCAGGCGATGCGCGGCGAGGGCCGCAAGGGCCGGGCGATGAGGCTGGAGTCGGGCAGCTCTCCGGCGCGGATCGCGGCGTCGAACCCTTCTTCCGCGAGGTCGACGAAGCGGTCGTTGAGCGACAGCTCCACCTGCACCTCCGGGCAGCGGTCGAGGTA
>Ga0196963_10000153_pt1 | contig 71372 bp, 40 predicted proteins | sample S1_5metaG_FD_148600 | JGI IMG/M metagenome (GOLD analysis project Ga0196963, IMG submission 148600) | Soil microbial communities from Anza Borrego desert, Southern California, United States - S1_5 | ecosystem: Environmental > Terrestrial > Soil > Desert | place: USA: California | collected... | reverse complement strand
TCGCTGGCGCGGGGCGGCGGTCTTGGGGCTGGCGGTGGTCATGTCGCATTCTACAATGAACCCGCACCGGAGCGCCCATGCAGTTGCACGGAGTTACTTTCCCGCCCGATGAAATCGCGTCGTTCTGCGCGCGACACGGCATCGCCAGACTGGCCCTTTTCGGCTCGATCCTGCGCGAGGACTTCTCGCCCGCCAGCGACATCGACGTGCTGGTGGAGTTCCTGCCGGGGCGCACACCCGGCCTCTTTGCTTTCGCGGGGATGCAGATGGAACTCACGGCGATGCTGGGCCGACGTGTGGACCTGCGCACGCCCGAGGACCTCTCGCGGTACTTCCGCAACGATGTGATGCGTCACGCGGTGGTCCAGTATGCCGCGTAGGGACCCGCCCGCCATCAGCGACCGCATCCGCGTCCAGCACATCCTGGAAGCCGCCCGCCATGTGGTGCAGTTCGTCCACGGACGTCGACGTGAGGACCTGGACACCGACCCGATGCTTCTGAGGGCGGTTCTGAACGCGCTCCAGGAGATTGGAGAAGCCGCGGCGCGGATGAGCGACGCCGGGCGCGCCCGTGTACCCGGCGTACCGTGGGGGCAGGTGGTGGAGACCCGTCACATCCTGGTGCATGTGTACTGGGGCGTGAACCGGACGAAGATCTGGGCGACGGCCACGCAGGACATGCAGCCGCTCATCGTGGCGATCGAGCAGGCGATCGTCAACTGGCCGCTGCCTGCAGATGACGAGCGGCCTCCGGTGTAGGTGCGTCGCGACGGTCAGCGTGGGCCGGCGATCTGCGTGTAGCTCTCCGGCCGCCGGTCCCGATAGAACTGCCACACGTTCCGCACCTCCTGGATCATGTCCAGGTCCAGGTCCGCGACCACGACCTCATCCTTGTCCCGCGAGGCCTGCGCGATGATCTGCCCGCGCGGGTTGCAGAAGTACGACTGCCCGTAGAACTCGCCGATGTTCCAGGGGGCCTCCGTTCCTACGCGGTTGATGGCCCCGACGTAGTACTGGTTGGCCACCGCGTGGGCGGGCTGCTCGAGTTTCCACAGGTACTCGCTGAGCCCCGCGACGGTGGCGGAGGGGTTGAAGACGATCTCGGCGCCATTCAGTCCCAGTTCGCGAGCGCCCTCGGGGAAGTGGCGGTCGTAGCAGATGTACACGCCGAGCTTGCCGAAGGGGGTTTCGAAGACCGGGTAGCCGCCGTTGCCGGGGGTGAAGTAGAACTTCTCCCAGAACCCGGGGTGGCAGTGGGGGATGTGGTGCTTGCGGTAGCGGCCCAGGTACTCGCCGGTGTGCGAGAGCACCGCGGCGGTGTTGTAGTAGGTCCCGCTGACCCTGCTGTCCTCCTCATAGATGGGCACGATGAGGACCATCCCGTGCTTCCTGGCCCGCTCCTGCATGAGCCTGATGGTGGGCCCGTCGGGGATGCGCTCGGCCGTCTGGTACCACTTCACGTGCTGCTCGGCGCAGAAGTAGGGCCCGTAGAAAATCTCCTGCAGGCAGCACACCTGCGCGCCTTTATCCGCGGCCTGGGCGATGAGCCCAAGGTGCTTCTCGATCATCGCCTCCTTGATCTTCTGGAGGTCGGCAGTGTCGGAAACCGGGTTGCTGGCCTGGATCAGGGCGGCGCGGGTCACTCTTGGCATGGTTTCAGTCTACGACGCGCCGGCGTGTTCACCACGCGGAATGAAGTGTTCACCACAGAGACACAGAGGCGCACAGAGGGGCACAGAGGAAGGCACGGGGCCTTTGAACGCGAAGGTCGCGAAGAGGAGCGAAGGCGCGAAGGTGGAATGGATCGGACTGTTCCAGCGGGACTGCCGCCCCCCCTCTTTCCGCTTCCCTCTTGGCGTCTTCGCTCCCCCCTCGCGACCTTCGCGTTCCAAGCTCGGGCTCCCGCAGGGCAGCGGGCCGTTACCAGAGGCCAGTAAACGGGCGGCGGGGGGCGGCGGCCGGGTTCCTGCCTTCCGAGAACCAATCTCGGAGGGGCGGAGGTTCAGTCCCTGACGGCAGCGGGCCGTCCACTGAGCGCAGCGGACCGGTCGCTGACGGCGGAGATTGAGTCTCCGCCGGCGGAGAATGGACTGCTGCCGCCCCGAACCCGCGTTTGCGGGCCAGGAACGCGGGTTTTGTCATTCCGGCACCGGCCTTCTCCGTACCGCAACCGAACAGATTGCGCCTCCGTCACTGCGTCACTCCGTCACTTTCCCACTTCCTCTACAGTCCCCGCCATGCTCACGGCCGAGAGCCGACCCCGCACCCTCTCCTGGCGTCATGCCGGCGCCCTCCTGTTCGGGGATTGGGGGACCAGCCGCCTGTACGTGCTGGGCCTGGCCTTCTACTACAGCGGGCACGCCTCGCTCCTCTACCTCGCCCTGATGTCGGTGATCATGGCCGCGGTTGCCTGGGCGTACACCATCGTGTGCCGGGCCTTCCCCGACGGCGGGGGCGTGTACACCGCGGCCCGGCCCATCAACCACACCCTGAGCGTCGTGGGCGGCACGCTGCTGCTGTGCAACTTCATGGTGACGGTCACGCTCTCGGCGGTGGACGGCTTCCACTACCTGGGCGTGCACGAGGACTACGTGGTGCCGGCGGTGATCGGCACGATTGCGCTGCTGGGGGCGGTGAACTGGCTGGGGGCCCGCAGCGCGGGACGCCTGGCCATCATCATTGCGGTGGTGTCGGTGGGGGCCTCGGCGATCATCGGCCTCCTGTGCGTGCCCTACCTGCGCGAGGGGCTGCAGAACTCCGTGGCGACGGTACCGGGGGTGAGCTCCGCGGGCGAGCGCTGGGAGGCGCTGGTGCGGATCGTGCTGGCGCTCTCGGGCGTGGAGGCGGTGGCCAACATCACCGGCATGATGAAGCAGCCGGTGGACCGCACCGCCAAGCGGACCATCTGGCCGGTGCTGGTCGAGGTCATCGTGCTGAACCTGGTGTTCGCGGTGGCCCTCAACGCCATCCACTCGCCCGTGCACGCGACGCGCTCGCCCGACACGGTAACCGTGCCCGCGACCGGCCAAGGGGCAGGGGGCAACGGCTCCGGGGCGGGGCCCACAGCTGCGGTGATGCAGCCCAGCGATCCGGCCGCTCCAGACTACGAGCACTACGAGGTCCACAACGGCGTCGATTCCGACAACGTCCCCGCGGAGGTGAGGCAGTACCGCGACACCGCCGTGAAGGGCCTGGCCACGGTGACGGCGTCGCGGTTCTTCGGCGACGGCGTGGGGCGGGTCTTCGGCATGGTGGCGGGCGTGGTGTTCGCCCTGCTGCTGCTGAGCGCGGCCAACACCGCCATCATGGCTATGGTCTCGGTGATCTATGCCCTGGCCCGCGACCGCGAGCTGCCGCCCAGCCTGGCCAAGCTCAACTACTCGGGCGTGCCCTGGCAGGGGCTGATCATCGCCTGCATCCTGCCCAGCGGCCTGGTGCTGCTGACCAGCGACGTCAAGACCCTGAGCGAGCTGTACGCCATCGGCGTGGTGGGCGCGATCGCGGTGAACCTGCTCTCCTGCGCGTACAACCGCGCGATCGAGGTGAAGCGCTGGGAGCGGTGGGGGCTGTGGGCCCTGGGCGGCCTCATGGCCGCGATCGAGATCACCATCGTGATCGCTAAGCCCAAGGCCACGCTCTTCGCGGGCATCTCGCTCGTCGTGGTCCTGGGAGCGCGATTCCTGCTGCGGCAGTTCCGCCACGCCCCGCCGGTGGTGCACGTGCCGCAGGAGGGCTGGCTCGCGCAGCTCCGCCAGGCACCGCCGAAGGTTCCAACCGGCGGCCCCCGCATCATGGTGGCCGTGCGAGGGCACGAGAACGTCCATTATGCGGTGGAGCGGGCCAGGAAGCGCGGAGCGGTGCTGTTTGCCATCTACGTGCGGGTGCTGCGCGTGCTGGACGTTCGTCCCGGCCAGATCCCGCAGATCGAGGACGACCCGCAGGCGCAGGCGGCCCTGGGCCTCGCCGCCATGCTCTGCCGCCAGAACAACGTGCCGTTCTTCCCCATCTACATCACCGCGACCGACATCGCGGCCGAGATTCTGGACTACACGGTCACCTTCGGGTGCGACGAGCTCATCATGGGCAAGAGCCGGCGCGGCTTCTTCTCCCGCACCCTGGAGGGTGACGTCGTCGCCCAGATCGCGCGCCAGCTCCCCGACGGGGTCAGGCTTGAGACCCGGGCCGGGGGGACCGCGCCGGTGGTGGCGACCGAGCGGCAGCCCACGGCCGAGCGGAAGGACGACGACACGGACGACCAGCCTCCACCGAGCTGATGGGGGGGGCGCTGTCGTTGCGAGCGCGCAACATGCACTCAACGCGTGGCTTACAAATCTGATTGGTCTGCAACGTGCAGGCGCACATCGACAACTCGCCCGCGCGCAAACTGCCCATCTTCACAAACGCGCACACCTCCGCGGGTGTGCATTCATGTGGATACCAGCCCGCGGCGGGGCTGATCGACCTGCGCAGCTAACCGACAGCCCCGCCGGGCGATGCGCAGGAATGTCAGCGCTTTCGTCAGAATTTTGCGCGGCAAAGACTTCGCACCCGTTGACAACCTTGCCTCCTGCATGGTGGAATGACGCTGCGTCTTCGCGGAGGCGAAGCTCCGGTTTCTATGACGAGAGGGTGATCGCGCCTGGAGGGCGCGCTGTCGGGGGTAGGGATGAGAACTCAGCCGAGAGAGTTGCTCGCGCGGAGCGCGGCGACGGGGTCCCTGCCCCCTCTCTATCCCTGTGTATCGCCTGAATCGGAAAGTCTGACAGATTTCACTCGCACATCACGGATGGTTCCGTGTGAGCGAGAGGTCGGTGTTGTTCGTCGCGTGTCATCGTCGGGCGCGGGCGGGAGGTTCCTCCCGGCTCCGCGCCGTGGCCGCTTTTGGTCCCCTGTGTCTGCACCTGTGTCTGCCGCAGTGCCCGCATTCTCCGGTCGCTGATTGATCTCTTTGGAGCCAGTCATGAGCAAGTTCTCCAAGTCGCTGAAGCCCTCCCTGCTGTCCGCCTTCGTCGGTCAGCCCAAGAGCGTGGTCGGGCACGTCCGCGCGGCGATCGCCTCCATGGGCAACGCGGCACGCGGCCACACCTACGCCCTCGAGGCCATGGAGTCGCGCACGCTGCTCGCGGCCGACATCAGCTACACCTACTCCGCGGGCGACCTCCTGAAGTTCAACGACGGCGACCTGGACGACAACAGCTACTCGATCGTCATTGCCGACGTCGGCGGCGTCGACCGCCTCCGCCTGCTCGCCGAGGACGGCAGCATCCTCGCCGAGGGCGACCTCAACGACGACGGCGTCAACAAGCTCACGGTCACCGGCAACGAGTTCCTGGGCGACCGCTTCACCATCGACTTCAGCAACAACGCCGGCCAGGTCGCGGGCGACGACCGCTACGACATCCAGATCATCACCGACGGCGGCGGCGTGCTGCCGCTGATCGGCCAGGACGACAAGGTCACGATCGTCGGCACGGGCGGCTATCAGCTCAAGAGCCTCGACGTCCAGTCGAAGGAAGACATCAACGTCACCGGAAAGGTTTTCGCGACCGAGGACATCTCGCTGAAGTCCAGCGCGACCGATACCGAGGGCCTGCCCGGCGTCGACGGCCTGCTGTTCACGGCCGAGAGCGCTATCAACGTCAGCGGCGGCAACGCCCAGCTCCAGGGCGCCAACATCACGCTGCTGGCCGAGTCCACGATCACGATCACCACCAGCGACTTCAGCCCCGGCGACGTCAACATCGCATTCGCCATCGCCAACGCGGACGCCACCGTCAACATCAGCGGCGGCATCATCAACGCCAGCGGCAACCTGAGCGTCGAGGCCAAGAACACCGTCAACTCCACGCTCTCCACCCTGCCCGATGACAGCAACGACGACGACGACACCGTCGATGCGGCCATTGCCAGCAGCGTGCTCGACAGCACCACGGGCATCAACATCAGCGGCGGCGACATCGACGCCACGGGCACCGCCACCTTCAAGTCCACCAACAACGTCACCGCCAGCAACACCGCCGACGGCCTCACCGGCGACAAGGGCGGCACGGTTGCCTTCACGCTCTTCCTGGGTGACACGAGCCTGGCCGTGACCGGCGGCACGGTTGACGCAGCCAGCGTGACGATGCAGGCCAACAGCGACCGCAACGGCACCAGCATCGCCAAGGCCACCGTCGGCGGCGCCAACAGCAGCGGCGGCGGCAGCAACGAATCCGAGAAGCGGCTCGAGGACCCCAACAAGGACGGCAACAACTCCGACAAGGCGACCACCGGCGAGGGCGGCGTGACCTTCGCCGCCGCCGTGGCCGTGGGCGTCGCCACCGGCAACACCACCGCGAGCATCACCGGAGGCGCGGTGCGGGCCTCCAATGGCGACGTCAACCTTGACGCCAGCGGCAAGCTCACCCTGACCACGACCGGCGACGGATCGAACAAGGCGACCGGCGGCACGGCCGTGGGCGTCGGCGTTGCCGTGAACGTTGCGGTCGTCGATGTGATCGCCACCCTGGGCGGCACCGCCATCGTCGATGGCACGAACGTCAAGATCAACGCGACCACGCCCAAGAGCGTGCAGACCGCAACCGCGACCTCCGGCGGCGGCGGCGACAACCTCGGCGTCGCCGGCTCGCTCACCCTGGGCGTGTCGGTGATGGACACCGTCGCCAACGTGAGCGGCTCGGTGCAGGCCAATGGCGCGAACATCATCGCCACGTCCAAGTCCACCACCGAGAGCAAGGCCGAGGCGAAGGCCAAGGTCGGCGTTAGCGGCGACGCCACCGGCGTGGGCGCCTCGGTCGCGATCAACATCGTCGACAACGACACCTTCGCCAAGCTGACCACGGGTGCGACGCTGACGGGCGCCAACGACCTCAAGTTGTCCGCCAACGCCGACCACACCGCGACCACCGAGGCCAAGGGTGGCGCGTCCGGCGGCTCGGTGGGCGTAACGCCCGTTGTGGCCGTTGGCATCACCAACTACGACACCAACGCCATCCTCGAGACCGGCGGCACGCTGACGCTGACGGGCGCGCTCACCGCAGAGTCCACGTACGCGGGCAAGGTGAACACGCTCGCCGACGGCGAGGCAGCGGGCTCCAGCGCTGCCGTGGGCGCGGCCGTGTCCTTCACCTACAGCAACGACTCGACCACTTCCACCACGCTGCGCAACGTGGCGGCCGGCGGCGCCATCACCTTCTCTGCATCCGCCGTGGGGCAGAACAGCACCCGCTCCAAGGCCAGCGCCAGCGGCGCCAAGGAAGACGGCCAGGACGCACAGGGCAAGGGCGACAGCAAGCGCACGGCGGGTAACGACCGGGCCGCTTCCGGTGGCGCCGACGGCTCCGGCACCGAGACCAAGGCCAAGGCCGAGACCTCCGGCGAGAACGACGGGCAGGACGGCAACTCCGTCGCCGTCGCCGCGGCCATCTCCATCAGCATCGTCGACAGCGAGAGCAAGGCCGAGATCGGCAACGGCCGCATCATCACCGCAGGCGGCATGCTGACCATCCGCTCCCGCAGCAACGTTGACGGCGCTTCCGAGGCCGACGGCAAGGCGGTGGACGCGGGCAGCGCAGGGGTGGGCGCCGCCGTGGCGGTCAACACCGTCGACGTCGACAACACCGCCAAGCTCGGCACCAGCACCATTACCAGCGATGGCCTCACGGTCGAGGCGCTCATGACCGAGCGCAAGGTGGGCGTGCAGACCGCGACCATCCCGGTGGTTGACACCACCGCCGAGACCATCTTCCTGGGCGCTGGCCACGGCCTTGCGACCGGGCAGGAGGTCGAGTACGACAACGGCGGCGGCGATGACATCGGCGGCCTGACCGACGGCACCTCCTACTACGTGCGCGACATTGGCGGCGGCAAGGTCGAGCTCTACGACACCGAGGCCCACGCCAAGGACACCGACAGCACGGACGGCCGCAAGGACCTCACCTCCTCGGGCACGGGCAGCAGTCACAAGTTTGACCTGTCGTTCCCGCAGGACGACATCACCTTCAACCCCAACCCCAACACCGTGCGCATCTTCGAGGTTGGCAAGAACAAGGGCCTCAACACCGGGGATGAGGTCGTCTACCACAAGGGTGAGGGCGCGGCCATCGGCGGCCTCACCGACGGCGGCACCTACTACGTGATCATGCTCGATGAGGAGCGGGCGCAGCTCGCCACCTCACGCGCGAACGCTCTCGAGGGCACCGCGATCGCCCTTACGAGCGACGACGTCGATGACGACGACTTCCTCGCGGACGTCGCCCACAGCACCATCGCGAAGGCCACGTCGGGCGCGGGCGCGTCCAACGTGGGCGTCGCCGGCTCGGTCGCCATCAACCGCGCGGAGATCATTACCACCGCGAACACCGCCGGCACCGTCACGCTCCAGGACGGCGCCGACAACGGCAGCGGCATCGGCGCCCTCAAGGTCCGCGCCGAGTCGCACACCCTGAACGAGGCTCGCGCACTGCCGGAGGGCAACGGCGCCGTCGCCGACAGCGTGGGCGTGGGCGCCTCCTTCGCCCTCAGCCTCGCCCTCCACGACACCACTGCCGAGATCCTCAACAACAGCGTGATCACCGGCTCCGCCGGCAGCATCGCTGTCGAAGCGGTCGGCGATCACACCTCTGCCACCGAGGCCAGCAACGGGGCCGCCGGCGGCACGGGCGTGGGCGCCGCCGTAGCAGTGTTCATCAGCGAGAGCGATACCAAGGCCCGCATCGGCAGCAGCGGCACCACCCTGAACTCCACCGGGGACGTGAACCTGACCGCGGATCACTCGCACGACATCGCACTTGACGTTGCGTCCGAGGCCAAGGGCGACAGCGCCGCGGTGGGCGCTTCCGTGGGCGTCACCTGGGTCACCGACACCAACAAGGCGCAGCTCGACGGGCGCAATATCGATGCCGGTGGCGCGGGCACCCTGCGCGCGGGCATGACCCTCACCAGCGTGCTCAACGTCACCGCGAGCGCCGCGGGCGGTGATGACGACGACTCCGAGGACGCCGACACCAAGGCCGAGGGCGAGAAGAACAACAACGCGACCTCCGGCGGCGGACGCTCGGACAGCTCTGCGAGTGCCAAGAACAACACCGACTCCGCTAATAGCACCGCCAGCAGCAACAGCGGCAACAGCGGCGGCCAGAGCGGCGACAGCTCGGGCGGCGTCGGCGTCGCGGCGTCCATCTCCATGGGCTACATCAAGGTGACCAACACCGTCGAGACTCTCGGCGGGGCGGACATCACCACCGGCGGCGCGCTCGCCATCAGCGCCCAGGCCAGCGTCGACAGCAAGGCCCAGTCTGACGCCCTCGCGGTCGACCTCAGCCAGGAGACCAGCATCGGCGCGGCCGTCGCGATGAACTTCGTGTCGGTGGGCAACACGGCGAAGGTGGGCGCGAACTCCGCCGTGCAGGGCAACGGCGTTACGATCGAGGCCGTTACCACCGGCAGCGAGCGCAACGACTTCGTCGCGACCGCGTACACCGCCTCGGGCAACAAGAACAGCTTCGCCGCCTCGGGCGCTATCGCCCTCAACGTGATCGACGTCGAGACCATGGCCATCGTGGGCGACGGCGCGACCGTCAAGTCCAGCGGCGACGTGAACGTCACCGCCGAGCACAACATGGGCCTGCAGGCGGTCGCGGCCTCGGCCGCGGTCTCCACCGAGACCGCCATCGGCGCGACGCTCGCGATCAACATCGTCGGCACCGGCACCGGCGGATCCAACACCTTCGCCGCCATTGGCGACCCTGACGGTGACGACAACGGCGCGATCGTCCAGGCCAGCGGCGCGGTCAATGTCAACGCGTCGCACGTGATGGGCATGACCGGCACGATCGACTTCCCGACCAAGGTCAACGACGAGGGCATCGACGACCCGAGCCTCTCGCTCGGCTCGCTCTCGGTCGCCGCGGCGGGTGGCACCGGCAGTGTCTCTGTCTCGGCCTCCGTCGGCATCAACTGGTTCACCACCCGCACGCTCGCCAGCATGGGGCGCGGCAGCACGGTCGAGGGCTTCACGGGCGGCACCTCCAAGGCCGGCTCGCTCTCTGTCTCGGCGAATGACACGCTGGACTGGAACTCGGTCGCCGGCTCCATCGGCGTCGGCACCAGCGGCACGGGCGTGGGCGCGGGCCTCGACGTGATGGTCGTCAACAAGAACACCGACGCCATGATCGGGCGCGGCGCTGACGTCGATGTCAGCGGCCTCGCCTCCGTCACTGCGAACTCCAGCGAGGACCTGCTCACCGTGGTGGGCAATGCGGGGATCGGCCAGAACGTCGGCGTCGCGGGCTCGGTGGCCGTGCAGGTCGTGAATACCGAGACGCAGGCCTACGTCGAGGGCGGCGCGAGCGGGGCGATCATCACCGCCGGCAGCGTCAACGTCGACGCGGGCGGCACGTTCCTGACCACGCAGATCGCGGGCTCCATCGGCGGCGGCAGCAGCGCCGGCGTCGGCGCGGCCGTCACGACCATGGTCCACAACGACAAGGTCGAGGCCTGGATCGGTCAGAACGCCGACGTCACCACCCCCGCGGGCGCCAACCACGTCAGCGTCAATGCCCACTCCACCGAGACGGTGGTCGCCATCGGCGCGGCCGGTGGCTTCGCCAGCACGGCCGGCGTGGCCGGCTCCGCCGTGATCAACATCCTCAACGAGACCACCCGCTCCTTCGTTGATCGCTCCGCAAGCATCGACGCGGGCGGCAACCTCACTGTCCACGCCGACGACCAGACCAAGATCGTCTCGGTCGCGGGCAACCTGTCCATCTCCGGCAACGCCGCGGTGGGCGCGGGCGCCGACGTCGGCATCATCACCAAGCGGACCGACGCGTTCATCGAGTCCAACGTTGACGCGGACGTGGACGGCAATATCAGCGTCAAGGCCAACTCCTTCGAGAACCTGACTTCGGTGGCCGCGGGCATCGCCGCCAGCGGAAGCGCCGCCGTCACGGTGGACGCCTCCATCCACGTGCTGAACGTCACCACGCGCTCGTTCGTCGGCGATGACCCCGACTTCCTCTTCGGCAGCACCACGCCCACAATCGACGCCGGCCAAGACTCAGCCGGCGCGGGCGATGTGCACGCGGGCGGTTCCATCAGCATCCGTGCCGACGAGCACACCGAGCTCAACGCCATCGTCGGCATGCTCAGCCTCTCCGGCAGCGCCGCCGTCACCGCGGGTGGTGTCGTCACCGTCACCAACAAGCAGACCGGCGCGTTCATCGGCGCGGGCGCCCGCGTTACCGCCGACGGCAACTCCGCCGTCGCGGCCGGCACTGGCGGCTTCACCCTTACCCCGATTGCCAACGGCGGTCCTCAGGGCGACATCAACCCCGAGTCCATCAACAGCGAGCCCAATGCGGACACCCTGGCTTCGCAGGGCAAGGTCAAGTCCCCGAGCCTGACCAACGCCGATGCTCCGACCGTCAGTGATGGCGACGGCAACAACCGACCGGCCAACCGCAGCACCAGCAGCAGCATGCTCAACGGCGCCGGCGTTCAGCTCTCCGCCGGGAATACGAACTACACCGGCATTTCGCTGAGCGCGACCAACTACGACCAGATCAATGGCGTCGCCGCGGGCCTCGCGGGCAGCGGCAGCGCCGCCGTCGCGGTCACCGCGGTGGTCAACGCCATCAACAACGACACCCGCGCCTACGTCGGCGGCAACGCCGACGTTGAGGCGCCCAGCGTTGACGTGGGCGCCTCCAGCGACTTCCACCACCTGGCCGTCGCCGCGGCAGTCGCCGTGTCCGGCGGTGGCGCGGTGGCTCCTGCCGTGGATGTCAGTGTGGTCACCAACACCACCAAGGCCGAGGTCCGGGGCGGCGCTGACGTCGACGCGACCGCGGGCGACATCGTGGTCAAGGCCAACAGCAAGGAAGACATCCTCCTCGTCGGGTTCGGCATCGCCGGCGCGACGGTCGGCATCGGCGGCGGCGTGAGCGTGCTCGTGGTCAATAACACCACGGAGGCCTCGGTCTCCGGCGGCGCTGACGCCTGGGGCAACGTGCAGGTCCGCGCAATCAACGACACCGACGTGGCGGTGGTCGACGGCGCCCTGGGCGTGGGCCTGGGCGGCGCCGGCGCGTCCGTCGGCGTCATGTCCATCAACAAGCACACCAACGCCTTCGTCGGCAACGGCGCCGTGATCCATGCCCGCGGCAACGCCGCGAACACCAGCGTCTTTGACGGCACTCTCAACGGCGGCAACAACGCGAACGGCTTCAACACCGGCACGGCCCGTGGCCTGGTGGTCGAGGCGGACTCCAGCGAGAACATCTTCCACCTCAACGTCGCCATCGGCGGCGGGTTCATCGGCCTGGCTGGTGGCGTCACCGTCACTGTGCTCAACAGCGACACGCACGCCTACATCGGCGACGCCGATGTGAACATCACCGACAATGGAAACGCCAGCGGCGGCCAGGACGTCGTGGTCAACGCCGCGAACGAGGCCCGCATCTCCAGCTACGCCGGCGGGCTCGCCGTGGGCGCCGGCGCCCTCTCGGGCGCGATCGATATCGGCGTCGTCCGCAACAACACGAACGCCGAGATCCAGAGCAACGCCCGCGTCGCCGCCAAGGACTCGGTCACCGTCAACGCGCTGGGCATCAAGGACATCGAGAGCATCACGGCCAGCGGCTCGCTGGGCCTTGTCGGCATCGCCGGCGCCGTCAGCGTCTGGTCGGTAGGCGAGCAGCTCGACCGCAACTACTCCGGTGACGGCGGCGCCCCCGAGAACGCCCTCGCGGACGACGATGACCCCAGCGCCACCGCCGACGCCGACGCCACCCAGCAGGGCGCTGATGCCAGCAGCAACATCGGCCGGATCATCAACGGCGACGGCGACAACGTCGGCCTCACCAACGGCTCGACCAACCCCAACACCGCCAGCACCTTCGAGAACCGCCGCTCGGCCATCGCCTATCAGGCCCTCAGCGGCACCGGCGGGTTCACCACGAAGGCCCCCAACCAGGCCGCGCTCCTCGGCACGCTCGACGGCCCGTCGGTGGGCACCAACGCCGCCATTGGCGGCAGCGCCGAGGTGACCACCACCACCGGCGACATCAACGTCAACGCGGTCGAGAACCTGCGCATGTCCATGACGCAGGGCGGCGTGGGCGTGGGCTTCGCCGGCGCGGGCGCCGGCATCGGCGTCCTCAACATCGCTTCCAACGTCTCGGCCACCGCGGGCGGCACGCTCTCCGCCGGCGGAGCCATCGACATCACCGCCAACCTTTACGAGAACATCGATGACGTCGCCTTCGCGGGCGGTGCCGGTCTCGTCGGGCTGGGCGCGGGTGTCATGGTCGTCACCAACACCAGCACCACCACCGCCGGCATCATCGACAACGCGGTCGTCCAGGACGCCTCGGCTGTGAACGTCACCGCTGACGCGGACCAGATCATCACCGGGCTCGCGCTGGGCGTGACCTTCGGCGGCGTCGCGGCAGGCGTCACCTTCACCAAGATCGATGTCCACAACGACGCGGCCACCGACGTGCTGGCCTACGTGGGCAACAACGTTGACATCGGCCAGGGCGCGGGCAACAACGTCGGCAGCCTCAATGTCCGGGCCGACTCGCTGGTTGACGCCAACAACAGCGCTGTCGGGGTCTCCGCCGGTATCGGCTCGGTGGGCGCCAACTTCGCCTTCATCACCGTGACGCCGGACGTGGTCGCGAAGATCGGCGACGGCGCCACCGGCGCGGACATCACCGTCAGCGGCAACGCCCTGGTCGAGGCCAAGATGGTCGTCGACGGCGACGCCACCACGACGGGCGCCAACATTGGCGCCATCGCCGGCGGTCTCTCGAAGAGCTCGGTCACGATCAGCCCCACCGTCACCAGCAAGCTCGTGAAGGGCTCGCTGCACGCCAGCAACCTCACCGTCCAGTCCAAGGTCAACGCCGGCGAGCCCACCAGCTTCGGCGCGACCGCTCGCGCCTTCGCCGCTTCCGGCGGTGTCGCCGCGGCGTCGGGCGCCCTCACCAGCGCCACGATGAACTCCGTCACCGAGGCTTCGGTGGGCAGCGCGTTCACCGTCTCGAACTCCGGCGACGTCACGCTCAACGCCATTGGCAACAACCGCGCCACCGCCCGCTCCAGCGGTATCGCCGGCGGCCTGGGCGGCATCGGCGCCACGAGCGCCAGCTCCACGACCAACGGCTCCACAAAGGCCCTCTTCGACGGCCAGATCAGGAACGGCGCGAACTCCGGCGGCGCCAACCTCTCAGTTGACGCGACCTCCACCGACACCGCCAGCGCCACCGCGCAGGCCGTCACGGGCGGCCTCTTCTCCGGCCAGATCAACTTCTCCAGCGCCACCTCGAAGCCCACCGTCGAGGCCCGTGTCAACACGAACGGCACCATCAACCTCTCGTCCAACATCTCTGTCGACGCCCTCTCCAATCCTGAGGCCGACGCCATCACCAAGGGCGTGGGCGGCGGCTTCGTGAACCTCGGCGGCTCGGATTCCGATGCGGAGGTTGCCCCCAACGTCAAGGCCTCCTTCAAGGCCGGCGTGGGCCGTGCGGGCGGCTCGGTCACCATCCAGGCCAACGCCGCCCCCGCCGGCGACGCCACCCCGACCTACCAGATCACCTCTAGCAGCACCGGCAACGACACCGTGACCGTCGCCAACCACGGCCTCGAGACCGGCGACGTCGTGCAGTTCGTCGGTTCGGGCAACAACTTGAGCAGCGGGCGCGAGTACGGCGTTGTCGTCACTGGCAACAACGAGTTCAGCTTCGGCTCGGTCTTCGACGGCGCGACCGGCGTGGACGTGGCCAAGAGCACCATCACTTTCGACACCGACCACAACCTTGAGACCGGCGACCGCATCCGCTACGTGGTCCCCAGCGGCTCCACCGGCGTCAACATCCACAACGCCGACGTCAACGGGCAGTACTACGTGATCAAGGTCGATGGCCGCACCATCCGCCTGGCCACCTACAACCCGCTCACCACCCCGCTCCACAACCTGACCAACTTCACGCCTGCCAGCGGCACCACCATCACCGCCCCAGGCACCGCCTACACCGAGGGCCAGGCCGTCACTTACCACGGCCCCACCGGCCGCAACTTCGCGAGCAAGCAGGCCGACGTCACCGGTGACACCGAGGACGGCGTCGCCAAGCTCGACAACGACAGCGGTGCGAACAACATCCAGTTCGTCAACACCATCGAGGAGCACCCCGACGAGGGTCACCCCGTCCCCTCCGGCTTCGCCAACGGCGACGTGGTGCTCTACACCGCCAGCCGCGAGGGCGGCGGCCCGGTGGTCGCCATCGGCGGCCTGACCAGCGGCCAGACCTACCGCGTGGCCGACGTTGACAACGGCGAGGGCACCATCCGCCTGCACGCGTTCGTCGACGGCCTGGCCGTCAACTTCGTGAACGACGGGAGCGGCGGCGCCAACGACCGCATCACCCGCGCCAGCGGCAGCTGGCTCGACGCGGGCTTCCGCGTCGGCCAGACCATCACCATCACCAACGCCGGCAGCAACAACGGCACCTACACCCTGACCGGCGTGAGCAACTCGACCCTCACGCTCAACACCGACGACGATGTGAGCGCCGGCGCCGCCAACCCCACCATCGAGAGCAGCACCATCGCCCTCTCGCCCGACAAGGCGACGGCTGATGGTCGCGCCACGTCGCACAACCTCACCAAGGCCACCGACGCGCCGCTTCGCTTCTTCGACACCGGCACGTTCACCAACGTCAGCATGCAGGACCGCACGTTCTACGTGCGCAACCCCTCGGGCGACACCTTCAGCCTCGCCCTCACCCCCGGCGGCTCGGTGCTCTCGCTCACCGCGGCCTCGGGCGCGGGCAGCAACCACCGCATCGGGCCCGAGAACGTCGGCCTGCTCAGCGCCGGCTCGGGCGACAACATCATCCGCATCGACCTCACCAACAGCGTCACCGGCCAGGTCTTCGGGCCCGGCGGCGTGCCGCTGAACGTGGTCTCGCCCCCCAGCGGCGACGGCATCTCCTCCGCCACCTCCAATGGTTCGGGCGGCGGCTTCATCGGCGTGCAGATTAACCGCAGCGTCCTGGACTACAACCCCACCGTCGAGGCCAACATCGGCGGCTCCCTCACCGCCGGCTCCAACGTCCGCGTGACCGGCCTCTCCACCACCAACGGCACCGCCAGCACCAAGAACAGCACCGGCGGCTTCGTCGGCGTGGGCAACCCCGCCTCCGACAGCAACCAGTCGGTGAACAACAGCGCGTTTGTCGATACCGGCGCCCGCGTGGTCGCCGGCGGTGACGTCACCGTCGAGGCCTACACCAGCAACAAGGCGTCCGCGGCCGCCAACGCCAAGACCGGCGGCTTCGTCGGCGTGGCCGTGGCCGATGCCGACTCGGTCATCTCCTACAACACCACCGTCACCCTCAAGCAGAACTCCGACGTGCTCGCCGGCGGCGCCCTCCGCGTCACCGCCGACACCCGCACCGTGCAGTACACCAACGCCAAGGCCACGGGCCTGGGCTTCGGCGGCGACGGCAACGCGTTCACCACCGTGAGCGCCGGCGGCACCACCAAGGCCGACATCCAGACCGGCGCCTCCGCCAGCGGCAAGACCGCCCTCCTGGCCGCGACCGTCTCCGAGCACAACGTCAGCGCCAACGCCGACGGGCGCGGCGGCGGCTTCGTTGCCATCGGCACCGCCGACGCCAGCGCCTCGGGCACCCTGCACAACATCGTCAACCTCGACGCCGACGCGTTCCTCACCGGCTTCGAGGGCGTCGACATCCGCGCCCGCTACGACAACGTCGACTCTCGCGCCAAGACCTTCTCCCGCGCCACCGGCCTCTTCGGCCACGTCAGCTCCGACTCGTTCAACAGCACGACGCTGTCCTCGTCCGTCACGGGCAAGGGCGACGCCCTCGTCACCGCCGGCCCGCGCGATGTGGGCGCGACCGGCAGCTGGGACGCCGCGCAGCGTCTGCTGGCCAACGTCGGCACGCTCGACCACCTCGCGTTCTTCGTGGACACCAACAACGGCTCTCTCGTCGTCCGGCGCGAGTCTGACTCCAGCAAGCGCTCGCTCGCGACCGGCGGCGACAACACCGACGAGAGCAACCTCGGCGCGACCAACCCGCAGGCGACCATCGACTTCAGCTCCGACGTGCTCATCCTCGCGGGCCGCAACCCCGAGCTGATCATCGACGCCAGCGGCAACATCGCCAAGGCGGTGAACGTCACGGTCAACGACATCGCAGGCGGCAACTCCGCCAAGACCAGCGGCGGCATCGTGGACAGCATCATCCGGGTCAACAACATCGCCAACGACGACCCCGGCCAGGTCTACTTCGCCACCGGCACCTCGGGCCAGACCTCCATCCGCAACACCGACGGCACGGGCACGTGGGAGTTCCGCGACACCTTCGAGCGGGTCACGATCACCAACTTCTCCGACAAGCCGATCCAGATCAACGGCGTCAACGTCGTCAACACCACCGTCGACCCGATCGTCGAGCTGCTCGACACCGACTCACGCACGCTGGACTTCAACATCGTGCGCACGGTCGCCCCGACCTACGTCGGCATCGAGGCCCGGCACAACAGCGGCGACATCACCATCAACGGGCTGATCGAGAACCCCATCGGCACCACCCGTGTCTTCAACAACCACGGCAACATCCTCTCGGGCAGCAGCCGCGCCGACGGCAACAACGACCCCGCGGCCCTCATCCGCACCAACATCATCGCCCTCGAGACGCCCGATGGTCGCGTCGGCGCCAGCAACGGCCGCATCAACGTCGACGTGGTCGACAGCGCCGGCATGCCCAGCGCCACCAGCTTCATCACCGCCCGGGCGAGCGGTGACGGCTCCATCAACCTCGGGCCCAACCAGTTCTTCAATGGTGAGCTCGTCCGTTACCAGAGCACCGGCGCCGCCATCGGCGGCCTGGTCGACGGCAACTACTACTACGTCATCGCCGTCGACGGCCTGCACGTCCAGCTCGCCAGCGTCAACAGCCCGACCACGCCCATCGCGCTCGACCCGACCACGGTTGGCGCCACGGTCCGCCACACCCTCACGCCCGCCCAGCGCTTCACGGTCTTCGCCCGCGGCGACGTCGCCGGCGGCGAGGGCTTCGCATGGCTCGACGTCAAGGCCCGCAAGCGCGAGGCCGGCGCGTCCTACAGCGTCATCATGGACGCCGTCGACACCCAGGGCGACGCCAACATCCTGCTCCGGGGCAGCGTGCAGGAGACCAGCGTCAACGGCGTCACCTACCCCGGCGGCAGCGCCGGGCGCACCGGCGGCGTCCTCGTGAAGTACAGCGGCGAGCCCTCGGGCGAGCGCCACTTCACCTTCTTCGACACCCCCGATGCGGGCGCGGCCGGCGCCCCGGCCCTCCAGGCCGGCGTCTTCGCCAACCAGGGCTCCAGCGCCAGCCACATCGACAGCACCTACGACATGCGCGCCCTCGACGCGACCGGCGGGCGCACCCGCGCCGGCATCACCTCGCAGCGCAACATCGTGATCGCGGCCGCGTCCCCGAACGCCGGCGCTGACAACATCATCAACGTCCGCGCCATCACCGAGATCGTCGGCACCGGCTTCGTCGCCAACGCCGCCGACGTCCACCACATCGACGTCCTCACCAACGGCTTCATCATCGTGAGCGAGAAGGTCGATGATCTCCGCGTGGGCGAGATCCGCTCCACCGCCAGCAACGTCACCCTCAACTCGCCCGCCGCCATCATCGACGCACTCGACGATGGACTGCCCGGCACCGCCGACGTTACCGGCCGCAACATCACCATGACCGCGGGTGACAACCTGATCACCGGCGGGTCCTCCGACAAGGCCGGTCGCGGCGGCGTGGGCACGCCCGGCAACTTCCTCGAGATCAACGTCGACGCCAACGGCGGCGCCCTGGGCGTCCTCAACGTCACCGACACGGCCTCCGACACCACCACCTTCAACAAGCTGGTGCCACCCTTCAACCCGGCGACCGCCGGCACCTACGGCATCTTCCTCACCGAAACCACCGGCGCGATGCAGGTGGACGTCGTCCACTCCAAGGGCGATGTCACCCTCGCCACGGCCGCGGGCTCGATCCTCGACGCCAGCGCTGGCGGCGCGGGCGACGACGCCGCGAACGTCATCGGCAACACCATCAACCTCTACGCCCTGGGCGGCAGCGTCGGCAGCCCCGCCGGCAGCCTCGCCCCGCAGGACAACGCCAACAACGACCTCGAGGTCGACTCGCAGGAGTACGCCGCGGGCACCGTGGCCGCGCGGGCAAGCAACCACATCTTCCTCACCGAGGTCGATGAGGACGCGCAGGTCCCGCTCCTCCAAGCTCTCACCGGCAACATCCGCTTCACCGTCCGCGAGAGCTCTATCCAGGGCGAGAACCTCAACCTCCTCGCCAGCGGCAGCGTCCTCCTGCTCGAGGGCTCGCCCGAGTCCCTCGTGCACGGCCTCATCAACACCCCCGCGGGCTCGATCGTGCTCCGCGTCGGTGACAACATCAACACCAGTGCCAACAGCCAGATCCTGGCCGGCAGCAACATCGACATCTACGGCGACTACCGCCGCATCGGGATCGACACCGTCGGCCTCAGCGACCTTGGCCGCTGGGGCAGCACCATGAACTTCCGCGGCGTGGTCGCCCACGGCCCGACCGCGAGCGGCGCCCTCACCCGCATCTTCGGCAACGAGGACTCCGACAAGATCTACTTCCACCAGACCTTCCTGGGCGCCATTAACGCGCTCCTCCCCGGCGGCCTGGGCCAGACCATCCCGCAGGGCGGCGCGATCACCAACTACAGCGGCGGCAAGACCCGCGTCTACGGCAGCAACGCGCCCAGCGCCCACGGCGCCTTCGCGCCTACGGGTGACGGCGAGGACTTCGTCATCGTCAACCAGCTCCAGTCGATGGCCTACGTCCAGACCGCCGCCGCGGACGCCAGCAGCGACACCCTCACCATCGACGGCCAGGCCGGCAGCGACTCGGTGGTCATCAACACCGTCGGCTCTCAGGGCGTCGACCGCAACTACGTGATCAACGTCCTCGACACCGGCGCGCCCGACGACGGCGTCGACATGCTCGCCATCTGGGGCCGCAACGCCGCTCCCAGCCAGGAGGGTGCGGGCAAGCCCGCCGACGACATCTTCCTCCTCCGCCGCACCCGCGGCATCGCCGGCGAGACCAGCCAGCCCGGCGTCTACGCGGACACCACCGGCTTCGTCGCCGTCATCCACGACGACCTCACCCGCGCCACCGCGTCCGACCCCAACAACAGCGGCGCCGTGCGCAACCAGACCCTCGAACGCATCAACTACAGCAATGCGATGAACGGGCGCGTCATGGTCTTCGGCCAGGGCGGCAACGACGTGTTCGCGGTCGATGACAACGCCGCCATCACCACGCTCGACGGCGGCACCGGCAACGACACCTTCCAGGTCGGCCAGCTCTACGGCATCCAGCGTGACGGCTCCGAGCCGCCCACGCCGCGCCCCATCGGTGACACCAGCGGTGGCTCGCTGGTCAGCCCCAGCGACCTCTTCCCGCAGCTGCCCAACTCTCTCACGCCCCAGAGCGTGTACGGCACCGTCGCCACCACGCGCGGCTGGCTCAGCGCCGGCGCGACCAGCCCGCTGCTGGCGCAGGGCGGCGTCGGCGACGACACCTTCACCGTCTACAGCAACCAGGCCGTGGTGCGCCTCGAGGGTGACGACGGCAACGACCTGTTCACGGTCCGCGCCTTCGCCCTCGCCGAGACCACCGCGACCGGCGAGATCGACTGGATCGACCCCGAGCACCTGATCGCCCGTCCCAAGCTCACCGCCGGCTTCAGCACTGCCGCGGAGACCGAGATCCGCACCGGCGCCGGCAACAACCAGGTCGAGTACAACATCAACGCACCGGTGTCCGTCGACGGCGGCAACGGCTTCGACAAGCTCGTGGTGCTCGGCACCGAGTTCGCCGACCACCTCGTCGTCACCGAGAAGGGCATCTTCGGCGCCGGCCTCACCGTCACCTACCAGAACGTCGAGGTCCTCGAAGTCGACGCCCTCGAGGGCGACGACACCATCGATGTCCTCTCCACCCAGCCCGGCGTGGCCACCCGCGTCATCGGCGGCCTTGGCAACGACGCCATCAACGTCGCCGGCGACGTTGCCGGCGAGGTCGTCTCGCGCGACATCGAGGGCACCAGCGGCGTCATCAACAACCGCATCACCTCCGCCGACCGCGACTACAACGGCCTGGTGGCCGACGGGATCGTGACCAGCGTCGCCCGCGGCACGCAGGGCCAGATCGTCATCGAGGAGACCGACGGCTTCACCGAGGTCCGCGAGGACGGCACTGTCGTCGACTCCTACTTCGTCTCCCTCGCGGTCAAGCCCGGCAGCGGCAAGAAGGTCTTCGTCACCGTCTCCGCCGCCATGAGCCCGCAGGAAGAGCACGGCAACGCCGGCTTCCTCTCCGCCGGCGACATCCACGACAACCTCGGCACCGGCGACAGCCTGCTCGTCTCCGAGGTCGCCGCCGACTTTGACCGCGAGGTCTACATCGACGGCGTGCTCGTCCACATCCCCAAGCGCGCCATTGTGCTCGTCTTCGATGAGTTCAACTGGAACAGCCCCAAGACGGTCCATGTCGAGGCCGTCGACGACACCCTCGCCGAGGGCGACCGCACCGTCACCATCAGCCACTCCGTGGTCAGTGACGACGCCCGCTTCCACGGCGCGATCGTCCGCAACGTCGAGGCCACGGTGCGCGATGACGACAAGCCGTCGATCATCGTCACCCAGCTCGACCCCACCAGCGCGGGCGGCCTGGCCAAGTACAACAACCACCCGATCGACAACACCACCAAGACCCTCGAGGGCACCTCGGTCACCGGCGCGGGCGACCTCTACGCCGTCGAGCTCGCCAACGACCCCGGCGCGGGCGTCGTCCGCATCGTGATCGACATGGGCGACAGCGAGGCCGTGCTCGAGTCCAGCGACCCCTTCAACCGCTTCCACACCCTCATCCCGGCCACGGCCGACACCCCCGGCAAGTACTACGTCGAGTTCACCACCGCCAACTGGGATCAGCCCGTCCTCATCCGCGTCATCGCCCGCAATGACGGCGCCGCCGAGGACCCGCACAACACCACCATCACGCACAAGGTCGACGCGGCCTTCACCACCAGCACCTCCTACTCGCAGCCCGTCGAGACCGAGCGCCTCGACGCCCTCGTCGTCGATGACGAGAACCCCGGCCTCTACCAGGTCGAGTCCGCCGGCCGCACGCTCGTCAAGGCCGGCACCGCCAACGGCGGCCCCGGCACAGGCGACAGCTACACGCTCCGCCTCACGAGCCCGCCCTCGGCGAACGTCGATGTCGCGCTCGTTACCGACGGCCAGACCGACATCGTCGCGGGCCCCGGCATCACCTACAAGGCCGTGGGCGGCCTCCGCCCCGTCCAGATGTTCAAGGGCAACGTCTCGATCAGCGGCCAGAACGTCGCCCGCGCCGCCGGCTCCGAGCTCGGCACATGGACGGCCGACGGCTTCACCGTCGGCATGCGGGTCCGCATCAGTGCCAGCGGCCAGCCCGACATCGAGGGCAAGGTCACGGCCATCTCCATCGACGGCAAGTCGATGACCCTCGACACCAGCAACGGCACGGCCAACCTCACCGACGCGATCGTCTCGCAGCTGGTCGAGGTCGGCACCTACACCGGCGACATCGAGTACCGCGCCGCCGAGAAGGCCTTCCTCCTCTTCGCCGGCAGCGTCACCGTCAGCGGCGGCAACACCATCACCCGCAGCGGCGACGGCAGCTTCATCGACGACGGCTTCGCGGTCGGTCAGACCGTCATCGTCGGCGACGGCAGCACCGGCAAGTTCACCGTCACCGGCTTCTCCGCCGACGGCAAGACCATGACCACCAGCGGCGGCGCCACCAACGGCGTCTACACCAGCGCGAGCAAGATGCTCGGCACGCTCCGCCGCACCGACGGCAGCAGCTGGCTCGACAGCGGCTTCCTCGAGGGTCAGATCTTCCGCAGCACCGCCTTCGGCGGCAGCACCTTCAAGATCGGTCTCATCACCGGCACCGCGCCGGGCATCCTCGACCTCCTGGTCATCACCGACCCCGCCAACGTCACCACCATCCCCGGCGCCGCCAAGCTCACCACCAGCGGCACCAGCGTGATGACGCTTACCCAGTGGGCCGCCGTGGCCACCTTCATCGCGCCTTCCGATCCCAACGACCCCATCTCCGGCGCGGCCGATTGGCACATCGCCAAGACCGTCAACGTCCTCGCCGACCCGGGCTACGACGTCCAGCCCGGCCACGAGAACTTCCGCTCCTTCCCCAAGCGCGAGCACAGGCTCGACGGCATCCGTGGGCCCCTCTCGGTCGAGGGCGGCGCCACCGCCGCCGACCGCTCGCTCCGCCCCGCCATCATGCTCGCGGGCGAGGCCAACGGCCCGCAGTTCAATGTCCCCACGCAGATGCCCGAGAAGATGAGCGTCGACACGCTCAACATCTACGCCGACGGCAGCCGCGAGAACCTCTCCGGCGTCCTCACCTCCACGGCCCTCACCGGCCTGAACATGGGCTCCGCCCTCGACTTCCGCGACCCCAACAGCGCCTGGACCGCGCCCTTCGGCGAGCCCGGCATCTACCCCGGCGGCATCAGCTTCGGCTCAATCGCCCTCGATAACGACGGCAACTTCACCACCGACACCGGCCGCTCCACCATCGAGGTCCTCAACGTCCTCCTCGGCCAGGGCAACGACAAGCTCGACATCCAGGGCACCCTCCGCCCCGGCCCCGACCACGACCCCCTCACCGGCGAGGAGACCACCGTCTCCAACCACGGCGGCATCACCGCCGTGCACGGCGGCGGCAACGCCCTTCTCACCGTCACCACCGACTACACCTTCGCCAACACCGGCAGCGGCAACGCCGAGCTCGCCCGCGCCGACGGCCTCTCCTGGGCCAAGTACGGGTTCAAGATCGGCCAGCGCGTCGTCGTCTCCACCCCCGGCGGCTCGGCCGCGTTCACGGTGGTCGGCTTCGGCAACCAGCCCGGCGGCACCGGCAGCAAGCTCCTGCTCGCCGGCGGCAGTGGGGCGGTCAGCACGCAGGCGGTTGAGTTCAAGGGCATGGTGTCGGTCGTCGATGACCTCTCGGTCACCGGCTCCTTCACCGTCCAGGGCGACCGCGTCATCCGCAACGACAACCTGCCGTGGCAGAACCTCGGGTTCGCCATCGGCCAGACCGTCGCGTTCACCACGGGCGGCGTCACGCAGCTCTACACCATCACCGACTTCGACAACAACGGTCTTGCCGGCCTGGGCAGCGCCATGCTGCTCACCGGCAACACGCTCACGCCCGGCACGGTGAACGGCACCGTCGCCCGCGCCAGCCGCTTCAATGTCTCCGGCGCCTTCACCACCACGCCCACCACCATCTTCCGCGCCAGCGGCAGCTGGACCGCCGACGGCTTCGCCGCCGGTCAGGACATCATGGTCACCGGCCAGCCCGACACGCTCACGGTCAAGAGCATCAGCGCCGACGGGCGCACGCTCACGATCGAGGGCGGCGTCATCGCCAACGTCGGCACCGTCAACCTCGTTGTCGGCATCGTCCGCGTCGGCGGCGACGCCATCAACGTCACTGGCGCCTCCCCGTCCTTCAACGGCACCTACAGCGTCGCCCCCGGCCAGGTCACCCGCACCGACGGCGTCCGCTGGGACACCGACCTCAACTTCGCTATCGGCCAGCAGCTCACCATGACCGGCATGGGCCTCGCCGCCGGCGTCCCGTGGCTCACCCAGAACGGCGAGACCTCCGCGCAGCTCGTGGTCACCGGCTTCAGCGCCGACGGCCTCACGCTGCTCGTCAGCGGCACGCCGCTCGCGACCGGCAGCTTCGGGGCCACTGTCGTCATCAACTCCCCGCTGGTGGTCTACGGCGACACCAGCCAGGACGCCGTCTGGTACAACGGCAAGCCCGACAAGCTCTCGCTCGGCAAGTTCGCCAACAAGCCCCAGCCGCACGAGGACAACCTCCCCGTCACCTTCGGCTCGGTCAGCATGTGGGGCCAGACGCTCGGCACCATCACCCGTGCCAGCGGCAGCTGGATCGACGCAGGCTTCGTCCCCGAGGGCCTCATCACCGTTGACGGCGTGCTTGTCGGCACCGTCAGCCAGATCGTCGACAACGGCGACGGCAGCCAGACGATGATCCTGATCCGCAAGGACCTCACCACCGACGCGGACCTCTCCGCCCTGTGGGCCGGTCTCACCAACGGCGCTCACAACATCGTTCAGCGCAACCGCCTGGGCCAGAACACCGACTTCTTCGTGTTCCCCCTCGCCAACCCCTACCTGCGTGCCGGCAACGACGTCATCGACGCGTCGCAGCTCTTCGCAGCCATCCCCGCGGGCCAGGTGCCCAGCGTTGGCTTCACCGCCTACGGCGGCATGGGCGACGACCTCATCATCGGCAGCCAGGCCGGTGATCACCTTGCCGGCGGCTCGGGCAACGACACCATCCACGGCCAGCGTGGCATCGACTTCATCTACGGCGACTCGGGCGTCAACGTCGACTTCATCACCCGCCAGCTCTCCATGGCCAGCACCGCCGCCAGCGACATCGCCAACCCGCTCAACCGCCCGGCCAACACCGACGCGGTGATCGCGGGCAGCGACCTGCTCGAGGGCGACGCCCCTGGCTCCACCTCCTCCAACATCCACGGCGACTTCGACGACGTCATCATCGGCGACCACGGCCTGGTCACTCAGGACGTCGCCGGTCCGCGTGACACCACCAAGAACGTGCCCACCCTCCCGCAGTCCCTCCAGACCACGCTCCGTTCCCGCGTCATCGTGTCGCTCTCGGCCCAGAACGGCGCCGACGACTACATGTACGGCAACGGCGGTCAGGACGTCCTGCTCGGCGGCACCGGCAACGACGCCATCGACGGCGGCGTCGGCATGGACGTGGTCTTCGGTGACCACGCCCGCCTCGACCGCACCGCGACCCTCAACGTCTTCACCAACGCCCGCTTCGAGGCCCTCCAGGGAACGCAGATCTACAGCACCAACCCGGCCAACTCCGGCCAGGACCTGGTGGACGGCGTCGCCCGCCTCGACCCGCGCGGCGATCCGGAAGGCCGCGTCAAGCGCGTCTACGCACCCGTCTGGGGCGACTTCACCATCACCCTCGTCGGCCACACCGACGACTCGGTGGCCGCCTTCCATGGCAACGACTACATCGCCGGCGGCGCTGATGACGACACCGTCTTCAGCGAGCTGGGCAACGACGTCGTCCAGGGCGACGGCTCCATCGACTTCATCGCCTACCGCAGCGAGTACGACGCCAACGGCAACGTGGTCACCAACCCGTCTATCCGTGGGCGCGTGAGCGCGTCCCGCGGCGCCGACGGCGGCGGCACCACCGGCCTGCTCGTCTGGTTCGCTTCGTTCAACGCGACCAGCAACGGCCATGACTACATCGAGGGCGGCGGCGGCAACGACGCCGTCTTCGGCAACCAGGGCCAGGACGACATCGTCGGCGGCAGCTCCAACTTCTACATGAAGACCGACGGCATCTCCGCCGTCCCCGGCACCGGCCCCAACACCCGCCCAGACGGCAGCGACCTGCTCTTCGGCGGTTCGGGCGTCAACACCGGACGCAACGACGTCGGCGCTGCCACCTTCGACGCGGCGACCGGCGTCATCACCACCACCGCCACCGGCCATGCCGACGACTCGGACATGATCTTGGCCGACAACGGCAACATCTTCCGCCTCGTGGGCCTCAACGGCGCCGTCGCCGCGGGCGCCCCCGCGTTCCTCACCTTCAACTACGACAACTACGGCTCGGTCAAGATCGTGCCCCGCGCCGCACGCCTCCTCGACTACACCGAGGGCGGTCCCAACTACTCGGCCGCGGCCCTCACCAACCGCGGCGGTGATGACGAAGTCCACGGCGAGTCCGGCGACGACTTCATCTACGGCACCAAGGGCAACGACCGCCTCTTCGGCGACGGTCAGGACGACGACATCGTCGGCGGCTGGGGCAACGACTGGATCTCCGGCGGCGCCGGCAACGATGGCGTCATCGGCGACGACGGCCGCATCTTCACCAGCCGCAACAGCGCCAGCTACGGCGAGCCCCTCTACGGCATCTCCGCCCTGCTCGCGACCGACCCCGACGACCGCTTCTCCAACGGCAACGTCCTCAACGAGTTCATCTACACCCCCGGCAACATCCAGCAGGCCTGGCTCAACCTCGAGCACGAGCTCAAGAAGACCGTCGACATCACTCCATTCAGCTCCGACACCGGCTTCAACGGCACGAGCGACGAGTTTGGCACCGTCGGCCGCAACGGCACCAGCGGCATGGGCACCCAGCCCAGCCACGTCAACGACGACATCATCTTCGGCGGCCTCAACAGCGACTGGATCCACGGCGGCTCGGGCGACGACGCCATCTCCGGCGGCGAGGCCCTGCCCACCGCCGCGGCCGGCACCCGCGCAGCAACCCAGCCCAACTCCGTCGGCGGCATCACCGGCGTCGTGGTAGTCGACAACCTCACGATCTCCGGCTTCCTCCGCCCCTACAACCCGGGCAACGTCCTCTTCTTCAACCCGATCGACGTGGACGCGCAGCACGCCAATCGCAACCGCGCCGGCGAGTTCGCCCTCTACGACGAGTACAACCCGCTCCGCAAGATCATGGTCGCGGCCGCTCCCAACGGAACCGTCTACGAGTTCCTCCTCAACTTCTCTGAGACTGAGGGCGTCATCCGCCCGGCAGGCCTCGCTCCGGGGAACGGCAACCAGACCATCCCCTACGCCCAGGCGTGGGACGACGGCGCCGACAAGCTCTTCGGCGACACCGGCAACGACTGGCTCGTGGGCGGCACCGGCCGCGACGACGCCTACGGCGGCCTCGGCAACGATCTCATGAACATGGACGACAAGCACTCGTCCACGGGCGCCACCAACAACCCGCTCGCCAACAACATGCACGACACCCAGCCCTACTTCGAGGACCGCGCTTACGGCGGCGGCGGGCGCGACGTGCTCGTCGGCAACACCGGCGGCGACCGCCTCATCGACTGGACGGGCGAGATGAACTCCTACCTCGTCCCCTTCGCGCCCTACGGCATGGCCACCGTCAGCCGCACCGTCCAGCCCCAGCTCCCCGAGTTCCTCTACGCCCTCTCAGCCAGTGACGGCGTGGACATGACCCGTGCACGTGATGCCGCGGCCCCGGGTGCGCCCACCGCCGACGCCATCGCCCGCAACGGCGAGCCCAGCGGCGAGCTCGGCCTCGTCCTCCAGCACGACGACGCCTGGACCGACACGCACGGCGGCCCCGCCGACCCGCAGGCCGGCAACATCCCTGGCGGCCAGCGCGATGTCCTCCGCTCCGCCAGCTTCGATGACGGCGGCGCCCAAGGCTTCAACCGCGTGTCCGGCAGCTGGACGGTCACTGGCGGCCGCGTGCAGGTCATGCCCCAGAACGGCCTCGGCACCACGGGCGAAGCGCTCGCGCTCTTCGACCAGTCCGACACCGTCATCCCCACCTACTTCGAGATGCAGGCCACCATCAATGCGATGCGTCCCATCGCGGGCATGAAGTCCAACTCCTACCTCATCTTCGATTACATCAGCCCGACGAACTACAAGTTCGCCGGCATCAACATCTCCACCAACAAGCTCGAGATCGGCGAGCGCACCGTCAGCGGCTGGATGGTCCGCAACGTCGCGAACGCTCAGCTGCGTCCTGACACCGACTACGTCGTCCTCCTCAAGGTCAACGGCAGCCAGGTCACCCTCACGCAGGGCACCAAGTCCGTCTCCTGGACCTATGCCCCGCGCGTCGATGCACAGGGCGTCACCCACCTCATCAACGAGGGCATCGTCGGCATCGGTGCCAAGGACTCGGGCGCCCAGCTCGACAACGTCGTCGTCCAGGCACCGCCCGGATCGATCACCCTGGACCGCACCACCCACTTCACCCCGCTGAGCCCGGCCAGCCAGTTCTTCGGCACGCCCAGCGGCGGCACGTGGGTCAGCGGTTCCGATGCCCGCTTCATGGCGACCGCCACCGCGAGCGAGCGTGCCATCAACCTCATGACGATCGGCTCGCTCCCCGTCACCAACGGCGCCCTGCTCCACCTCAAGAGCATGATGAAGACCTGGGGCCAGGGCGGCTACGTGTTCGACTACCACGGCGCGAACTACTTCAAGTTCGCCGTCATGGTCGCCGACACCGGCCGCGTCCTCATCGGCCACGTCAGCGGCGCCGATGTCACCATCGACGCCAGCGTCGCCGTCCCGGTCATCGCCGGGCGCGACTACACCTTCGAGGTCAAGGTCCGCGGCGGCCTGGTCAACGTCATCCGCGACAACGCCGTCGTCGCCAGCCACCTCTACAACGAGTCCGTCACCGAGGGCCGCTTCGGCCTCCTCAGCATCCGCGGCAACACCTCGGGCCAGACCTCCTTCGACTACATCCAGGCCAAGACCGACGAGGCCGCCTACGGCCAGCTGCCGGTCATCAACCCCGATGCGCAGACCCTCCCGGCCGCGGCGATCACCGCCGCGTTCGACGAGGCCGGCGCACGCTGGGCCGCCGCCGGCATCGGCGCCGACCGCCTCTCCCTCCTCGACTCGCTCACGGTCCGCGTGATCGACCTCGAGGGCAACGACCTCAGCCGCTACGAGGACGGCATCATCTTCATCGACACCGACGCCGCGGGCTGGGGCTGGTTCATCGACTCCACGATCACCGACGACGCCGAGTACCCGCTCGACCGCGGCCACTACAGGGCGGCACAGTCGGGCCTGGCGAGCGAGCGCATCGACCTGCTCTCGGTGATCGCCGACGAGATGGGCCACGCCATGGGCCTGGACAACGGCGCCGACCGCGTCACCCACCAGGCCATCGTCCCTGGCATCCGCACCACGCCCACGCCAGCCATTCTCGTCGAGGTCGATGGCTCCGGCATCGGTTCCCTGCCCGGTTCACAAACCGGCGGCGGGCTCGACGCCGCCGAAGCGCCGCAGGCCGAGCCGCCCCCGCCCCCGATCATGGGCGGCCCGGCCGACACCGGCCCGACCACCCCGACCTCGGGCCCCACGCTGGGGGACTTCAGCGACCTGCGTCCGCTGGACCCGGGGACGCGACTGCTCCCCAACCACCGGAAGATGAAGGAAACCCTGACAATGAAGCGTGCGGGAGGCCTCGTCGCCCGTACCATCGTTCACCCCAGCCTCGATGTGCTCGGGGCGGGCACGGCCGGGAAGGTCTGGTTCACCGGACCGACCTTGAACGTGGAGCCCCACTAACACAGCGTCCAATATCCGTTCTGTCTGACTGGAGCCAACGAATGTCGAAGCAGCTGCTGATCTACAAGTCCGCCGTCCCCATCTCCTCGGCGCGCCACAAGGAATACGCCGTGGAGCCCTCCGGCGGCTACGGCTTCAGCGCCGGCATCAACGCCGTGCCGCTCACGGCGGTGGAGTTCCTCCCCGCCGCCTCCGAGTACGCCATCGTCTTCACTATCGCCGGCGATGAGGTCACCCCCGCGGTGGTCCTTGGCATCAAGTCCGACGAGAACCTCTACCTCAACGCCGACTCGACTTGGAAGGCCCGCTACGTCCCCGCCTTCGTCCGCCGCTACCCCTTCGTCTTCGCCGCGAGCCAGGACAACAAGACCCTCACCCTCTGCATCGACGAGTCCTACCCCGGCCTCAACCAGGACGGCAAGGGCCAGCGCTTCTTCAACGAAGACGGCAAGCCCACGGCCTACCTCGAGGGCGTGCTCAAGTTCCTCCAGGAGTACCAGGCCCAGTACGAGCGCACCCGCGCCTTCTGCAAGCGCATCAAGGACCTCAACATCCTCGAGCCCATGCAGGCCCAGGTCACCACCCCCGCCGGCGCCAAGATGACCCTCAGCGGCTTCCACGCCATCAGCCGCAACAAGCTCCGCAACCTCCCCGCCGACGCCCTGACCACGATGGCCAAGAATGACGAGCTCGAGCTCCTCTACCTCCACCTCTACTCCATGCGCAACTTCGAGACCGTCAAGGACCGCATCATCGCCGCTGCCGGCGACAAGCCCGCCCCCGCGACCGTCTGATCAAGCAAGACTCCGACATCCAAAGCCCAGGGATTAAGATCCCTGGGCTTTTTCCTTCCTCCACCTGCACAAAGGGCCCGCGTCCTCCGACGCGGGCCTTTTCTCATTCCACCCTGCCTACCAATCCCCCATGAACCGCGCCTTCCTCATCTGCACGACCTCCGCCGCCCTCCTCCTCACCGCCTGCGAAAAGCCCGCCGTCAACACCTACACCGTCCCCAAGCAGTCGTCCGCCCCCGCGCAGCCGACGACACCCGCCCCGCGCCCGCACGTCGCACCGGCACCCCCCGCGCCCGCCGCCGCCGGCACCACCTCCTGGCCGACCCCGCAGGGCTGGACACTCGACCCCATGCCACGCCAGATGCGCCTGGCCACCTTCCGCGCCGGCCCCGACAACCCCCTTGAGGTTGCCCTCTCCGAGTTCCCCGGTGACACCGGCGGCCTCCTTGCCAACGTCAACCGCTGGCGCGGCCAGGTCGGCCTGGAGCCCACCACCCTCGAGGCCTTCCAGGCCGAGTCGCCTGCCACTCAGCACGACGATGTCACTGTCCACCTCCTCCGTCTCCGGGGCCCGAGCCAGCACATGCTCGGCGCCATCCTCCACCACCCCAAGCTCAACCGCACCCGCTTCCTCAAGGCCACCGGCGCTCCCGCCGCCGCCGACCAGCACGAGCCCGCCTTCAAGTCATTCGCCCACGCGATCGCGGAGCAGTGGGGGAAGGAGTGACCCTCGCCCGCCGCGCACTCGCGGCGTTCGCGTCCCTCCGCCTCACCGTCGCCCTGCTCGCGATGGCGATGGTCCTCATCTTCGCCGGCACACTGGCCCAGACCAACCAGGGCATCTGGCACGTGGTGGACACCTACTTCCGCAGCGCCCTTGCCTGGATCCCCCTCAGCCTCTTCGTCCCGCGCGCGTTCAGCAACCTTAATCTTTCGTTCCCAATCCCCGGCGGCCTGTTCATCGCCGGCGCAATGCTCGTCAATCTGCTCGCCGCCCACGCCCTCCGCTTCAAGCTCACCGCCCGCCGCAGCGGCGTCATCCTGCTCCACGCCGGTCTCATCGTCCTGCTCCTGGGGGAGTTCGTCACCGCGTTCACCGCCCGCGAGGGCGTCATGCGCATCGACGAGGGCGCCTCCAGCAGCTACATCGAGGACGTCCGCTCCGTCGAACTCGCCATCATCGACCCCAGCGACCCGACACAGGACCGCGTCACCGTCATCCCCCAGCACCTCCTCGAGCGCCACGCCGCACGCCGCGACTCCATCACTCACCCCGACCTCCCCTTCTCCATCACCGTCGTCTCCTGGCTCCCAAACTCCGGCCTCGTTGCGAACGACACGCCCGACCCATCCCACCGCGGCCTCGCTCAGCGCCTCCGCCCCATCGCCCGCCCCCCCGCCCGCGGCGTTGACGGCGCTGAAAGCGACCTCCCCTCCGCCTACGTCCAGCTCTGGCATGCCAACCAGGACCTCGGCGTCTATCTCGTTTCCGCCAACCTTCTGAACCCCCAGCCCATCACCGCCGGTGGCCGCACCTACCACGTCGCTCTCCGCTTCACCCGCACCTACAAGCCCTACACGCTCCACCTGCTCGACTTCAGCCACGACAAGTTCACCGGCACGGAGATCGCCCGCAACTTCTCCAGCCACGTCCGCCTAGTCGACCCCTCCCGCGCCGTGGAGCGCGAGGCCCTCATTTCCATGAACCAGCCCCTCCGCTACGAGGGCGAGACCTTCTACCAGGCGTCCTTCAAACCCGACAACACCGGCACCGTCCTGCAGGTCGTTCGCAACCCCGGCTGGCTGCTGCCATACCTCTCGTGCGTGATGGTGGGCGCAGGCCTCATCGTGCACTTCACGATCGGTCTCGCCACCTTCATGAACCGCCGGCGGGCGCCAGCCCCGAACGCAGGAACCACCGAGCAACGCCGCTTCCCCGCTCTGCCCATCGCCGCGGCACTCATCGGCGCTGCGCTCGCCCTCTCCCCCGCGGCCCGCCCGCAACCCGCGCACGACCTTGACATCTCCGCGGTCGCCGCCGTGCCCGTGTCTTCGGGCGGCCGCACCAAACCCTTCGACACCCACGCCCGCGCGGCCGTGCTCGCGGCCAGCGGCCGCCAGACCCTCCGCGACAGCGACCGCGAGTACGCCGCCACGGCCTATGTCTTGGACCTGATCGCCCGCCCCGAGCGCGTGAAGGACGTCCCGGTGGTCAAGGTCGATCATCCCGACCTCCTCACTCTGCTGGGCGCCGACCCCACCAAGCCCGCGCGACTTTCCCTCGTGCAGATCGAGCCGCACTGGCCCACCATCGGCGAGCAGGCTGACAAGGCCATGGCCCTCCCGCCCAAGCAGCGCGACCCTTACCACCGCGCCCTTGTCAAACTCTTCGGCAGTGTTGCCGAGCTCCTCACCATCGCCCGCATGGGCTCTCCCTACTGGGTCCCGCCGGCCGCGCCGGGCGGCGAGTGGCGTCCCTTCCACGTTGGCTTCCAGGACGCCCGCCTGAACCGCCCCGAGGGCGCCGGTGCCGCCACCATCGCCCGCGTCATGGCCGCGTACCACGACTCGAATCAGTCGACGCTGGACACCGTCCTCGCCGAGCACGCGAGCATCGTCGATGCCGGGGCGCCCGGGGCGTCCACGAAGGCTCGCCTGGAGCTCTGGTTCAACCGCGCCCAACCCTTCCTCGGCGCTTCTGTCGTGTACGTCCTCGCCTTTCTTGTCCTGTGCGCCGCTCTGCTCCTGCGCAACCGCAACGGCCCCACGGGCGAGCGTTGCCGCACCATCAGCGTCGGCCTCATCGCCGGTGCGCTCCTCATCCACACCGCCGCGCTCATCACCCGCATGTACCTTCAGGGCCGCCCGCCAGTCACCAACCTCTACTCCTCGGCCGTCTTCGTCGGCTGGGCGGCCGTGGGCCTGGGCCTTCTGCTCGAGCGCTGGTTCCCCATCGCCCTCTCCGCCCTTGCTGCCAGCTCCATCGGATTCTGCACCCTCATCGTCGCCCACAACCTGGGCCAGGACGGCGACACCATGGGCGTCATGCAGGCCGTGCTCGACACCAACTTCTGGCTCGCCACCCACGTCGTCACCATCACCCTCGGCTACTCCGCCTCTCTCTTCGCGGGCCTGCTCGGCGCGACTTACCTCCTCATCCGCGCCACCTCGCGCACCTTCACCGAGCAGCGTGCCCGCCCCCTCGCCTCAATGACCTACGCCGTCGTCTGCTTCGCCACCCTCCTCAGCTTCATCGGCACCGTCCTCGGCGGCATCTGGGCCGACCAGTCCTGGGGCCGCTTCTGGGGCTGGGACCCCAAGGAAAACGGCGCGGCCCTCGTCGTCCTCATCAACGCCGTCATCCTCCACGCCCGCTGGGGCGGCCTGGTCCGCGCACCCGGCATCGCCGCTCTCGCCGTGCTGGGCAACATCGTTGTCGCATGGAGCTGGTTCGGCACCAACATGCTCGGCGTCGGCCTGCACTCCTACGGCTTCATGGACTCCGCGGCCTTCTGGCTCCTCGCTTTCGTCCTTCTCAACGTCGGCCTTGCCTCGCTTGCCCTGGCTCGCCCGCGCAACCCCGCGCTCTGAAAGGCCCTTCACGCCACCCCGACTGGCGAACCCTCTGGCGCCTCGGTACATTCGAGCACTCGAAGGGGTGCCCCCATTGGCCGAGCCCGTTGCCCCCAGCCCAGCTCCCGACTCCCCGCGCAAACACGGCCTCGGCACCGCCATCGCGCGCATCGGTCTGCTCCCCCTCGCCATCGCCCTCGTCTTCGGCATTCTCGGCGGCGTTGGCGCCTTCACCTTCGGTTACGGCAAGGGCTGGGCCTACCTCACCAACGACCCCGCTGCGTGCGCCAACTGCCACGTGATGCAGGAGCACTACGACACCTGGCAGGGCTCCAGCCACAAGCACGTCGCCACCTGCAACGACTGCCACCTGCCCCACAACCTGCCCGGCAAGATGTACGTCAAGAGCGACAACGGCTTCTGGCACTCCCTTGCCTTCACCACCGGCGATTACCACGATCCCATCCAGATCAAGAAGCGCAACCGCAAGGTCACGCAGGGCGCATGCCTCAGCTGCCACGACGACATCGTCCACCAGATGGTCGCGGTCGGGGCCGACGACGTTGACGAGGAAGCCCCCTCCTGTATCCACTGCCACAGCGACGTGGGCCACGCCCACAAGGCCCGCTCCGGGCGGGGCAACGACCGCTTCACCGAGTAGAGGTTCAACATGGCCGAAGAAGTCAGCCGCAAAAAACGCCTGGTCATCATGGGCCTGGTCCTCGCCGTGGCGGCGATCACCACCCTCGCCGTGACCTTCACCCTGGTCACCATGTTCGAGCACAAGCAGGAGTCGCGCCGCCCCTTCGTGCGCGTCGTTGACGTCAACGAGGTCTCCACCGACCCCGCCCCCTGGGGCGCCAACTGGCCGCGCCAGTTCGACACCTACCGCCGCACCGTCGACGACTCCGAGACCCAGTTCGGCGGCTCCTCCGCCATGCCCATGAGCAAGCTCGAGTCCCACCCCTGGCTCAAGCGCCTCTACGCCGGCTACGCCTTCAGCATCGACTACCGCGAAGCCCGCGGCCACGCCTACATGCTCTACGACCAGGAGGTCACCGAGCGCGTCGTCAAGAAGCCCCAGGTCGGCGCCTGCCTCCACTGCCACGCCTCCGCAACCACCACGTGGCGCCGCATCGGCCTGGAGTCCATGGGCCAGACCGCCGACGCGAACGCCCTCGCAGCCGGCTTCAACTGGCCCGCCGTCATGGAAGGGTTCAAAAAGCTCAGCCTGATGGAGTACTCCGCGGCCCACGCCGAGCTCTTCAAGACCCCCGACGGCAGCGGCCCCGGCGCCGGCAGCAGCAGTGGGGGAGCGCCCACGTTCCCCGGCGGGCAGCCCGTCACCACCCCCGCCACCAAGTCCGGCCCTGTGCCCGCCCCCGACGCCCACCACATCGGCGACGCTCACCCCGTCAGCTGCATCGACTGCCACGACCCCCAGTCCATGCACCTGCGCGTCACGCGCCCGGGCTTCGTGATCGGCATTGCCAACCTCGCGAAGAGCGACGACCCCGTGCCCCACCTGCCCAGTGTCGAGCGCTGGCGCAAGGGCAGCAAGTCGAAGGACTACGACCCCAACACCGACGCCACCCGCCAGGAGATGCGCTCCTTCGTCTGCGGGCAGTGCCACGTCGAGTACTACTGCGGCCCCAAGGAGGTCCTCCTCTTCCCCTGGCACAACGGCCTCAAGGCCGGCCAGATCGAGGCCTTCTACGACCAGCACAAGTTCCCCGACGGCACCCCCTTCTACGACTACGCCCACGGCGAGACCGGCGCACACGTTCTCAAGGCCCAGCACCCCGAGTTCGAGCTCTGGTCCCAGGGCGTTCACGCCCGCAGCGGCGTCGCCTGCGCCGACTGCCACATGCCCTACGAGCGCACCGGAGCCATGAAGGTCAGCAGTCACTGGGTTCGCAGCCCCCTGCTCAACATCAACAACGCCTGCCAGACCTGCCACAACGTGCCCGAGGCGGAGCTGCGCGACAAGGTCGCGGCCATCCAGAACCGCACCAACCACCTCATGGAAGTCGCCGCCAAGGCCATGACCGAGATGCTCGACGCCATCCGCGAGGCCAAGGCAGCGGGCGCCAGCGACCAGGCACTCGCGCCCATCTACGACCTCCAGAAGCGGGCGATGTGGCGGCTGGACTTCATCCAGAGCGAGAACAGCGCCGGCTTCCACGCCGACCAGGAAGCCTCCACCATCCTCGGCGAATCCATCGAGTTCTCCCGCCAGGCCCAGGCCGCGGCCTTGAAACTCCGCGCCCCCGCGCCGCCGCCCGTCAACATCCCCGTGCAGCCCGTGCAGGGCGTGAGCGACCCAAAGAACCAGCAGCCCGCGGCCCAGCCAACCAAGCAGCCCTCCGCCCCCGGCGGTTGAGACTCATCGCCAAGCCTCCGATCGCACGAGCCGCTGAATCCGCCCTCATCCCTGCGCGGCACACTGTGCCCGCATGGCCAGGAAAACCGCACGCGCCCGCTCCACCCTCGCCGGCGGCATCGACATCGGCGGCACCGGCATCAAGGTCGCCATTGTTGACCGCAAGGGAAACGTCCGCGGCCGCGCGTCGGTCAAGACCGACGCCCACGAAGGCCAGGAGTCCGTCCTGGTCCGCGCCCTCGGCGCACTCAGCGAAGCCTGCGCCGAAGCTGGGACCGGCACCAACCGCCTCGCGTGCGTCGGCGTCGGCGCGCCCGGCGCGGTCGACGCCGAGCACGGCGTCGTGCTCGAGGCCGTGAACCTCGGCTGGCGCGACGTGCAGCTCCGCTCGATCCTCCGTAAGCGCCTCGGCGTCCCCGTCGCGGTCGACAACGACGTCACCCTCGCGGTGCTTGGCGAGAACCTCTACGGCGCCGGCGAGAACGCCCGCGACCTTCTCGGCGTCTGGCTCGGCACCGGCCTGGGCGGCGGCCTCATCCTCAATGGCGAGGTTTACCACGGCCACTTCCGCACCGCCGGCGAGATCGGACGCGGCGTCGTCCTCCCCTGGGCCCCGCCCGGAGCGGGCTCGCTCGAGCAGGTCTGCTCCCGCACCGGCGTGGCCGAGACCCTCGAGCGCCTCATCCGCAGCGGGCGAGAGAGCCTGATCACCAAGCTCATCGGCGGCGACGCTACCAAGCTCAAGAAGGGAGAGACCGAGGAGATCGACTCGAAGGTCCTCGCCAAGGCCTGGCGCGCCAAAGACCCGCTCGCGGTCGAGGTCATCGAGCACGCAGCGCAGGTGCTCGGCACCGCCATCGGCGGCACCGTCACACTGCTCTCGGTCGGGCGCGTCGTTGTCGGCGGCGGCTTCACCGAAGCGCTCGGTGGCGGCTTCCTCTCGCTGGTGCGTCAGGCGGCACGCAAGACCATCTTCCCCGACCGCTGCCAGGGTGTGAAGATCGTTCAGAGCGCCCTGGGCGACGACGCCGGCTGCGTCGGCGCCGCCCACTTCGCCTTCCAGCGCGCGGTCTGAAAGAGCCGCCTCACCGCTTCCCAGCCGGCCCGCGCTTCGGCCGATCGTCGACCGTCCGTCCCCTGTGCGTCACGGTCGCGGCCACGCCCATGCACCGCGCCCCCGCCACCGGCGGCTCGCTCAGGAGTTCCGACAGCAGCGTCTCCCGAAACCTCTGCTCGATCTGGTCCAGCGCATCATCGATCCGACGGTGCAGCGGGCACAGGTTCAGGTGCGCCGGGTTCCCGATCGGGCACTTCCTGATCCGCTGGATCGGGTCCACCGCGTTCACCACATCCAGCATCGAAACCTCGCCCGCCCCGCGCGCAAGCGCAAACCCGCCATTGGGCCCCCGCTGCGACGTGATCAGTTCCGCCACCACCAGGTCCCGCAGGATCTTCGACAGATACCCCTGCGGCACCTTCGTGCACGTTGCGAGCACCTCGCTGTTCACGGTCGTGCCCGGCTGCAGCGCTGCCAGGTGCACCATGGCGCGGAGGGCATACTCGGTGGTCTGCGAAATCATGGAGTCCCTTCCGTGGATTCTGGAGAACTGTACCCCTCACGGCAGCCCCCCTAGCCGCACGCACGCCCCCGCCACCACCATCCCCACCGCCAGCAGGGTGGTGAACCACGCAAACCGCGCGAAGCCTCGCAGATTCTCCCCGCTCAACCGCGGCAGCAGGCGCCGGTGCGCAAACCCGCTCACCCCGACGCTGGCCACCAGCATCCCCGCCTTCATCAGGATCAACCGCTCCACCGTGCCGGGCTCTGAGAGAAGCCGCCCCCAATCACCGCCCAGCCAATGCCGCGCCAGCATCAGCCCCGTCCCCAGCTGCACCACCAACGCCACCAGCCCCAGACTTCCGAACGCCCGCTCAAACTCCAGGATCGGCCCCGTGTCCCGCGCCCGCAGCGCCCGCGGCAGCACCGTCCGCACCAGCACCACATGCCCACCCGCCCACACCATCGCCCCCAGCAGGTGCCCCAGAACCAGCAGCTTGTATATCACGTTGACGCCCCCTTACCACCGGCCCTCGCCGCCGCCCGTGCCGCAACCTCGTCCTCCGCCCGCACCCCCGCCGGGAACAGGATGTTGTTCTCCTTGTGGATGTGCTCGTGCGTGTCCCGCTCCAGCGCCTCGAGCGTCGACAGCATCGACCGGTATGTCGCGCACGCACCCTCCGGCGGCGTGTAGTTGCCTGTGAGCTCCCGCATCCGCGCCAACGCCGCCCCCGCATCATCATGATCATGAACCATGCAGCTGATCGGCCGCCGCACGCTCCACGGCGGGCCGCTCTGGACCTCCGTCGGCCGCTCCAGCCGCCGCAGCCACGGGAACAGCACCCGCTCCTCCCGCACCATGTGGTCCCGCATCTCCTCCGCGAACTGCCCGTACACCGCCGCCAGCTCCGCTAGGGCCGGGTTGCTCTTCCCGTGGGCCGCCACCACCCGCGGCATGATGTTGGCCAGCCGCGCCAGCGCATCTCGCACGAACGCGTGATGCGTCCGCTCGATGTGGTCCGCCAGCTCCGTCATCGTCGCGTCCGTCCACGGCCGCTCCCGCGGAATCCCCCGATGCTCCTGCTCCTCATCGTGGATCGCCTGCACCACCGCATCCGGCGAGAGCTCGGCCGCGGCGCACGCCTCCCGCAGCGTCCGCCCACCCCCACAGCAGTAATCCAACCCATACCGCTCGAACACCGGGATCGCGCCCGCCCGCGTCGCCGCGAGCTGCCCGAGCGTCAGCGTGCAATCCGTGCGTGCGTTCACTTCCCACCTCCTGTCGCTCCACCCGCTGGCGCCCGCTCCGGGCTGCCGTACCGCGCCTCCATCCACGCCCGCCGCGCAGCCGAGAGCTTGGCATACTCCATCACCGTCCCGCCGTGAGCCGCCGCGGCCTTCTCGGCCTCTTCCCTGCCGGCAAACGCCACCAGCCCCGACCCCATCGGCGTCTTCAGCTTCTCCTCGTCCGCGAGCACGAACCACGCCTGGTCCATCTTCACCCACCCACGCGTGCCATGGTCGTGCACGAACCCCGCCGGCTCTGCCTTGTCCGCATGCTCATGGGCGTAGTCCAGCATGCACCCGATGTCATCGAACAGCCTCGCCTCCTTCACACCCTCGTTGTTCACGACCATCGCGCTCGAGCAACGGTCCTCATTGATGATCATCCCGCACTCAACGCACTCGTCCCGCCCCAGCCGCAGGTTCGGCGGACCGTCCGCGTCGTTCTTCACGCACGACGGCAGCACCCACGCGCCCACACACAGCAACACACCCAGCGTGACACGGTTCATAGCGGCGACCTCCGTGAGAAGATGACAGCGGACACAACCAGCGGCAGCACGATCCACGCGCCCAGGCACCCGCCGAAGATGGCGTGCAGCCTCGATCCATACTCCTCCGCGGCGTACAGCCCCGCCGGGCCCAGCACATCCAGCGTCGCGTCCACCGCGTGCAGCGACCACATTTTGAACACCTGCAGCGGGTTCACCAGGCTCAGCGTGAACAGCTGCTCAATCCGCAGCTTCAGCGCCATCGTGCCCGCCATCAGCCCCAGGTCCGTGACGAACACCAGCGTCAGCCACGCGAAGATCGCCGTGCCCACCGCCACCGACGCCTTCCTCGCCAGCACCGAGATCAGCATCCCCACGCTCAGCATCGACATCGACAACGCGAACGCCAGCCCCGCCAGCCACACGATGCTTGCCGGCCGCGTCGCCTCACCCTTCAGCGCCAGCACCGCGGCGCACGTCCCCAGCCCCAGGCACAGGCACGCCAGCAGCGCTCCCGCCAATCCCAGGTACTTGCCGAACATCAGCTCGGTCCGCGTCACCGGCTGGCTCAGCAGGTACGACAGCATCCCCCGCTCGCGGTCCCCCGCGATCGACCCTGCGCCCGCCGTCAGCGCCATCAGGGGCGACACCAGCAGCACCAGGTTGATCAGCCCCGCCGTCGTCCGCCCGAAGCCCGCCAGCCCCGCCCCTCCCGCGCCCGCCGCCGACACGTAGGAGATGCCCAGGCCCAGCGCCGCGAACGCCACTGTGTACAGGAGGAACCAGCGGCTCCGCACCGCCTCACGCAGCTCCCGTCCCGCGATCGTCAGCACATTGCGGGCGGCGCCGGGCGCCGCCAACCCGTCCACGTCTAACTCAAGCTTCGTCAGAGCCATCATGTGTGCACCTCCATCCGCCGCATCTGCGCCGCCGAGAGAACCTCAAAGTCCTCCACCTTGATCTCCGCATCCGCCAGCACCCGGAAGGGCGCCGCCTTCTGCTCCTCCATCACCGGCACCAGCAGCCCCACCCCATTGAGCTTGGGCGCGAACCCGCTCCCGCTCAGCACCGACATCGCCCGATCGCGAACGCCCGCCGCCATGGTGAGGTGAAGCACCGGCCCCGAGCCGAGGTGCCCCATGAAGGCCGCGGCGTCCGCGACCGAGCCGAGACGTCCATCCTCGAGGAACGCCACCCGCCGCGCCAGCGTCGTGACCTCCTCGACCCTGTGGGAAGCAAACAGCATCGTGCGGCCCCGCCCCGAGAGCTGGTGCAGAAGCGAGACGAACTCCTCGCGCCCACACGCGTCCAGGCTCGCCGTCACCTCGTCAAGCACCAGCACGGGCGGGTCCCCCAGCAGCGCCACCGCCAGCGCCAGCCGCTGCTTCATGCCCCCGGAGAGCTCGCGGATCCGCTTGCGCTCGTGCCCGCACAGGCCCACGCGCCCCAGCACCTCCGTCACATCGGGCCGACCCAAGCCCTTCAGCCTGGCGAAGAACACAACAGCGTCCGCCACGCCCAGGTCGTCGTAGAACCCCAGCTCCTGCGGCACATACCCGATCAGCCGCCGCGCCTGCTTCCCCTGCTTGCGCACGTCGAACCCGCCCACCCTCACCGTGCCCTGGCACCGGATCAGCCCCAGCACGCAGCGGATCAGCGTCGTCTTTCCAGCGCCGTTCCCGCCCCACAGCGCCACGCTGTCCCCCGCCGGAATGTCCAGGCTCACGCCCTCCACCGCGGTGGCCCGACCGAACTTCTTCGTGACGTTCTGAATCGTGATCATCGCTTCCCTCCTCCGGCGACGTACCCGCGCCCAGCGACGGTGATCAGCCCGCCCCCCAGGGCCAGCATCGCGCCCCCGGTCACACCCAGGCCCGCCAGCGAGCCCCGTGCGGGCGCCACCGCCATGTGCATCTCCACCGGCCGCATCAGCGGCACCTCATCGCAGAACTTGGGCTCGGGCCGCACCGCGGGCAGCGTCCGCCCCACGAACTCGATCGCCTGCTGCGCCGGGCTGAACAGGAACAGCCGCAGCTTGGGCTCTTTGTCCATCATGTTCTCGAACAGCGTCTGCGACTCGTGCACGAAGTCGCCCACGCCGTCCCGGTCCTGGTCGTACCCCGTGTAGTCCGACCAGAAGTTGCCGACATCGCCCTTCCAGAACGCGTTCGCCGACAGGTCGCCCCGCCCCGCAACCGCGATCTGGTCGATGTTGTCGATGAAGTTGTTCGCCGTCAGCTCGTTACCTTTGGCCGAGGGCAGGAACGTGAAGCCCACGTCGTTGTATGCGATGGTGTTCCGCGTGAACTCGCCCGGCCGTGCGCTCGTGAAGGGCGAGCCGTCGATGTACACGCCCGACCGGTTCGCCGTGATCAGGTTGTCCGTCACACTGAACCGGTCCGTCTCCTTAAGCCCCAGCCCGTAGCCGCTCGGCCCCCGGTTTGCGATCAACTGGTTCCGCCGGATCGTCACTCCCGCGCTGTACATCAGGTACACGCCTACCGAGTTGCGGCTGAACCGGTTGTCCTCGATCGTCACCTCGTCGCTGAACATCAGGTGCAGCCCGTAGCGGCAGTCCTCCGCCACGTTCCCGCGCACCACGATCCCCTTGGAGTACCACAGGATCGCGTCCCGCCCGTCGTGGATCGTGTTGTTCTCGACGACCGACCGGTCCGCCCGCCACAGCTTCAGCCCGTCGCCCCGCCGCGCGATGCCCAGGTCCTTGCCCCCGATCCGATTCCCCCGCACCACGCTGTCCGGCGCCTCCCGCAGGTCGATCCCGAACAGGATGTCCTCGAGCGTGTTGTCCTCCAGCACCGTGCGGGCGCCGGTTGACCGGATCGCCGCGTTCTCCTTGTCCAGGTCCGTGCCCGTGTTCCGCACCGTGAACCCGCGCAGCGTCACATCAGGAGCCGTGATCTCAACGATGTCCCCGCTCCCGCCGCCGTCGATCACCACCCGACCCTGCGCCACCAGCGTCAGCGGCTTGCCGATCCGCAGGCGCTCCGTGTACACACCCGCCGGCACCTCCAGCGTGGCGCCCGCCGCCGCCGCGTCGATCATCCGCCCGATCACGCCCAGCTCGCGCTCTCCAGTCGACGGAGCCGCATGAGAGGCCGGCTCCGCGTGCACTCCCCGCGCGGACTCCCGCGTCTCCCCGCCGTCACCCGTCCCCAGGGCCGCGCCTGCGCACACAACGAGCATGGCGATGAGCGTCTTCACAACGCCTCCTTCGCGATCATCCGGTCATACAGCGGCTTGTACGCCCGCCTGTGGAACACAAACCCCACCAGCGTGCACACCGCCCCCGCCGTCGCCATCCAGTAGCCCGTTCCCATCTCCGCGTAGGTCTTGAACTGCCCGATCCCGCCCTCCCCCAGCACCGTGGGCGTGAACGGCTTGATCGACGACGAGAGGGGCGCCGCCGGGTCCAGGTTCTGACCGAAGTGCGCCATCCACCACTGCAGGTCCAGCAGGAAACCCACCGGGAACCCCAGCGCCGGCAGCGCCAGCAGCACCGCCCACCGGCTGTGCACCAGCGCGGCCCCCTCCATCAGCAGCACCATCGCCACCACCAGCCACACCGAAGCCGCCCGCTCGAACACCGCGGCCTGTTCCAGCGGCCGCATGCCGATGTAGTGGTTCAGCGCGTTGATCTCCTTGACGTCACCGTCAAGGTGGTTCACGTACGCGGTCAGGAACAGCCCGTCGGGGTACTGCGGTGCATCCAGTTCCATGTGCCAGTAGGGCAGGAACACCGACACCAGCAGCAGCACCCGCGCCGCCATCAGAATGAACGAAGGAACCACGTACCGAGCGGGCCGCGCCCGCAGCTCATCCGCCGGAACCCGCGGCCCCAGGAGGTGCTGTACAAACCGTGACATGATGGGCCTCCTTGCTGCTGCCGGCGCCGACGCGCGCGATTGGCATGAGGGGGAGAGAAGCCGGTTGCGCGGCTTCCGTCGCGCAACCAGCGTGCGTTGGGGTTACTTCTCAGTCGGGGCGGCCGCGGAAGCGGTGGGGGTCCCGCCCGCGCTCTTCGGCTTGATGTGCAGGTAGCCCATCATCTCCAGGTGCAGGGCCGAGCAGAACTCGGTGCAGTAGAAGGGGTACGTGCCCGGCCTGTCGGCGGTGAACACGACCTCGGTGAACTCACCCGGCTCCAGCGACAGGTTGATGTTGTACCCGCCGATGCAGAATCCGTGCGTCGCGTCCTTGGTGGTCTCCGCCGCCACGATCCGCCACGTCACCGTGTCGCCTTCGTTCACCTCCACGTGCTCGGGCGTGAAGTGGCTGCGGATGGCCGTCATGTTCACCGTCACCTGCGTGCCGTTGCGGATGACGCCCTCCTGCCCGACCTTCGGCGCCCGCGGGTCCAGCGCCTGCGTGTGCGGGTTCCAGCCCACCTCGGGGTAGACGCTCCACGTCTTGAGCTTGTCCGCCTTGATCATCTGGCAGTAGTGCGGCTCCCCCACGCCGACGGGCATGTCGAACAGCACCGGCATCACCGTGCCCGGGGCCGCGATGTCCAGCAGCTGGAAGTTCTGCGGCAGCAGTGGGCCCGTCGGCAGGAAGCGGTCCACCGACCACTTGCTCATCGAGATCAGGAAGTTGCCGTCGGGGCTCACCGTGTCACCCTCGGCGGCGCACAGGTGACCAATGTTGTACTGCACCGGCGTCTTGGCCACGAGCTTCCACGGCTGCTCGGGGTTGAGGGCGTCGTAGCTCCCGCCCAGGCTCCACCGCGCCACCGCCGAGTCCAGGAACAGCGATGTGTACGCGTACCCCTTGTTGTCAAACTGCGTGTGCAGCGGCCCCAGGCCCAGCTCGACCTGCGCCTCCTTCACGGCGTCGAAGTCCAGCACCGGCACGCCGTACTCGTCCTTGGTCGAGAACTTCTTGCCCGCGATCGCAGCCTTGATCCGGTCGATCGAGTACACCGTCACGTGCGGGTCGAGCTTCCCTGCCACAATCATGAAGTTGCCGTCGGGCGTCACGTCCACGCCGTGGGGGCTCTTGGGCTCGGGCGCGAAGTGCAGGATCCCCTCCGCCACGCACGTGTCGATCATCAGCACCGGGAAGCCGTTGATCTTCTTCGCCTTGCCCCCCTTGAAAGCGGCCTCCGCCTTCCTCCAGTCGATGATGTGCAGGTAGTCCATGTCCCGCTTGCTGGCCCCCGCCTCAAAGGGCGGGTTCCCCTTCTCCACCCCGCCCACCGCCATCTCGGCGTTGAACGAGTTGATGAACACGTAGCCGTCGCTCGCGTTCTTGCCGGCGTCCGCCAGGTCCTGCCAGTAGGGCGGCAGCTCGAGCGCGAACGAGTTCGCCTCGTCCACCCGCCCCTTGGCGCGGTCGAACTTCCAGAACGTCACCATCCCGCGGTAGGACTTCTTGTACTCATCGATTGGCGCGTAGCCGTAGCCCAGCACCGTCGCGTACTGCCCGCCCTCGACCACGTACTCGGTGTTGGGCGTCACGAACGACGCCCCGTGATCGCTCACCGTCAGCGGGTTCTTGACGATCTGCTTGGTCTCCCAGTCCCGCAGGTCGATCACCGCCAGCCGCGCGTTGGCCTTGTCGCCGATGAACAGGAACTGCCCGTCGTACTCGCCGCCCGTTTCCGACAGCCCGGGGTGGTGCGTGTCGCCCCACAGCACCGGCTTGCCGTTGATCTTCAGCTGCTCGATGACTTGGTCCTTCTCCCCCGCGAAGCCGTACCCCTGCCACGACTCGGGCGTGAACACCGAGATCGACCGCAGCAGCCGCATGCTCGGCACCCCGATCGCGAACACCTGCCCGCTCTGCCCGCCCGAGGAGAACAGCACGTACTCGTCGTGCCGCCCGCTGGGCATGTACGTCTTGGCCGCCGCCAGCAGGTCGTCCAGGTTCAGCTTCCGCTCGTTAGCCACCTTCGTCAGCTGCGCCACCTGGTCGGCGGTGAGCTCGATGGGCTTGGCCTCCTCCTGCTGCGAGCGCCGGCGACGCCGCCCCTCCTGCTGCGCGGCCGCGGGTGCCGTAGTCATCTCCAGCACCGTGCCCGCGCACAGGATGGTCAGGATCGCCGCGAATCCGGCACGTCGTGTATTGGCCCCAAGCATCACTGGTCTCCCGCAAGCTCGCCGGTTCCCCGGGTCCACAGGACGCGGAGCACGGCGCAGGTGTGTCCATTCACTTCGCCGCGGCCTGCTTGTCCTGCAGGCTGCGGAGGTACGCGATGATGTCCAGCAGGTCGTCGTCACTCAGCGCCGGGTTCCCGCCCTTGGCCGGCATGCCCACGCCCGTCGTGTTCTTCGGGTCGCTCGGGTCGCGCCCCTTCTTGATGAACGCCAGCAGCGCGTCGTCGTCCTGGCCGCCGATGAAGCTGTTCTTTGCCAGCGCCTTGCCGTTGCCCTTGATGCCGCTGCCGCCCGGCCCGTGGCACGCCAGGCACGAGCCGCTGTACAGCGTGCGCCCGCTCGCGATGTACTCCGCCAGTTCCTCGTCCCCGCCCGCTGCCGCCAATGCCGCGGCCTTCTCGTCCGCGCTCGGCGCCGCCGCCGGCGCGCTCGCCACTTCCGTCAGCACAGGCATCCGCCGTGGGTCCTGCAGCCCGCGGATGTACACCGCGATCTCCGCGATGTTCCCGTCCGTCAGGTCCTCCCGCCCGCCCTTGGCGGGCATGGGCAGCGGCTTGGCGTTCGGCCGCCCTACGCGGATGAACTCACGCAGAGCATCATCACCCAGCCCCGCGACGAAGTCGCTCTGGCTCAGGTTCTTCCCCAGACCCCCGCTGCCATCCACGCCGTGGCACGCCGCGCACGCGGCCCGGAACAGCGCCCGCCCGCGGCTCGCCTCTTCCGCCGGCAGCATGGCCCCGGCGGGCGCCGCAACCATGTCTTCCCACCGGCCCGCCGCCCTCACGAATGCCGCGGCCTTCTGCTCCTGCTCCCGCACCTGCGCCGACAGCACGAACGCCCCGATCCCAATGATCGGAGCCGCCATCGCCACTGCTATGACGGCACACTGCCCCAGACGCCTGAACCCCGCCGGATCGTCCATGACCTGCTGCGGCCGAACAGAAGAAGCCGGGGACGAGCGGGGCGATCGAGCGTGGCCGTTGGGGCTGAGGCCGGTCATGGCTGCCTCCGAATGATAGAGTTCTAGGTAGTCATATCGACCAACCGGACCAAAGTCCACCAACTCAGATCAGATTTCCCCGGTTTCCCCTTCTCAGGTCCCTTCCACACGGCCCCGGCAGCGCGGGCTATGGGCATGAGCACAAAAGGACAACGCCGGCCTCCCCCCGAGACCGGCGCTGCCGAGTGTGGATGCGTGGGACGCGACCCCCTCGCGGCACGTCCCTGCAACCTCTGGCGTAAACCGCCGGTACCCCGCACGGAAAATCCGCTGGTTCTTTCAAGAACTTTCTCGGCGTGGTAGTCTCCCCGCACGCAACGAGGCCACGGGTATGCAGCAACCCCCCACGCAGCAAGAACTTGAGGAGTGCCTCTCCCTCCTCCGCACCAGCCCCGGCGCCATCGACCGAGTCCTGCCCCTGGTTTACGGGCGCGCCCGCGAAGTCGCCCAGCAGCTCCTCGAGGGCGACCGCGCCCGCCAGTGGGTCCAGGCCAGCTCCCTCGTCCAGCGGGCCGTCATCCGCCTCATTGACCAGAAAACCGTCAACTTCAACGACTCCGCCCGGGTCACCGCCGTCCTCGCCACCATCATGCGCCGCATCGTCGTCGACATCGCCCGCCACGAGACCGCCGAGAAACGCGGCGGCAACCTGCCCCGTGTCGCCTTGCACCTCGCGGCGCCGCAGGCCGTGCAGACTCGCCAGGTCGACGCGCTCGAGCTCAACGATGCACTGGAGGCCCTCGCCGCCCGCGACCCTGTCGCCGCCCGCGTCGCCGAAATGCGGCTCTGGGGCGGCATGGACCTCGACGCCGCTGCCGCGGCCCTTGGCGAGAGCCCTGCCCACACGCGCACCGTCTGGAACCGCGCCAAGGCCTACCTCGCCCGCGACCTCACCGGGAGCCCCGCCCCGTGACCCCGGCCGAGTCCCGAGTCGCCGACGCTTTCGACCGCCTCCGCGCGTGCGGGCCGCATGATCGCGAGCGGCTGCTCCGCGCTGATCACACGCTCACCGACGTCGACCGCGATCAGGTCCGCGACCTCCTCGCACACGACAGCCCGACCGACATCTTTCTGGGCCAGCCCATCCAGCGCGTGGCCGGAGGCCTCGTCGAGCCGCTCATCGACGGCCCGACGCCCGCCACAATCGGCCGGTACCGCATCCTCCGCCCTATCGCCCGCGGCAGTTTCGGCTCGGTCTTCCTCGCCCGCCAGTCCAACCCCGAGCGCGATGTCGCGATCAAGCTCCTCCCGCCGGGCGCGGACGATGCCGCACGCCGCCGCTTCGAGTTTGAGGCCGCGGCCCTCGCACGCCTCAATCACCCGAACGTCACCGCCGTGCTGGAGCTCGCCTACGAGTCCGGCCGGCCTTACATCGTGATGGAGTACGTGGACGGCGTCGCGCTCGACGCGTTCGTCGCCAAGCATGCGCTCTCGCCCTCTGCCCGCATCGCGCTCCTCCGTCAGGTGTGCGACGGCGTGGCCCACATCCACCAGCGCGGCGTGCTCCACCGGGACCTTGCGCCCAAGAACATCCTCGTCACGGGCGCGGGCGTGCCGAAGATCGTGGACTTCGGCCTTGCCTGCGACGCCGCCGCCGAGCTTCGGGGTGACCAGCGTCTGACGCTCCCGGGCAGCATCATCGGCACACTCCGCTATATCAGCCCCGAGCAGCTGGTGGGTCGCGCCGAAGACGTCGACGAGCGGTCGGACACTTACGCGCTGGGCGTCCTGGCGTTCGAGCTGCTTTTGGGTGATCACCCGTACCTGGCGGCGGGCGCGAGCCTTGCTGACGCGGTCAACCAGCTTCAGAGCGCGCCCTTGAGGCTCCCGCACACGAAGGGTGCTTCGTTCGGGCGAGAGCTCCACGCGGTGCTCGCGAAGGCGGTTGAACGCAATCCAGCGCAGCGCTACAGCGGGCCTGGCGCGCTCGCCGAGGACCTTCGCCGCCTGGTCGAGCAGTTGCCCGTAACCGCGGTGCGTGCCGGCACGCTCTACCGGGCGCGCAAGCTCTATGCCCGCAAGCGGGGCGTCGTCTGGGCGATGGGCATCGGGCTGGTGCTGGTCAGCGCCTCGATCGTCAATGCAGCGGTTTCGCTGCGGCGTGAGGTCCGCAATCGCGACGCCGCCCTGCACGCGTTGGACGCGGTGGTGACGCGCCTGCTCTCACCGCTCGGGCCCCGCATTGGCACGCTGGAGGAGCGCGAACGTCTCCTCGCAGCCATTGAGGCTGATGTCATCGCGATGAAGCCGCAGACCTCTCGCGATCCGCGGGTCGTGAAGGTCTACGCCGGGCTGCGCACCGCGCAGTCCGACATCTACCGCGACCGTGCCCGCAACGACCTGGCCCTGATTGCAATCGCGGAGGGGGTCAGCGCCTGGGAGACGCTCTACGACCTCAGCGAGCATGACCCGGCGATCGGGCACGAGTACTCCATCGCGATCGTCAAGCACGGCGATGCGCTCGACCGTTCCCGCAGACCTCACCGAGCGGTCTCCGAATACCGGCGCGCTCTCGCCATTGATGAGGCCCTCGCCGCCCGCGCGCCCGACGACCTGCGCCTCCTCAGCAACCTGTTCTGGAGCCAGGTGCGGGTCGCGGCGCACTCCGACAAGAACTTGCCTCAGACCGCGGCCTCCTACGAGGCCGCCCGCAGCACCGCCGACCGCATGATGGCGATCGCGCCAGACGACTGGCGCTCCCTTGACGCCCACGTCCGCGCCTGCATCGACCGCGCGCGCGCCGCGGGGATGGGGAGCGCTGAGAGCGTGACCGCCCTGGTCAGCGGGGAGAAGGCGGCCGCACGCCTGATCGAGCTCGATCCAGCCTCGACGGTTCACCACAGCGTCTACCTGCGGATCCTCTCGAGGCTGCTTGCCGCCCGCGGGCCCCACACCGAGTCCATCGACCTGGAGCCCTATGTAAAACGCGCTCTGGAAATCGAGCGCACTCTGGCGGCAAACACCGGCCAGACCCGCTACGAAGACCCCGACCTGATCGAGTTCTACAACCACCTCAGCAGCCACTCGTTCGAGGGGGGCAGGTTCGCCGACGCGGTCGCGCAGATCGACAAAGTCCTCACGTACACCGCCCGGCGCATGGCCGGGGGCAACGGCATCCCCAGTGACGCGGTCCTCCAGGCCAGCCTCCTCTGCGGTCGCAGGCTTGCAGCCCTGCGTGCACTTGAGGAGCCCGACGCTGTGAAGCAGACTGTGGCTGCGTTGGATGCACTGCAGGCCGAACTGACACGCCGCTTCCCGGCAAGCACCGAGCGATCCGACGCCGCGTCCGAGCTCGTCGCGTACCGCGCGACCCTGCTTGAGCAGCAGGCCACGGCAGCTCGGTAGTGCACCCGTTTGCTGATGCTGAAAAAAAGCAGGGCCCGGCCACAAGGGCCGGGCCCGCGCACAGGCCGCGCTGATGGGGGGAATCAGCGAGCCCGGCTGGTCAAGGGTAGCGGGCGAAGCCGAGTTGTACACTCGGGATTCCACGTGTTCTTGGCGGTCGGCATGGGAGTGAGACGCCACGTCCTGAAGCGGCCGGCGTTGATCGGAGGTTGTGCGGTCGTGGTCATCTCGCGTGACACCATCGGTGGTGTCGCGTGGGTGCGTCGTTCTGGAGGTTGCTGCCGTTTGGGCGGGTGTATCGGGCGAACTCGTCGGCACCGCGCCGGCGAGTGGGCGCGGCGAGGTGGTGGCGCGGATGATCGTTGTGGCTGCGCGTCGGGCTGTTTCTTCGTGCTCGCTGTTCTGGGCGATGTGGGTGAGGCGGGCGAGGGCGGCGTGGACGGACTCGGCGTGGAGGGTCCGCGTGCGCTGGTTGGCGATGGTGGTGATCTGGTCCAGAAAGGCCTTGATGTGAGGCTGCGCGGCCCAGCGTGCGAGCGCTACGACGGAGGTTTTGAGGTTGTGGGCGAGGTGCGGGAGGCGCGAATCGTGGTCGAACCAGGCCTCGATGATTTCGTTGTCGCGTGGGGTGAGGGGCGGGAAACCGGAAGCCGGAGACCGGACAGCGGAGTCGGTGGGGGACGGGTGGGGATTGGAGGCGTTGGGCGCGTGTGGGAGCGGGGTGTTCACGCGAGTTGGCTGAGCTTCCGAAGGTGGTTCGGCCAACCCCTCCCTCGCCCTCCCCTCACAGGGGAGGGGACCGGATTGAGTTTCGGTGGTGGTCGCGGCGGGGTGTGGGAGCATGGTGGGCCTCTACCCCAGGGGCCGTGGGTCACGTTTGTGCGCGCGTTGAAGACTTGCGCACGGGGGTGAGGTGGGATCGGGGCTGTGATTGCCGAGAGAAAAGAATTTGTAGAAGTTGGAAGATTTGGGTTGGGGCGGGCTGGGTTGTGCGCACAAACGTGGATTTGCGCGCGGAAGTCGTGGGAGGAAAGGGGGTTGTGGTGGGGGGTGTTTGCGCGGTTTGACGCGCAAAGGTGGAGGGGAGTTGCGCGCGGGTGGGGGTTGGGGCTGTGATTTGTGGGCTGACGTGGGGTGGGGCGGTTCGGACTCATGGGAGTCATGGGGGCCTTGCGAACCATCGCCCTCGTAATGACGGCTGAGCAGCCCACGAGCAATGAGCACGCGTGTTTTGATTGCAGCCTGATGGGATGTTGCCGGTAGAACCGTGGTTGCGGTGCTGTGCGCCACCTTGCAGAGGAGCCCTGATGAGGATGTTCAGAGCTGTCGTCGGGGCCTTGATTGTTCTAGCGCTCAGGGGCACGCCCGTCGCAGGACAGTGCCCTGCGCCGGGTTGGCTCTCGGGAGAGGGTGTGCCTGGCGTCTCGGGTGCGGTCAAGGCGGCGGTGATGTGGGATCCTGACGGCCCCGGGCCTCGCACGCCCGTGCTCGCGGTTGGAGGCCTCTTCACGCTGGCCGGCAACGTGCAGGTCAGCAACATCGCGGCGTATGACCCGGCGACGGCGCAGTGGTCGGCGCTCGGGACGGGGGTCAACGACATCGTGTACGCGCTCGCGGCCCTGCCGAGCGGCGAACTGGTGGCCGCCGGAGTGTTTACCAGTGCGGGCGGTGTGAGTTGTAACCGCATCGCCCGCTGGGATGGCGCCGCATGGTCTGCGATGGGCACTGGGGTGTCGGACAATGTGTGGTCGCTCGCCGTGTTGCCGAGCGGTGATGTAGTAGCGGCAGGCCCGTTCATTTCGGCGGGTGACGTTACCTGTAACCGCATCGCACGGTGGGATGGGGCCGGTTGGTCCACCTTCGGAACCGGTATGAACGCGGCGGTGCGCGAGGTCTGTGTCCTGGCGAACGGCGAGGTGGTGGCGGGTGGTGATTTCACGAACGCAGGAGGTGTGTCGTGCAACCGCATCGCCCGGTGGGACGGCAACGCGTGGAGCCCATTGAGCACGGGAGTGGGCGGGTCGAACCCGTCCGTGTATGCACTGGCCGCGCTTCCGGGCGGTGGTGTGGTGGCAGCTGGGAACTTCACGAGTGCGGGGGGCGTGCCGGCGCGGTACATCGCGCGCTGGAACGGCACCTCCTGGTCGGCGATGGGCGGGGAAATGGATGGGGGGGTGACCGCCCTCGCGGCACTGCCGAACGGGGACGTCATCGCGGGCGGCGTCTTCTTCAACGTGGGTGGCGTGTCTGCTCGCTGCATTGCACGTTGGAATGGGGCCGCGTGGTCACCTCTGAGCACTGGATTGCATCCATCAGGCAGCGGCAACGTGCGTTCGTACGTGGAAGTGAACGCGATCGCGGTTCCTCCCGGGGGCGACTTGATGGTGGTCGGGGACTTCAGTTTCACCAGTGCCAACGGCGCGCCGATCAGCAACATTGCGCGGTGGGACGAGACAGCCTGGTCGCCTGTGGGGCCACCGGGGTTGAACGCGCACATTTCGGCGATTGCATTGATGCCGGACGGCGACGTTGTTGCTGGAGGGCAGTTTACAGGTGCTGGGGGCGTGGGGACCGACCGCATCGCGCGGTGGAACGGGTCCTCGTGGATGGGGCTGGGGTCTGGACTGGCCAATGATGTGTACGCGCTTGCGGTCCTCCCGGGGGGTGATCTCGCAGTGGGAGGGCACTTCTTCACAGCCGGTGGGGTGGGGGCTCCCTATATCGCGCGGTGGAACGGCACTGAGTGGTCGTCCTTCGGCGCGGGCTTGAACCTCAGCGTGTCCGCGCTGGCGGTGCACCCCGGGGGCGGCCTTGTTGCGGGCGGGGACTTCACGACTGCCGGGGGCGCCGCGGTCAACTACATTGCGCGGTGGAATGGGAGCTCGTGGTCATCACTCGGCGCGGGGGTGAACCGCCCTGTGCGCGCCGTTGCGGTGTTGCCGGGCGGCGACATCATCGCGGGAGGGCAGTTCACGACCGCTGGGGGCGTCGCGGCTAACGGCATCGCGCGGTGGAACGGCAACTCGTGGTCCCCGCTGGGCACCGGGGTAGGTGGGACCAATGCAACAGTGAACGCGCTGGCGGTGTTGTCGAGCGGCGAGTTGATCGTGGGTGGGCACTTCACCACCGCCGGGGGCGTCGCGGCTAACTCCATCGCGCGCTGGGATGGCAGTTCGTGGTCTCCGCTGGGCACGGGGATGAGCATCGAGGGCATCTATGCGCCGAGCGTGTATGCGATCGCGGTGCTTCCGAGCGGCGACCTTGTGGTGGGTGGGTACTTCACCAGCGCCGGGGGCGTAGAGGCCAGGTACATCGCACGATGGAACGGGACCGCATGGTCCGCGCTGGGCGGGACTGATGGCACCGTGCGGGCGCTCGCGGTACTTCCAAGCGGCGACCTGGTGGCAGGGGGTTACTTCACTGCCGCGGGAGGCAGTGTTTCGGCCTATTTCGCGCGTTACAGCTTCGGCGGGCCCTGCTGCGGAACAAGCGACTTCAACGGGGATGGGGACTTCGGGACCGACCAGGACATTGAGGCCTTTTTTGCGTGCCTGGGGGGCCACTGCTGCCAGTCGTGCTTCAGCGGTGGGGCGGACTTCAATGGGGACGGCGACATCGGCACCGATCAGGACATCGAGTCTTTCTTCCGCGTGCTTGGAGGGGGGAACTGCTAAGAACCGCTGGGGGCCACGGGACCTTGGTGAATGGGTCGAGAGATGGTCGCGTGATGGACCAAAAACGAAGACACCGAGATGAAGGCATCTCGGTGGCGTGGGAACAGCCAGATTGAGCGATGAAGAAGTGCCCCCCGAAGGACTCGAACCTTCGACCCGCTGATTAAGAGTCAGCGGGGAAACACTGGAATCACAGCATCCAGTGCCAACTGCCCGCACCAGAGCCCGCAGTGTCGGGAAGGGGGGGTTCGCCCTGCTCAGGATCCCCGGCTCGCGGCGGTGGTGGAGGCTTGGCCGTCGCTCCCCGAAGTTCTCCGGACTGCGATCACCCGGATTGTCACCGGCACGGGGTGTGTGCAGCCCCCCTCCCACCCTCCTGCTAGCAGGGCTGGAGGTCGCCGATGAGTGCCCGGCGAGCCTGTGCAGCAGTGAAGAGCGATGGGTCCCCGTGCGGCGGCCAGGCACGCTCAGGATCGGCCTACTGCCTCTTCCATGACCCGGCCGCCGCGAGCGCCCAGCGCGAGGCGAAGGCCGAGGGTGGGCGGCAGCGGGCCACCCCGCGGACGGTTGTGCCTCCTGAGGTGCAGGATCTGCGCCTGGCCGGACCCCGGGACGTCCCGCCGCTGCTTGCGGACACCATCAATCGCGTTCGGAAAGGGGCACTGGATCCCAAGATCGCCAGCACTATCGGATACCTCGCGGGCGTGCTCCTCCGCTCGATGGAGGTCAGTGAACTGGAGGAACGGATCAGGTCGTTGGAATCAGCAACAGGCCGGCAGGAGCCGGTCGGGGGCGGGTCAAGGGTTCCGCTCCTGCCACCCAGGAAGGGAGGTCAGCAGTGAGCGTGGACAACAGGCTTTCGAAGGTCGAACGCCACCTTAGCCCCAGGCAGCTCGTGATCATGGACGTGGTGGAATCCCGGAGCAAGTACCGGTCATTCCTCGAGAGCGGGCAGGCCATGGCACAGACCGGAATCCCCCGCACCACGCTCATGGACCGGATCGCGGAGTCGGTTAAGGCGACGAACCCCGGCGCCGATCGCCTCCTCCGCACCCACCTTATCCGTGAGGCGCAGCGGGAGGGGAAGTTCCTCGGGCAGCTCGGCAACGAGGTCTCAGTGCAGATCGCGGAGGAGGAGCGGGAACTCGCCCTCATGACGGCTCTGCTCTCCGCGCACCTGGCACTCATTTTGAATCGGGAGGAACAGACTCCCGAGGACCAGCTCGAGCTCTGGCTCACGAGCGCCGTCGAGCACAGACGGCGGCTGCTCTGCCTCCAGGCGGCGGTGCGGCGGATCTCCGAGGCGTACTTCGACGGGAACAGGCTCCTCTACGCCAAGTCCGAAGAGTGCCTGGCCGAGAACCTCGCGGGCATAGAGAAGGTGCTCGCGATGGCGGTCGGACCTCGGTGTCAGGAGGGCTCGCGCCCGGCGGAGGATGGTATGGACTTCCGCGAGATGGGACCGACGCCGGAGGAGACCGAAAACGATGCTGAGGAACTCGCCTCCGCGTGGGTCATCAACGTGCAGGCGTCGGTCGCTGCCAGCTTCGGGGAGGATGACCATGCCGTTCGGCTGCTGAGATCGCTCCTCCTGAAGGAGTGAGGCGCTGTTCCAAGGTGATCAGCGAAGATGCTCATGTATGGAGGGCTGATCGCCTCCACGGAATCCCTCTGCTTTGTGCCGGAATGCGACCAAGGTGATCATCGAGGTGGCGTGGAAGGCACTGGGAGCTAGACAGGGTCGGTACAGTGGGGCAGGAGGTGCATGATGAACTGCACGGGTTCCGCTGCGGTGCTCCTGCTTGTCTGCCTGGCAGGTCAGGCCATGGCGGCACGGTCCAGGGGACTGTCCGCAACGGGCTGATGCCTCTGGCGGGCGTCCGCGTCACGGCCTTCGATGATGGCCTCAGCACCTTCTGTGAGGTCCGGACCGGTGGCGACGGTACGTTTATGGTCGCGGACCTGCCGGCGGGAACCTATCGCCTGGGTGCCGCCCTGCGCGGGCGTGAGTACCAGCAGGTGGATGTGGCCGTGGGGGGCGGAATGGTCACCCGCGACTTCACCCTCGGGCCGAGACCCACCCCGGCCGGTGGGACATTGGAATGGTCATTCACCGGGAACGCTGAATGCCAGCGAGTTCACCCCCACGGCGCTGCTGCAAACGGGCGAGGTGCTCCCCCGCAGCTCTATAACCCGACCACGGGCGTGTTCAGGGCTACTGGCAACTTCACACAGCCCAGCCGCGGGTTCCCCGATCACAGCGACCACTCCATTGTGGTCCTTGCCGACGGGCGCGTGGTGGCGTTGGGAATCCGGGCCGGGACGAACGGTTACACCGCCATGTCCGAGATCTACAACCCGGCCACCGAGCAATGGTCTGCCGGGACCAGCCCCGCCTTGCGCCGCTTCCAGGCGGAGGTCGTGCAGCTGCCCGACGGGAACGCTGGTGGCGGCTGGCGACACCGGCAGCTCGAACCCCGGCGTGCCCCACACCCTGGGCGTGGTGAAGTGGAGCGACCTGTACGAGGTCGGAGCTGGCGTCAGCTGGCGGCGGGTGGCCGACATGAACTGGTTCCGTGAGTGTCACGCCGTCACGCTGCTGATCCCCGACGGGCTGGTGATCACCACGGGAGGGACCCGGATCAAGTTCCAAGTGGGGCCAACCGGCGCCGACATCGAGGGCTTCGTGCCGCCCTACCTCTTCCGAAGGGTCCGGCCTCAGATCACCTCGATCTCGGCGACGCGCCTGGAGCGTGGGCGCGGGGTCACCATAAACATCGCGCCCGCAACCACCCTCACCAGCGCCGCGCTCGTTAGCACCGGCGCCCACACCCACTGGGTCGATACAGGCACTCAGCGGCGGGTGGTCCTCCCGGTAACCCAGAACGGAACCACGGCTGAAATCGACACCCCACACGAGCCCAACCTCGTCCCGGCGGGGTACTACATGCTGTTCGCCATGGTGGACGACATCCCATCGGTTAGACGCCGCCCGACGGGTGCTATCCAAGAGACTCAGGTCGGACTACCCGATGGCTTTCCGCACTGATTAATGTGGCCGCCTCTTGCGATGGCACGGGTCTCCCGAACAGGTAACCTTGGGCGTAGGTGCAGTCGATCGCCAGCAGCATCGCAACCTGTTCCATCGTCTCCACACCCTCGGCAACCACCTCAATATCGAGGTTGTGCGCGAGAGACACGATCGCCTGAACCACGGCCGCGTAATCCCGACGCTCGCTGACGCTCCTCATGAACGCCCGGTCCAGCTTCAACCGGTTGAGCGGCAGCTTGTGCAGATAACTAAATGACGTGTACCCGGTGCCGAAGTCATCGAGGTGGATATTGACGCCCATGTTTGACAGCGATCGAAGCACAGCGATGGCGAACTCGGGGTCCTCGATCACGGCGCTCTCTGTGATCTCGATCGCGAGCGCATGGGGTGGCAGCTGTGCAGACGCGAGCGCCTGAGCCACATCGGATACGATGTTCCGCGAGCTGAGCTGCTTGGCCGACACGTTGACGCTCACGCAGAGATTCTCGTGCCGCGGGAAGCGGGCCCGCCACTGCGACAGCTGCCGGCAGGCATTGTTGAGAACCCACAACCCGATCCGATGGATTTCGCCACACTCCTCCGCCACCGGGATGAACTCCGCTGGACTCACCAAGCCGCGCACCGGGTGCGTCCAGCGTACAAGTGCCTCGAAGCCTTCGAGCCGCCCGGACTCAACCTCCACGATGGGCTGGTAGTACAACGCCAGCTCGCCCCGCTCGGTGACCCCCCGCAGATCGCTCTCCAGCGCCAGACGATCCTTTAGCTGCTGGTGCATCTTCTGATCGAATGTCACGCACCGCGCCTTGCCGGCCGCTTTGGCGTGGTACATCGCAATATCGGCGTCGCGGAGTAGCTCATCCGCCGTCTCGTACCTGCACGCGCTCGTCGCAATGCCGATACTGGCCGTGGTCGTGATGTTGTAGCCGCGTGCCATGTACGGCTCGCCCAGCCTGACGAGCAGGAGATCCCCGACGGAGCCCGCCAGCTCGGCGGCCTGGGGCCCCTGCACAGCAACGACGAACTCGTCACCTCCGAGTCTCGCGGCCAGGGAATGGTGATGCGGCAGGTCCTTCAATGTCGCTGAGAGCCGTCTTGCGATCTCCACCAGCAGTTGGTCCCCCGCCTCATGCCCCAGACTGTCGTTGACTACCTTGAAACGATCAAAGTCCAGGAACAGCACCGCGTAGGGCAGCGCTTCATCGCGGAAACGATCAATCACGAGCGTGAGGAACTCACGGAGTTGGGACCGGTTCGGCAGCCCGGTGAGCCGATCGCGTGCAGCCTCGACAGCGAGGGCCTCTGTCCGCTGGGCCACCAGCCGCTCGAGCTCTTCGAACTTCACGGACGCCTGCTGCTTCAACTGCCACTTGGCCGAGAGAGCGGATGCGAGCTGCATGACTTCAGCCGGATCAAACGGCTTCTTCAGGATCAGCAGCCGGTCCGTAAGGCCAAGCCGCTGGCGGATCTGCTCCCAGGAATGGTCTGAGTAGGCGCTGCAGATCACCACCTGCAGCAAAGGATCAACACCCCAAAGCTTCTCGACCGTGTGAAGGCCGTCCCAGCCAGGGGGCATCCGCATGTCCACGAATGCCACCGCGTAAGGCCTCTTCTCGTCGATGGACTTGCGAACCATCTCGAATCCCAGCTCGCCCTGAAGAGCCGAGTGAACCTCGAAGGTGACCTCGGAGCTCGGGCCAGCGGTGGGTTCTCCAAAGAGTGCCGCCCTCGCGGAAGCGAGGCTCGACGACGCGAGCTTCGGCGTCAGGATTTTCCGGAAGTCGTCGTGGATCGCCTGGTTGTCGTCGATGATCAGGATGCGATGCATACGTTGGTCCCAGACGCCGCTGGACCTCCATGTGTGCGAACTGCCGGGAGGGTGAGCACAAACTGAGCGCCCCGCCCCGGCCCCTCGCTGTTCGCTGAAAGCGAGCCGCCCATAGCCTGTGCTGCGGTTGCGGCGCTATGCAAACCAAACCCATGCCCGTCCGCCTTGGTCGTGAATCCGTGCTGGAACACGCGGGTGAGGTGCTCGGGCGCGATCCCGGCGCCGGTGTCGAGCACGCTGAAGCGGACCTCCTCTTTCCCGTCGCCGCCCTGGAGGCTCACATGGATGGTGATCCGCTTGACAGCGCTCGTATTCATCGCCTGCCTCGCGTTTGTGATCAGGTTTACCAGGATCTGAATCACCTGATGCTTGTCCAGAGCGAAAGTCGCATCCGTCTCGATGCTGCGGACGACCTCGATGCCATGCCGGATCATCGATTCACGCACCAGCTCGAGCGCAGCGTCCACCACCTCGCGAGGCCGTGCCGCATCGATCATGCTCGGACTCTTTGCATGCTCCTGCTGAAGCGTGACGACGTGCTTTACGTGCTCGACCCCCTGCATGATGGACCGCAGTTCGCCCTCCAGTTCGTCACGTTCCCGCGCCAGGCACTGAGCTGCCTCAATGATGAACGTTGGGACATGCCGGCCACGCTGGTCCTTCTCCAGGAACTGCCCCAGGTCCGCCTGATGCTGCTGAAGGATCTCGGAAACTCGGACGAGATTCTGGATCTCGCTCTCTCGCAGCCGCTGCGCCATCAGATGCGCGGCAACATTGACGCTGTTGAGCACATTCCCAACATTGTGAAGAACGCCGGTCGCAACCTCTGCCATGCCAGCCCGGCGGGAGGCAGATACCAGCCGCCCATAGAGCCCCTCGCGCTCGGCCGAAGCCTGACGCAGATCCTCATAGGCCTTCTTCAGCTCCTGCGTCCGTTCTCGCACGACCTCCTCGGTCGCGGCGTTGCTGGCTTCAAGCTGAGCCTGCCGCTCTGACATTGACCGCATGTCCTTGAGCCCTCGCAGGCATGAGGGGATCAGGATCGCGTCCTCGAACAGCACCCATGCTGCATGCTCAAGCCAGCGCCATTGGCTCGCATCCACGATTCCGAACACCGATTGGGGGAACCACAGCCCGCGGACGAGGTGGTCGATCGCCACCACTGCCGTCGCTGTCAGCGTCACCCGGAAGTCCCGATAAAGCGCCAAGAACGCGAGTGATCCGAACACATGGAAGTGGGTTTCAATGCGTCCGCCGGTAATGTGGATGAACAGCGCGGACCAGCTGACCTGAGATGCCGCGATCACATGCCTTGTAAGCGCCGCCCCGGGCGCAAGCCGAGTGAGCAGGATGGGCACGATCGTGATGATCGACCCCATCAGAAGCACGCCCCACACATGCGGATGCACGGAGCTATCCGCGCCGGACCATGTCCTTGGAGTCAGCAGGAAAGCGCCCAGGAACCCTGCCGCGCACTGAGTGGCGAGAAGCCAGGCGAACAATCGGTCAGTTCGGACGTGAAGTGCATGCAGGTGCTGCCGGAACAACTCGTCGGTGCGGGACGCGATGACGTCGGCTGCTTGCATTCGCTCGGCAGGCGCGATCATGTTCCCGCCTCCTCGCCCGCGTCGCAACGGGCGCAAGAGTCGGGCGTGATGAGGGAGCAGCCGTAGGCGGGCATTGGATTTACGAACGGTGCTTGCGACCGAAGGGCCGCCTCGACCGCATCCGCTCCAGCGTTGTCACCCTGGTGCCCCCTACCACTTGTGATGCCTCCAACGAAGAGAACCTGGCCCGCCGATGAGAGGACCAGCACCGTGCCGGAAGTCGAGACTCCTAAAGATGCAGCGATGCGCCCATCTCGGTCCTCGCCCAATGTGGCGCCGGGTATTTTTCGCGCGGCTTCGTGCAGCGCTGAGTCACCCCATTCCAACTTCTCGCTCTTCTCGGGCCTGAAGAACAGGACATGCGCCGCCGCGCCCGGGTTGCGCGAGCAGAGCTTGTGGAGCTCTGCAACGCTCGCACGAGTACATGGGCAGAACGGGTGTGCGAACATGATCAGTGTCGGGCCGTCCTTGTTCAGTTTTTGGTGGAGCGCCGCCTGCGCAACCTGTGAGATCCGATCAGGTCCGTAACTGGCAACAAAGGCCGAACTCGGCGTCTGCTCGTAGGCGGCAAGGGTGAGGGTGCCGCCGATGAGCCCAACGAGCCAGATCGCGGTGAGTATGGCGGCCGCGCGCGATCTCCGCAGAATAGGAGCGCCAACAGGGTGCATTGAGAGTGCATCGGCCCCGCCGAGGCCAGAGGTGAGGCGAACCGACCAGATTCAGCTCAGGATTCTCGGATGCAACACGCGAGCGACGCTCGATCAACGGGCGCGGTATCCCGGCCCGTTCAGCTCAATAACGCATACCGCTCTCCTCAGGGGTCCATGGAACTTTCGCGGCCCGCACATCGCGGTCGCCTCACGGAGGTCCGAGCACCGCGTCGCTGTAGGCATTGTGCATCAACGCCGGGCCGCATGGGTAGAATGCCGCCCTCCACAACGGGGGAGCATCGAAACTACGCAGGAGTCCCCAAAGTGCCCACTCAATCGAGCAAGCTCCCTGAGGTCCTTCAGAGGCATGAGGCCGACCTGCTCCAGGAGTGGGTCCGTCTCCAGCTCGCGGCCACGCGCCACCGCGGGGACCTCATCAAGGACACCGAACTCCGCGAGCAGAGCGGCCGCTTCATCGGGCTGATGCGTCGGGCAGCGCAGTCGGGCGAACTCGCCGACATCGATTCGCCCGCCTGGGCCGAGGTCCGGGAGGAGCTCGCGACGCTCTCGCGTGGAAGGGCCAAGATGGGGTTCAGCCCGGGCGAGACCGCCATGTTCGTGTTCTCGCTCAAGGAGCCGCTCTTCGCGCGGATCCGCCACGAGTTTGGCAAGGACGTGGACGCTCTCGCCCGCGAGACGTGGCAGGCAACGACGCTGCTCGATCGCCTGGGCCTGCTCACCACCGAGTACTACCAGAAAGGCCGCGAGGAGGTCATCGTCCGTCAGCAGCAGGAGCTCATGGAGCTTTCTACCCCCGTGGTCACGCTGTGGGACGGCGTGCTCGCCCTGCCGCTGATCGGCACACTCGACAGCGCCCGCACACAGGTCGTTATGGAGAACCTGCTGCAGCGGATTGTCGAGACGGGCGCCTCGATCGCCATCCTCGACATCACGGGTGTGCCCACCGTGGACACGCTAGTGGCCCAGCACCTGCTCAAAGCGGTGGCAGCGGCGCGGCTCATGGGCGCGGACTGCATCATCTCAGGGATCCGCCCGCAGATCGCGCAGACCATCGTGCACCTGGGCGTGGACCTGGGCAACGTCACCACCAAGGCCACGCTCGCTGACGCCTTCCGCGTCGCCCTTGAGCGCACCGGTCAGAAGATCGGCTACACCTCCGGCGCTGCCGGCGCGGGGGCCTGAGCCATGGACCGCATCCCGATCCTCAAGATGGGCGACTGCCTGCTCGTCACCGTGCAGGTGGACATGCACGACCAGATGGCCCTCGCATTACAGGACGATCTCACCGAGAAGATCAGTAAAACCAAGGCTAAGGCCGTGCTGATCGACATCTCCGCGCTGGAGATCGTGGACTCGTTCATAGGCCGCATGCTCGCGAACATCGCCGGCATGGCCCGCGTGCTCGACGCCGACACAGTCGTCGTTGGCATGCGCCCCGCGGTCGCGATCACGCTGGTGGAGCTGGGGATGTCCCTCCCCGGCGTCCGCACCGCCCTGGACGTTGAGCGCGGCATGGACATGATCCGCGGCTCGACCGTCCAAAGGAGTGTCCATGGACGTCGGCAAGGGTGAGGTCCTTTCGGTCCGCACACCCGACGAGGTCGTTCTCATCCGCCAGGCCGTCCGCAAGTGGGCGATCGAGGTCGGCTTCTCCATCGTGGACCAGACCAAGGTCGTGACCGCCGCGAGCGAGCTGGCCCGCAACGCGGTGATCTATGCGGGCGGCGGCACCGTCACCATCAACCTTGTAACCAACGCCGGGCGCAAGGGGCTCCGCCTGATCTTTGCGGACAAGGGCCCGGGGATCCCCGACATCAGCCTCGCCCTCAAAGACGGCTACACCACAGGAAATGGCCTGGGGCTTGGCCTGAGCGGGTCCAAGCGCCTGATGAATGAGCTCGACATTGTGTCCAAAGTCGGCGAAGGAACCACCATTACCGCGTTCAAGTGGAAGTAAGGTACTGCGTGCCGCGAAGCTACGGACAGCCTGTGCAGGACCAGAGCCAGGTCGCCGAGGCGCGACGCAACGCCACCCTCATCGCGCAGCGGCACGGGCTCACCGAGGAGGCCGTGAGCGATGTGGCGATCGTCGTCACCGAGTTGGCGACCAACCTGGTCAAGCACGCGGGTGGCGGCCAGCTGCTGTTCCGCCCGCTCAGCGGGGCATCCTCGACCGACCTTGGCCTTGAGGTCCTCTCTATCGACAAGGGGCCAGGAATCGCGAACATCCCGCGCAGCCTCTCCGACGGCTACTCGACGGCGGGCACCCCCGGAAATGGCCTCGGCGCGGTGCAGCGGCAGTCGCAGGTATTCGACATCTACTCAAAGCCCGGCGAGGGCACGATCATCCTCTCCGAGGTCTGGAACGCACCCGCGCGCCTCGCGACCTCGCCGATCACCGCTCCCCGCGTCGGCGTCGTGAACCTGCCGATCAAGGGCGAGGAGCACGTCGGGGACGCATGGGCTGTGCACCACTCACGCGGCCTCACGGCCGTCCTTGTCATCGACGGCCTCGGCCATGGCCTCGCCGCCTCCGAGGCCGCGCGCGCGGGCATTGACGCCTTTGAGCAGTCCCCCCTCCGCGCCGCCGGAGAGCAGATGCAGGTCTTACACGGGGCGCTGCGCTCAACCCGCGGCGGCGCAGGCGCCGTCTGCGTTGTCGACCATGCCCGCCGCACCGTGTCCTACTGCGGAATCGGCAACATCGCCGGCGTGCTCGCCAGCGATGGCGGCGAGCGGCACATGGTCTCGCAGAGCGGAATCCTGGGCCTCGAAGCCAAGGTCCGCACCGAGTTCAACTACCCCTGGTCCGATGACGGCGTGCTCATCATGGCCTCCGACGGCGTGACCACCCGCTGGTCCGTGAGCAGCCAGCCCCAGCTGCTCCGCAAACACCCTGCACTCATCGCCGCGGCGATCTACCGCGACCACTCCCGCGGCCGCGACGACACAACGGTGGTCGTCGTCAGGAGCGGCGCATGAGCCTGCCCCTGCTCACAGTCGCCGTCCGCGACGAACGCGACGTCGTGCTCGCGCGCCAGCGCGGCCGTCAGGTCGCGGGCCTTATCGGGTTCGACCCGCAGGACCAGACCCGCATCGCCACGGCCATCTCCGAGCTCGCCCGCAACGCCTTCCGCTACGCGCGGGGCGGAAAGGTCGAGCTCTCCCTCGAGGGCAACACGCCCCCGCAGGTGCTCATGATCCGCGTATCCGACAAGGGCCCGGGCATCCGCAACCTCGAGCACGTCCTCTCGGGCAACTACCAGTCAACCACCGGTATGGGCCTGGGCCTCATCGGCACCCGCCGCATGATGGACGGCTTCGACATCCAGAGCACCACCGACGGCACCACGGTCACCCTCAAGAAGATCCTGCCCCGAACGGCTCAGCACTACGGCCCGCGCGAGGTCGCCCGCATCACCGACGACCTCGCCCGCAACCGGCCCGGCGGCGCCTTCGAGGAGGTCCAGCAGCAGAACCAGGAGTTGCTCGCCGCCCTCGATGAGCTCCAGCAGCGGCAGGAGGAGCTCCGCCGCCTCAATGGCGAGCTTGAGGACACCAACCGCGGCGTGGTCGCCCTCTACGCCGAGCTGGACGACAAGGCCGACCACCTCCGGCGAGCAGACGAGCTCAAGACCCGCTTCCTTTCCGACATGTCCCACGAGTTCCGCACGCCGCTGAACTCGATCATCGGCATTTCCCGCATCCTGCTCGCCCAAATCGACGGCCCCCTCACCGAGGAACAGTCCAAGCAGGTCACACTGATGGAGAGCTCGGCCCGCGAGCTGCTCGCCCTTGTGAATGACCTGCTCGATCTCGCCAAGGTCGAGGCCGGCAAGGTCGAGGTCCGGCCTACGACTTTTCGTGTTTCAGAGCTGTTCGGCGCCCTTCGAGGCATGCTCCGACCTCTCCTCGTCGCTGATTCCGTCCACCTCGTTTTCCAGGAAGCCGACGACCTCCCGCCGCTCTTCACTGACGAAGCCAAGATCTCGCAGATCCTCCGCAACTTCATCTCTAACGCCCTGAAGTTCACGGAGCGCGGTGAGGTCCGGGTGTGGGCGTCGCTCGACGGCGGCCCCGACGAGCCACGCGTCTCGTTCCACGTCCAGGACACCGGCATCGGCATCCCCCCGGAGCACCTGGAAACTATCTTCCAGGAGTTCACGCAGGTGGACAGCCCCCTCCAACGCAAGCACCGCGGCACCGGCCTGGGCCTTCCTCTCACACGGAAGCTCGCCGAACTGCTGGGCGGATCCGTGAGTGTCGAGAGCCAGCCGGGCCTGGGCTCCACGTTCCAGGTGACGGTCCCAACCTCGTACGAAGGCGTGCGCCCACAGCCCGACATGCCCCCCGTGGTGATCCACCGCGACCCCGCGAAGGCGCCGGTGCTCGTCATCGAGGACCTTCCCGTCGACCAGATGGTGTGCGAGAAGTACCTCCGGGGCACGGCTTTCCAAGCCGTGACGGTGCCCAACGTCAGCGAGGCCCGCCGATCACTCCGGGAGTGGAAGCCCGCGGCGATCCTGCTCGACGTGATGCTGGGTCAGGAGAACACCTGGGGGCTGCTTACCGAGATCAAGCGGGACCCCAGGCTGTCCGGCGTGCCGGTGTTCGTGGTCACGACCAATGATGACGAGGCGAAGGCTCGCATGCTGGGGGCCGACGCGTATTGCATGAAGCCCCTCCGCCGAGACTGGCTGCTCGAGCAGCTCACCGCGCACGTGGGTGGGGGTGAAGCGTGAGCACCCAGCCCGCCAAGTCCGACGTCCTGCTCCTGAACGTGGACGACCACGACGCCGGCCGTTACGCCAAGACGCGCATCCTCCGCTCCGCTGGGTTCAACGTCATCGAGGCCAACCGCGGCGAGGAAGCCCTCGCGCTGGTCCGCGACCGCAAGCCAGATGTCGTCCTGCTCGATGTCAAGCTGCCCGACATGAACGGCATCGAGGTTTGCCGCCAGATCAAGAGCAGTGCCGAGACCGCCTCAACCCTCGTCATCCAGAACTCCGCCTCCTTCGTCGGCGCTGCAGACCGCGTGCGCGGTTTGGAAGGTGGCGCCGACGCCTACCTCACCGCGCCAATCGACCCTGGCGTCCTCGTCGCCACAGTTGGCGCCATGCTCCGTCTTAGCGCCGCCGAACGCGGCCTCCGCGCCACCGAAGAGCAGCTCAAGCGGCTCGTCGAGCAGGAGCGTGCCGCCCGTGAACGCGCCGAGCGGGCCGACCGCTCCAAGGACGAGTTCGTGGCCACTCTCTCGCACGAGCTCCGCACACCTCTCACGGCGATTCTCGGGTGGATCGGCATCCTCAAGCCCAAGCCTGATGACGCCACACTGGTTGCCAAGGGTCTTGAGGTCATTGAGCGCAACGGGCGTGCACAGCTGCAGCTGGTTGAAGACCTGCTCGACATGAGCCGTATTCTCTCGGGCAAGATGCGGCTGGATGTTCAGACCGTTGACATCGTCGCCGTGATCGAGAACGCGATCGCGTCGGTTCGGCTCGCCGCGGACGCAAAGGGCATCCGGCTGGAGCGCACGCTCACGCCCCCCGTGTCGCCCATCATCGGGGACCCCACCCGTATCCAGCAGATCGTCTGGAACCTGCTCACCAATGCACTGAAGTTCACGCCCCGCGCCGGGATGATCCAGGTGCGCCTTCGGGCGGATGAGCACACCTACGAGATCAGCGTGACCGACAGCGGAGAGGGAATCGATCCCGCGTTCCTGCCATCGATATTCGACCGCTTTCGCCAGGCCGACGCCTCCACCACCCGCCGCCATGCGGGGCTTGGCATTGGGCTCTCTGTCGTGAAGAGCCTGGCCGAGCTCCACGGCGGCAGCATCCGAGCCACCAGCCCCGGCTTGGCCCAAGGCTCAACGTTCACTCTCGAACTCCCCATCAGCGCCTCGCGTCCTCCGCCTTCGCCACTAAAGGTCAGCATGCAGACCGAGCCGCGCCCGGTCCCCACCGGACCGCTGCCCAGCCTCGCCGGTGTTCAAGTGCTTGCAGTCGATGACGACCCCGACGCACGCGAAGTCATCTCTCGCATCCTCACCGAAGCGGGGGCTTCAGTCACCATGGCCTGCAGCGCCGAAGACGCTCTGGTGGCCATCCGAAGCGGGTCGCCGGGCGTGCTCGTGAGCGACATCGGGATGCCCGAGCAGGATGGTTACGCTCTCATCCGCCGTGTGCGCGCAATGGAAACCGGGTCTGGCAGGTCACTCCCGGCGATCGCCCTTACCGCGCTTGCCCGCTCTCAGGACGCCGCGGCCGCGCAGTCCGCGGGCTTTCACTCGCACGTCCCGAAGCCGATCGATGCCCCTGACCTCGTTCGGGCGGTGGCGAAGCTAGCTGGCCGCGGATGAATCTCCTTTATTGCGCACCCAAAGCAGCCCGCTCGCCTGGTGGTCTACATTCAGGCGTGCCCATCCGCGTCCTCTGCCTTGACGATAACGCCGACCTCATGGAGGTACTTCGTCTGTCCATTGATCGGACTGGCGACCTGCAGATGGTTGCCTGCATCGATTGTGCCGATCAGCTCGTGGACGAGGTGCGTCGCACCCAGCCAGACGTGGCGGTGGTCGATCTCACCATGCCCGGGAAGGAGCCGCTGGAAGCAGTACGGGAACTCTCGGACGCGTTTCCGGGCGTCAAGACGCTCGCCTACAGCGGCTACGACGACCCAGAGACGATCAATCAGGCACTCGAGGCGGGGGCATGGGCGCTGGTCTCCAAGAACCAGCCCATTGACGCGGTCCTTCGTGCGATCCGCGACGTCGCCGCCCTCTCCTAGAGGTCCATGATGGCGCGGCGGGCGGAGTCGGAGAACACCACCTCACCCCTGGCGGTCTTGTGAATCGCCTCGACCAGTTCCTCAGGCCCGACCTCCTTTCCGAGGTAGCCCCAAGCCCCAGCAGATAACGCACGCTGCACGTCGTTGGAGGTCACGTAGCCGCTCAACATCAGAATGAATGGCCGCCGGCTCGCTGCACGCAGCTTCTGGATGAACCCCGTGGTGCTCTCACCCGGGATCTTCAGGTCCAGGATCAGCACGTCGGGGTTCTGCCCCGCGAGACCTAACTCCGCCTCGGCACAGGACGCTGCCGACCCAAGCCACCGCACATCGTCGCGCGCCCGCAGAATCTTGGAGACCCAGGCTGTGGTGAGTGGGCTGTCATCGATTAGAAAAACACCCGGCACATCCGAGTTCATCTAAGTCCCTCCCAGCACAAACGTTTTAGGCGATCGGTCAACAGTGTGTCAAGTCGCAGGGCCAGTGCTTCGGAACCACGCCGAGTCACCAACTCTGGCCGAGCAGTTGGCCGCAACGGCTCATTAGAGATCGGTCGCGGGCGTTGGCGGGATGCGCTTCGTCTCCCTGCTGGAGCAACTGAGGGCATCGCGAGTTGGATCAGGGACCGGCAGGCAGAGCGAGGATTTGCGACTCTTGTTGGTGCTTGTATTCGAATAGGATTGAGAGGCGGCCCGGTTCGTGCGGGCAGCCCGGCAGCATCCCCGAGCATCACTGGCGGCTAAGCCTGCCCTCCCGGGAATCCTGAGCCCTCGGCCCTTGCCGGCGTGGTGGGCCATCAAGGAAGGGGAGCGGCTGATGGCGCAGCAGGCATCGCTCAGAGTGTTCGTGGTGGAGGATCAGGACGGCGAGCGGGCCGCGCTCACCCGGTGGGTGGCGGCGCAGACAGGATTGGAGCTGGTGGGCCAGGCAGCCGACATTGCCGCCGCGAGGAAGGGAGTGGCCGAGACGACACCGGATGTCGTGCTCTTGGACCTCATGATGGACGGGGAGCCGCCGCTCGCTTTCGCGGCGGACCTTGCCCTGGCGGGTCGGGAGAAGGATGGCGGTCGCGCGCCGCACGCGCCGGGGCTGCGCACTCATGTACTGGTGCTGAGCGGGTACGCGGATCCTGGGAATGTGCGGCAGGCTCTGTGCGCTGGAGTCACGGGTTATGTGGCGAAGGGCACCGAGCAGCCGGAGCTGCTCAGCGCCATTCAGCGGGTAGCCTGCGGAGAGGTGGTCTTCTGCAGGGTGGTGCGGGAACGGCTACTGAACGAGCTCGACGGCGCATAGTCGGTCAGCCGCGGTAGCCGCGCGCTTCTCGGTAACTCACCAGGCGGGCTACCAGCCCGGCGTGATCGATGGGGCCATCGGCGGGGACGCCCCAGCGGGCGGCGAGAGCGTCGAGTTCGTCGCGCGTAAGTCGCACCAGCACATCGCCGCAGGGCTTGAGCAGGATGTCCTGTGTGGTGGCCCAGGACAGTGGGGCCGGGTGGGGGCCGGGCAGCCCTGCGAGTTCTCCCGCCACCTGGGCGGCGCGGGCAGGGGGGAGGGCGGACAAAACGCCGTAGATTCCGGTGTGCACGAACAAACTCCCGGCCATGGCTGCGGTCCGGGGGCAGCGACGAGCCCCTCCCGACCCGCGGTGTGCGGCTCCTGTGTTAGGGCGGGCAGGTTAGCAACGTCTCTATGAAAGGTGCCTAATGAGGACGTGAAGGGGATAGCGGCAGGCAGAATGTGGCGTACAAGGGTCGGCGGCCACTTGTCGGAATGAGCGTTGTTGCTGCGCACGACTGGCGCTAGCACTCGCGCGTGACTCTGTGCGTCAACGTGCTCGGTGCGTGGGGCAGCATGCGAGCGTCGAACTGTGCTGGCCGGCTCCGGCATTTGTGAGCGCAGAGGTCGGTTTTCTGGACTACCGCATGTGCAGGCGCTGCGCCGCCCACCCGCACGGCTTCGTTCCGCGTCTCCATCGACGGCGTGCCCGCGGCTAGAGCCGGGGATCCAGAGGTCCGCGCTTGCGGATCAATGGATTGTGCGGCATTACTTGCCCTCAGAGATTGGGCAACTCGACTTCGCGGAGCAGCCGCTTGCGCGGCGTCGGTCGCGGCTTCACAGCCCCATGCGCCCCCAGACCACGGCGATTTGGTCGGCTCGCCCATGCGGGCGATGTACATGCAGTCCTACTGCCGGGCCTGGGTGACTAGAACCGTCAGCGGCGGGAGGCTCATTCCGCACAACCCCGAGTGCATCATCACCCGCTCGGGTCTTCTCCCAAGGCGTACCCCCCTTTGGCTTCACCCTCAACACCCTGCTCGCAGCCGCTGTGATCCTGACGCTCACGCAGGGCGCGGGAGCATGGCGGCGGCGGGCGCGGCGGCGGAAGGGGAAGTGCTCGTAGTGCGGCTACGACCGCGCGGGGGTTGCGGTTGATGTGGCGTGGCCGGAGTGCGGGAGGTGCGCGTAAAGGGTGTGGGCGCGGAGCGGATTCGGGCGTTTTCACTTGGGGGCGGGTGGCGCTGCCTGTCACCCTCTACGCCAGCCGCTCCAGCGCGCACAGCGCCCCCACGCGTTCCTGGGCGCTCAGCTCGGTCCAGAGCTCTTCGGCGGACATGCGGCGGGCGAGGTCGGCGAGGGTGGCGTCCTCCAGGCCGCGGGCGCGGCCCATGGCCCGCACCCGCGCGGGGTCCAGGCCGCAGAGCACCCACGCCGTGCCCATGATCTCGAAGAGGCGGTGGGGTGGCAGGGGCGGCTGGGCGCAGCGGTCCGCGATGGCCGCGGTGAGGACCTCCAGGGGGCGGAGGGGAGGGAAGTGGAGGGGCTGGGTGGGCGGATTATGGCGGGGGGGCATGCGGGGT
>Ga0196963_10000152_pt1 | contig 71972 bp, 66 predicted proteins | sample S1_5metaG_FD_148600 | JGI IMG/M metagenome (GOLD analysis project Ga0196963, IMG submission 148600) | Soil microbial communities from Anza Borrego desert, Southern California, United States - S1_5 | ecosystem: Environmental > Terrestrial > Soil > Desert | place: USA: California | collected... | reverse complement strand
GATCGGCCGCTCCTCGCCGCCGGCCCGGACGATCAGCGCCTTATACTCGACCCGCACCGCCTCATGACCGGTGCGGACGTCCACGCCCTCCTCGCGAAGCGTCGCTTCGACTAGCGCGGACACGTCTTCGTCCTCCTTGGGCAGCAGCCGCGGACCGTGCTCGACCTGGGTCACTCGGCTGCCGAGCCGGGCGAAGGCCTGCGCCAGCTCGGTGCCGATCGGGCCGCCGCCGATGATCGCGATTCGGGCGGGCACCGAGTGGCGTCCGCGCAGCCTGTTCCACATCGTGTCGCTGGTGAGGTAGCCGCAGTCGGCGAGCCCCGGGAGCGGCGGCACGGCCGGCTCGCCGCCGGCGGCGATGACGATCGCGCGCGCGGTGAGGCGTTCGCCGCCGTCGATCTCGACCGTCCAGGGATCGACCAGCCGGGCATGGCCGCGGCGGACGTCGACTCCAAGCTCGGTATAGCGCTCGACGCTGTCGGCCGGTGCGATCTCGGCGATGATCCGGTGGATCCGCTCGATCACCTCGGCGAAGCGGACCTCGGGCTCGGCCACGGCGAGGCCGTAGGCGTCGGCGGCGCGGATCTCGCGGGCGGCGCGGGCGCTGCGGATCAGCGCCTTCGAGGGCACGCAGCCGGTGTTGAGGCAGTCGCCCCCCATCTCGCCTTTCTCGATCAGGGTGACCTTCGCCTTGACCGTCGCGGCGATGTAGGCGGTGACCAGGCCGCCGGCGCCGGCGCCGATGACGATGAGGTTGCGGTCGAAGCGCCGCGGCCGGCGCCACCCCCGGTAGACGCGGCGGCGCCTCCACCAGCCGACCAGCGCCTTGGCGGCGAGCGGGAACAGGCCGAGCAGCACGAACGAGCCGATCAGCGCCGGCGACAGGATGTCGCGCGTGCTCTCGATCCCGGCGAGCTGGGTGCCGGCGTTCACGTAGACGATCGTGCCAGGCAGCATTCCGACCTGGCTCACCAGCGCGAACGTGAGGAGCCGCATCGCCGTCAGCCCCATGGCGAGGTTGATGAGGAAGAAGGGGAAGGCCGGGATCAGCCGCAGCGTCAGCAGGTAGAAGGCCCCGTCCTTCTCGATGCCGCGGTCGATCGCGGCGATGCGGCCGCCGAACCGCGCCTTGACCCAGTCGCGAAGCAGATAGCGCGACGACAGGAAGGCGAGGCTGGCGCCGATCGTCGAGGCGAAGGAGACGATCAGGGTGCCGCGCCACAGGCCGAAAATGGCGCCGGCGGCCAGCGTCATGATCGCCGCGCCGGGCAGCGACAGGGCGGTGACGGCGACGTAGAGCAGGAAAAAGGCCGCGATCGCGAGGACGGGCCGCCGGTCGACGAAGCCGGCCAGCTCCGCCTGCCGGGCCTTGAGGTTGGCGAGGGTGAGAGAGGAGTCGAGGTCGAGCAGAAAGAAGGCGGCGATCGCGGCGGCGATCGCGAGCAGGAGAAGGCTTCGTCCCTTTTTACTCCTCTCCCCCTTTTCGCGGGAGAGGAGGGACTCGCCGCGAAGCGGTGGGAGGCGAGGGTCTTGCTGACTCATTGCTCCAGACCCTCACCCTCCCGCTTCGCGGGCCCCTCCCTCTCCCGTGAAGGACGGAAGAGGGGTTTCAGGGGTAACACCCTCGCCCCATTTCGCCTATCCTCGCGACCGATGGATGTCCCCGTCTTTGCCGCCGACTCCCCCTTCGCCGATCCGCTCGCGCGCCCCCTCGATCCCGCCAAGTTCCGCGACCCCCTCGTCACCGCCAAAGGCGAACCTCGCGCCCGCGTCGCCCTGGCGCGGCTCGAGACGCTGTGGATCAACACCGGCACGCTGTGCAACCTCGCCTGCCGGAGCTGCTACATCGAGAGCTCGCCCGTCAACGACTCGCTCGCCTACCCGACGCTCGCCGAGATCGAGCCTTATCTGGACGAGGCGGCGGCGCTCGGCGCCCGCGAAGTGGGCTTCACCGGCGGCGAGCCCTTCATGAACCGCGAGGCGCCGGCGATGATCGCGGCGGCGCTGGCGCGCGGCTTCGACGTGCTGGTCCTGACCAACGCGATGCGGCCGATGAGGCGCTTCGAGGCGGCGCTGGCCGAGTTACCGCGCGGCCGGCTGACGGTGCGGGTCAGCCTCGACCATCACAGCCGGGCGGTGCACGAGGCGGAGCGGGGGCCGGGCACCTGGCAAAAGGCCTTGGACGGGCTGCGCTGGCTGGAGGCCAACGGCTTCAGGACGGCGATCGCGGGTCGGCAGCTTCCCGGCGAGGGCGTCGGGGCGGCGCGCGCCGGCTATGCCGCTTTGTGCGAGCGGGAGGGGCTGGCGGCCGAGGCCGGCCTCGTTCTCTTCCCGGCGATGGACGCCGGTGCCGACGTGCCGGAAATCAGCGAGGCCTGCTGGGACATCCTTCACGTCGCCCCGGCCGCGATGATGTGCGCGACGAGCCGGATGGTGGTCAAGGCGAGGGGATCGGCGCGGCCGCACGTCGTCGCCTGCACCCTGCTTCCCTACGATCCGCAATTCGCGCTCGGCCCGAGCCTCGCCGGGGCCGGGGGCGAGGTCGCCCTCAACCATCCCCATTGCGCTCGCTTCTGCGTGCTCGGCGGCGCCTCCTGCTCGGCCTCCCCGTCGCCAGATGGTGAGGGGGACCGAACGAACTGTGGCGGAGGGGTGATGCGATGAGGCCCCTTGAGATCACCGGTCCACCCCTTTCGGCGGCCCCCATCCCCACGCGGGGGCATCGGGCGACATGATCTCCGTCATCATCCCGGCCCTGAACGCCGCCGCCACCCTCGGCGCATGTCTTGCCGCCGTCCGCGAGGCCGACGAGATCCTCGTCATCGACGGCGGCTCGGTCGACGCCACCGCGGCCCTCGCCGAGGCCGCGGGCGCCCGCCTCCTCGGTTCCGCGCGCGGCCGCGGCACCCAGCTCGCCGCCGGCGCCGCCGCGTCGAAAGGCGACTGGCTGCTCTTCCTTCACGCCGACACCCGCCTCGCCCCGGGCTGGCGCGAGTCGGCCGAGCGGCACATCGCCCGCCATGCCGACCGCGCCGCCTGCTTCCGCCTGCGCCTCGACGCCGGCGAGTGGCAGGCGCGGCTGATCGAGGCGGGCGTGGCGTTGCGGGTGAAGCTGCTCGCCCTTCCTTATGGCGACCAGGGCCTGCTCATCTCGCGCGCCCTCTACGAGGCGGTCGGCGGCCACCGGCCGCTGCCGCTGATGGAGGACGTCGACCTCGTCCGGCGGATCGGCCGCGCCCGCCTCGCCCGGCTCGGCGTCGACGCCGTCACCTCGCCGCGGCGCTGGCGGAGCGACGGCTGGCTGCGGCGGTCGGGGCGCAATCTCCTCTGCCTGCTCCTCTACCGGTTCGGAATGAACGCCGAGCGGCTGGCCCGGCTCTACGGCTGAGGGGCAGGGCCTGTTCGAGGCGGCGGCCGCCCGTCTCCGCGGCGACGGCGGCTCGCTCCACCTTGCCGCCGCGCGGGAGATGTCGCGCCAAGCGGGCGTCGCGAGCCGCTGGGTCCGGCAGCGGCGGTTCGAGATGCCGCTCGGCGACGCGATCGCGTAGGGCCCCGTCATTGCGCGCCGCGGAGCGACGCCAATCCAGGCCCCGGCCATTCGCGTCGGCCGCGGTCCGGATGCTTCCCTGCGCCCGCAACGACGGCCCTCGGCAGGCCGCCTGCTTCGATGTTTCACGATGTCAAAGAGCCCGCCCGGGACGCGACTGGGGCGAGCTAGGAATCTAGTAGGAAACCCCCTATATGTCAAGAACAAAAAAAGAACACTAACTCAGCGCCGTAGCACCCTCGCGCAGATCGCATCGAGCTTGGCGACCATCGCCGGATCGCGCGATTCGGGGGCGGTGATGATCGCCGAGTCGAGCGTCGTGTCGATCGGCGAGGGCGCTCGTACCGCCGGCAGCACCTCGGCGAAGCGTTCGACCATCCGCCGCGCCGTGCCGGCATTGGCGGCGAGCCCGGCGAGGATCGCCGAGACCTCGACCGCCTCCTCGCCCTGGCGCCAGCAATCGTAATCGGTGACCATGCCGACCAGCGCGTAGGGGAGCTCGGCCTCGCGGGCGAGCCTGGCTTCGGGCATGGCGGTCATGCCGATCACGTCGCAGCCCCAGCTGCGGTAGAGCTCGCTCTCGGCGCGGGACGAGAATTGCGGGCCCTCCATCGCCAGATAGGTGCCGCCGCTCACGACGCTTGCGCCCGCCGCTTGCGCGGCCGTCGCCAGCAGCCCGGAAAGGCGGGGGCAGACCGGCTCGGCCATCGAGACGTGGGCGACGAGGCCGGGACCGAAGAAGCTCGTCTCGCGGGCGAAGGTGCGGTCGATGAACTGGTCGACGAGGACGAAGCGGCCCGGCGCCAGCTCCTCGCGGAGCGAGCCGACCGCGGAGACGGCGACGAGGTCGGTGCAGCCCGCCCGCTTCAGCGCGTCGACATTGGCGCGGGCGTTGACCTGGCTGGGCGGGATCCGGTGGCCGCGGCCGTGGCGCGGAAGGAAGACGAAGCGGATGCCGTGGAGGCGTCCGACGAGCAGTTGGTCGGAAGGCGGCCCCCATGGCGTTCCGATCTCGATCCACTGGCCGTTCTCGAGCGCCTCCATCCCGTAGAGACCCGAGCCGCCGAGGATGCCGATCGTCCATTCGCCCATCGCGGTGGGGTTAGCCGCAACCGCCGGGTTTGACGAGGACGATGCGCAGGTCGCTGACGTTGGTGCCGGTGGGGCCGGTGACGAACAGGCCGCCACGCGCCGCGAACCAGGACCCCGAATCGTTGTTCGCCAGCGCCGCCTCGCCGCCCGGAGCGCCGCCGCCGGCGAAGAAGGCGCCGGCCGCCTCGCCGTCGCCGTCGATGCCGTCGGTGTCGGCCGCGAGCCCGCAAATGGCGGGTCGGGCGGCGAGCGCCACGGCGGCGGCGAGGGCATATTCCTGGTTGGGCCCGCCATGTCCGCGGCCGCTGACGGTGACGGTGAGCTCGCCGCCCGAGATCAGGGCGGTTCCCGGCGCCGCCCGAAGGGCGAGGGCGGCATGGTCGCGCCCCACCTCGCGCGCCTCGCCCTCGCATTCGAGCAGCCGAACCTTGTAGCCGAGCCGGCGCGCGGCCGCGGCCGCCGCCGCCAGCGCGTCGGCGCCTCGGGCGACCAGCCGATACTCGCCTGGAACCGAGGTCGGGGTTTCGGACCAGCCTCGCTCCGGCACCGCGATCCGGTGGCGGGCAAGCACCGCTCGGGCGTCGGCCGCCGAGGTCGGATCGGGCGCCGTCGGGCCCGAGCCGATATCCTCGGGGGCGTCGCCGACCACGTCGGAAATGGCCAGCGTCAGGAGCCGCGCCGGCGCCGCCGCCAAGGCGAGGCGGCCGCCCTTGATGGCGGAGAGGTGGCGGCGGACGCAATTGATCGCGCCGACGCTCGCGCCGCCGCGGAGCAGCGCGGCGGTGAGGCGCCGCTTCTCGTCCAGCGCGAGACCGGGGCCGGGCAAGCAGGCGAGGGCGGAAGCGCCGCCGCTCAGCAGGACGAGGACGAGATCGTCGGGCCCCGCCTCCCGCGCCAGCGCGAGCAGCCGCCCGGCGGCGGCGACGCTCGCGCCGTCGGGGACCGGATGGGCGGCGCCGAGCACGGCGGTCCGATCCAGCGTCGCCTCGCTGCCATGCGGCGTCACCGCGAGGCCGCAGAGCGGCCCGTCCCATCGCGACTCGACCGCGCGGGCCATCGGCACCGCCGCCTTGCCGAGCGCGAGCAGCAAGGTGCGGCCGGCCGGCGCCGCCGGCAGGAATGGCGGCACCACCCGCTCGGGCAGGCACGCCTCGACTCCGGCCCGCCAGATCGTCTCCAGATGGTCGCGCGACATCGTCCCGGCTTGGCGCTTCGCAGCCGCGCCATCAAGCGCTACGCTGCGCGCCGTGAGACGCGCCCTTCGCATCGCCTTCCGCGCCGCCGCCGCTCTGCTCGCTCTGCCGCTTCTCTACTTCCTCGCCGCCCTGGTCCTCGGCGCGGTACCGAGCAATCGCGACTGGCGCGAAGCGGAGCGCGGTGTGACGGTCTTCGTGCGCACCAACGGCGTTCACACCTGGATCCTGGTGCCGAAGGTGACCGACGAGATGGATTGGCGGCCGCTCGTGCCGGCCGAGCATCTCAAGGACCGTCGGTGGGGGGCGGGCAATTACGTGGCGCTCGGCTATGGCAACCGCACCTTCTACCTGGAGACTCCGACCTGGGGCGACCTCACGATGAGGAACGCCTTCCTCGCCGCCTTCGGCCGCGGGCGAAGCCTGATCCACGCCGATCACGACCACGACCCGCGGGTGACCGATTATCAGCGCCGGATCGTCCTCAGCCGCGAAGAATATCGCCGGCTGGTCGAGTTCGCGCGCGGCAGCTTCCAGTTTGACGCGCGGGGGCGAACCATGCCGCTGATCGGCCGCGGCTATGGCGGGTCGGACATGTTCTATGAGGCGGTGGGACCCTACAACGCCTTCTATACGTGCAATTCGTGGACCGGGGCGGCGTTGCGCCATGCGGGCGTGAAGGTCGGCCTCTGGACCCCTCTTTCCCAGAGCATCATGTGGCGGCTGTAACGGCACTACCCTCCGCCCCGGCCGTGCGTTAGAGGGCGCAAATCAAACCACAGGGGGTTTCGATGGCGAAGATACTCGGCAACTTCCATCTGGCGCTGCTGATCGGCGTCGTGCTGCTGGTCGCGGCGATGTTCGGCCTGCACGGGGCGCAGCTCGGCGACGGCTCCTACCCGTGGGCGCAGTGGCTGCGCTACATCCACGTCTTCGCAGGCATCCTGTGGATCGGCCTGCTCTACTATTTCAACTTCGTCCAGATCCCGACCATGCCGAGCGTCCCGGCGGAGCTGAAGCCCGGCGTGACCAAATATATCGCCCCGGCGGCCTTGTTCTGGTTCCGCTGGTCGGCGCTGGCGACGGTGATCCTCGGCCTGCTCGTCGCCGAGACGACTCAGGGCGGCTACAGCGCCCGCGCGCTCACGCTGAGCGACGGCTACCGGACGATCGGTGTCGGCATGTGGCTGGGCCTGATCATGGCGGCGAACGTGTGGTTCGTGATCTGGCCGAACCAGAAGCGCGCGCTCGGCATCGTGCCGGCCGAGGACGCGGCCAAGGCCCGTTCCGCCTCGATCGCGATGATGGCGTCCCGGACCAACCTCATCCTGTCGCTGCCGATGCTCTACTGCATGGTCGCCCAGACCCACATCGGTGGCTGAACCCAAGCGCCGCCGCGGATGACGAAAGGCTGGTCCTTCTCGATCGACCGCGGCGGCACCTTCACCGACATCGTCGCCCGCGCGCCGGACGGCCGGCTGCTCACCGCCAAGCTGCTCTCCGACAATCCGGAGCAATATGATGACGCCGCTGTCGAGGGGATAAGACGGCTGACGGCCGAGCATGGCGAAGCGCCGCTCGATGCGGTCAAGATGGGCACGACCGTCGCCACCAACGCCCTGCTCGAGCGCAAGGGCGAGAAGCTCGTCCTCGCCGTCACGCGGGGTTTCGGCGACGCGCTGAGGATCGGCTACCAGGCGCGGCCCGAAATCTTCGCCCGCCGGATCGTGCTGCCCGAAGCGCTCTACGACAAGGTGATCGAGGTCGACGAGCGGGTATTGGCGGGCGGCGAGGTGCTGCGGCCGCTCGACCTCGACTCGGCGCGCGCCGCTTTCGCGCAAGCCTATCGGGCCGGCTATCGCGCGATCGCGATCGTGCTGATGCACGGCTGGCGCTGGACGGCGCACGAGGCGGCGTTGGCGGCGCTGGCCGGCGAGATCGGCTTCACCCAGGTGTCGGCCAGCCACAGGGTGGGGCCGCTGATCAAGCTGGTCGGCCGCGGCGACACGACCGTCGTCGACGCCTATCTGTCGCCGGTGCTTCGCCGCTACGTCGATCGGGTCGCCGCCGCGCTGGGCGACTCGGCGGGCCTGTTCTTCATGCAATCGTCGGGCGGCCTCACCGACGCGGCCGCCTTCCAGGGCAAGGACGCGATCCTGTCGGGCCCGGCGGGCGGCATCGTCGGCATGGCGAAAACGGCCGGGCAGGCCGGCTTCGACCGAGTCATCGGCTTCGACATGGGGGGTACCTCGACCGACGTCTCCCATTATGCCGGCACCTACGAGCGGACCAACGAGACCGTGGTCGCCGGCGTCCGGGTCCGGGCGCCGATGCTCGAGATCCACACGGTCGCGGCCGGCGGCGGCTCGGTCTGCCATTATGACGGCGCCCGTTTCCGGGTCGGTCCCGACAGCGCCGGCGCCGTCCCCGGCCCGGCCTGCTACCGGCGCGGCGGTCCGCTCACCATCACCGACTGCAACGTCGTCCTCGGCAAGATCAGGCCCGAGCATTTCCCCCGGGTCTTCGGGCCGGGCGGCGACGCGCCGATCGACGCCGAGGCCTCGCGGATGCTCTGCGCCGCGATCGCCGAGCGCGCGGAAATGAGCGTCGAGGCCGTCGCCCGGGGGTTCGTGCGCATCGCCGTCGACAATATGGCGAGCGCGATCAAGCGCATCTCGATCGCGCGAGGACACGACGTCACCCGCTACACCCTGCAATGTTTCGGCGGCGCCGGCGGCCAGCATGCCTGTCTGGTCGCGGACTCGCTTGGCATCGGCCGGGTGATGGTCCACCCGCTCGCCGGAGTGCTCAGCGCCTATGGGATGGGCCTCGCCGACATGGTCGAGCTGAGGCAGCGCAGCGTCGGCGGCGAGGCGCTGGAGGCGGTGCTGGCGGCCCTGGCGAAGGAGGCGGAGGCGGCGCTCAGGGCGCAGGGAGTGGAGGCGGTGGCGCTGCGGCGGCGGGCGGCCCTGCGCTACGAGGGCAGCGACTCCAGCCTGGAGGTGGAGGCTGGGCCGTTCGAGGCGATGCGCGACGCGTTCGAGGAAGCGCATCGGGTGCGGTTCGGCTTTGTCTCGCCGGAGACGCCGGTCGTGGTCGAGACCGCGATCGTCGAGGCCGTGGGCCTGAATTCCTCCTCGAGCTTGCTCGGGGAGGGGGACCAGGCGAAGCCTGGGGGAGGGGAGAATGCAGCTATACCCCCTCCGCCACCGCCTGACGGCGGCGGTCTCCCTCCCCGAGACAAGCTCGGGGAGGAATTTCCCTTATACGATCGCGCCACCCTTACCCCCGGCACTCGCATCGCCGGCCCAGCCCTCATCATCGACCCCTCCGCCACCACCGTCGTCGAACCCGGCTGGCAGGCCGCGGTGGATCCGCTCGGCAATCTCATCCTTACCCGCGCCGCGCCGCGCGAAAGCGTTCGCGCCGTCGGCACCGACGCCGATCCGGTCATGCTCGAGGTGTTCAACAACCTCTTCATGGCGGTGGCCGAGGAGATGGGGGTCGCGCTCCAGAACACCGCCTCGTCGGTCAATATCAAGGAGCGGCTCGATTTTTCCTGCGCCCTGTTCGACGCCGGCGGCGCTCTGATCGCCAACGCGCCGCACATCCCCGTCCACCTCGGCTCGATGGGCGATTCGATCCGAACGATCATCGAGGCGCGCGGCGAGGCGCGCGACGGGCGCGGAATCCGGCCGGGCGACGCCTATGTGCTCAACGCTCCCTATCGCGGCGGCACGCATCTGCCCGACATCACCGTGATCATGCCGGTGTTCGCGGCCGACGACGATTCGGCGCCGGCCTGGTACGTCGCCGCCCGCGGCCACCATGCCGACATCGGCGGCATCGCTCCCGGCTCGATGCCGCCGGACAGCCACACCATCCACGATGAAGGCGTCCTGATCGACAATGTGCTGCTGGTCGACGAGGGTCGCTTCCGCGAGGCGGAGATTCGCTCGCTGCTCGGCTCCGGGCGCTGGCCGGCGCGCACGCCGGACCGCAACATCTCGGACCTCAAGGCCCAGATCGCCGCCTGTGCCCGCGGCGCCGCCGAGATGCGGCGGGTCGCCGGCGAATATGGCCGCGACGTCGTCGACGCCTATATGGCTCACGTCCAGGCCAATGCCGAGGAATCGGTGCGCCGCCTGATCGGTCGGCTTCGCGACGGCGATTTCCGCTACCGGATGGACAATGGCGCCGAGGTCTGCGTCAGCGTCCGAGTCGATCCGGCGAGCCGCTCTGCGGTCGTCGACTTCACCGGTACCAGCGCCCAGCAGCCCAACAATTTCAACGCGCCCTATTCGATCTGCCGGGCGGCGACGCTCTATGTTTTCCGGACCATGGTCGACGATGCGATCCCGATGAACGACGGCTGCCTGAGGCCGATCACGCTCGTCGTGCCGGAGGGCTCGATGCTCAACCCGCGCTATCCCGCCGCCGTCGTCGCCGGCAACGTCGAGACCAGCCAGGTGATTACCGACGCCCTGTTCGCCGCCTGCCGGGCGCTGGCGCCGAGCCAGGGGACGATGAACAATTTCACCTTCGGCAACGAACGCCATCAATATTATGAGACCATCGCCGGCGGCGCGGGCGCCGGTCCCGACTTCGACGGAGCGAGCGCGGTTCAGACCCATATGACCAACAGCCGCCTGACCGACGCCGAGGTGCTGGAGACACGCTTTCCGGTGCTCGTCGAGCGCTTCGCCGTCCGCCGCGGGAGCGGCGGCGCCGGCCGGCACAAGGGCGGCGACGGGGTCGAGCGCCACATCCGCTTCCGCTCGCGGATGGTGGCGAACATCCTTTCCAACCGGCGCGAGGTGCCGCCGCGGGGGATCGAAGGCGGCGCGGATGCGCTGGCGGGCGTCAACCAGGTGATACGGGCGGACGGGACGGTCGAGACGTTGAGCGCGACAGCGTCGGCGGAGATGCGGGAAGGGGACATGTTCGTGATCGAGACCCCGGGGGGAGGGGGGTATGGTTCGCCTCCTCACGAGGAGCATGGGGATGGGGACCAGGCGAAGCCTGGTGGAGCGGTGGAAAGCTCAGACCCGGAGGATCGCGAGTGAATCGCCCGAGGCTTCTTCAAATTATCCCTCCGCCCCGCGACGCCGGGCCCCGCTTCCCAACTGCGATGGGGAGGCAAGGTTGAACTATTTCGTCCTGCTCGGCATCCTGCTCGTCGTCGCCGGCTTCGCGCTGCGACTGAACCCCATGCTCGTGGTCACCGCCGCGGCGATCGTCACCGGCCTCATCGCCGGCATGGACCTCATCGAAGTCATCTCCACCTTCGGCAAGGCGTTCAACGACAACCGCATCATCGCCATCGTCTGGATCGTGCTGCCGGTGATCGGCTTGCTCGAGCGCTTCGGCCTCCAGCAGCGGGCGGCCGCGGTCATCCGAGGCTTCAGGAGCGCGACGACCGGGCGGCTGCTGCTCCTCTATCTGCTCTACCGCCAGATCATCTCCGCCGTCGGCCTCCATTCCACCGCCGGCCATCCGCAGACCGTGCGCCCCTTGCTCGCCCCGATGGCGCTCGCCGCCGCCGAGAAGCAGCACGGAGCGCTCGACGAGCCGACGTCGGAGAAAGTGAAGGCCTATTCGGCCGCGACCGACAATGTCGGCCTGTTCTTCGGCGAGGATATCTTCTTCGCGATCGGATCGATCGTCCTGATCCAGCAGACGCTCGCCACCTACGGCATCGTGCTGGCGCCGCTCGAACTGGCCTTGTGGGCGATTCCGACCGCGATCGCCGCCTTCCTGGTCCATGGCAGCCGGTTGTTGATGCTGGACCGCAGCCTCAAATCCTCCCGCCCCGGGGAGGACAGACCATGATTACGCTTCACTGGCTTTACGCCCTCGCCGGCGCGATGTTCGCGGCCTTTGCGCTGCTCAGCGCGGTGGACCGCTCGAACCGCAAGCGCTTCGGCAACGCCGTTTTCTGGGGGCTGATGGCGCTGAGCCTGCTCGCCGGCGACCGGATCGGCGATTTCGGCAACGGCCTGCTCGTGCTCGGGCTCGCCGGGCTCGCCGGCTTCGGCCTGATCGGACCTTCGCAGCCGCCAACGACCCGCGACGCCGAGCGCGAGGCGTTCGCCGCCCGGCTCGGCAACCGCCTGTTCCTGCCGGCGCTCGTCATCCCCGGCGTCGCCCTCGTCGGCACGATTCTCTATACCTACACGCCGCTCAAGGAATCCGGCCTGTTCGAGGCCAAGCGCGAGACCTACATCCTGCTCGGCCTCGGCGTGCTGGCCGCGCTGGGAGCGATTTTCGCCTGGCTGAGGCCGCCGGCGCTCGCGCCGCTCCAGGAGGGCCGCCGGCTGATCGATGCGATCGGCTGGGCGGCGGTGCTGCCGCAGATGCTCGCCGCGCTCGGAGTCCTCTTCGCGGCCGCCGGCGTGGGGGAGGTGATCGGGGGGATGACCCGGGCGGCGATCCCCGAGGGCAGCGTTTTCCTTACCGTGCTCGTCTTCGGCCTCGGCATGGCGATCTTCACGATGATCATGGGCAATGCGTTCGCCGCCTTCCCGGTGATGGCGGCGGCGATCGGCGTGCCTTTGCTCATCCAGGGCTATGGCGGCGACCCGGCGGTGGTCGGAGCGATCGGGATGCTGGCCGGCTTCTGCGGAACGTTGATGACTCCGATGGCGGCCAACTTCAATCTCGTTCCGGCCGCCCTGCTGGAGCTCAAGGACCGCAACGGCGTGGTCAAGGCGCAGGTCGGAACGGCGCTGCCGCTGCTCGCGATCAACATTCTCTTCATCTACTTCCTGGCTTTCCGATGACCGGCATCCTCACCCCGGAAACCGCCGCGCGGCTCGCCGGAACCGCGCTCGGCCACGTCGCCCGCGAATATCCCCACAAGCTCGATCATGTGATGGACGGCCCCGAGGACGTCGCCGGCCCGCGCGAGCTGCACCCGATCTTCTTCGGCAGCTTCGACTGGCACAGCTGCGTCCATGGCTGGTGGCTGATGCTGCGCGTCCGTCGGCTCTTCCCGGAACTGCCGGTCGCGCGGCGGATCGAGACGCTCGCAGACGAGATGCTGGCGCCGGACAAGGTGGCGGGCGAGGTCGCCTATCTCGACCGCGCCTATTCCGGCGGCTTCGAGCGGCCCTATGGCTGGGCCTGGCTGCTTGCGCTCCATGCCGAGGCGCAGCGACATGCCGATCGCGCCTGGGCCGCCGACCTCGAGCCGCTCGCCCGCGCGTTCGCCGACCGGTTCCTGAGCCATTTGCCCAAGCTCACCTACCCGATCCGGGTCGGCACCCACTTCAACACCGCCTTCGCGATGATCCTGGCGCTCGAATGGGCCGAGCGGAACGATTCCTCGCTGGCGGGCCGCATCCGCGAGAGGGCCCGAACCTATTATGGGTGCGACCGCAACTGCCAGGCGTGGGAGCCGGGTGGGGACGAATTCCTTTCCCCCGCGCTGGTCGAAGCCCTGTGCATGCGCCGGACCCAGGGCGAGGACCAGTTCCGAAACTGGTTCGGCCACTTCCTTCCCGACCTCGCCGCCGGCGAGCCGCGCACCCTGTTCATGCCCGCGACCGTCTCGGACCGCTCCGACGGCAAGATCGCCCATCTCGACGGCCTCAACCTCAGCCGCGCCTGGTGCTGGCGGCAGCTCGCCCCGGCGCTCGAGCCGGAGCTGGCCGAGCTCGCCCGCCGCACCGCCGACGAGCATCTCGCCGCCAGCCTCCCCCACGTCGCCGGCGATTATATGGGGGAGCATTGGCTCGCCACCTTCGCGCTGCTGGCCCTGGAGGACTAGCCGAACCGGAGCGAATTGCGCTGCGGGGGCCGGGCGCCCGTGCTATCCTGCCCCGAGGAGGAGAGGCGATGGGCAAGCAGAGGAAGCTGACCCCCGGCGAGATCGCGCTCGCCCGGACCGCGTTCGGCGACCGGATCCAATATGCGAAGGTGAAGCTGAGCGACGGCCCCGGCAACAACGTCTTCGCCCATATCGCCTTCGGCAAGGGCAACCCGGCAATCACGATCGGCTCGACCGTCTATTTCAAGCTCGATTACTGCCCCGATTTCTCGGCCCCGGGGCGCAACGGGGCGACCTTCATGCACGAAATGGCCCATGTCTGGCAGTACCGGACGCTCGGCGTGCCGGCTTTCGCCGCCCGCTACGGGGCCGAGTTCCTCAAGGTCAAAGGCAAGCCCAACGCCATGTACCAATATACGGAGGGGGAGTCGAAGTTCGCCGAGGCAATGCTCGAAGCCCAGGCGCAGATGGTGGGCGACTATTACGAGGCGAAGGCCCAAGGCAACGCGTCGAGGACGGCGCGGCTCGCCAGGAATTTGGCGGGGAGCGGACTCTACGAGCTCTGACACCATGGACGGCTGGCGCCGAGCCGGCCAGGTAGGATATTGTCATCGTCCGCCCTGCCGCTACCATCCGCCTCGACGAATTTGGGAGGCGGGGGGAAATGGACCTTCAGGTCATCAAAACCTTTGGTCAAATAGCCGGTATCGCCGGGCTCGCGCTCGGCGTGCTTCTGCTCCTCTACCGGGACATCATCCGCAAGACAATCTTCCCGAAGCTGGATCGCAATCAGGCCTATCGACTGCTTACGCTCATCGCGGTGCTGGTGTGGACCATCGCTTTGGCCGGAATGCTCGCCTGGGTATATACTGGCGGGCGGGGCACGGAGGGCCCGGCCCCGGACCAGAATTGGAAGCGGGATCTGGAAGTGGTCCTGGCTTTGGAAGCGCCTCCCACCATCGGGGAAGCGGACGGGACCACGTTCAAGATCGTCAATAGAAGCGACTATATCGCCCAGCTCTCGTCGCTGACCCTGCAGGGAAGTCCGGACGCCGTCCGCCGCAGGGACAGGCTGGTGCAGGCGATCTCCGCCGGGGAAGGCTGGAACAGCAACAACCCCTGGGCGGTGAAGTGGACTGACGCGATGCAATCGCAGCTCGCCGACCTCAAGTCGCAGATACGGGCGACCGCGGCTGCGCGGCACGTCGACGTCGAGCGGGTCGAGTGTCTCTCCGGAATCGTCGCGCGCTGCTGACCTTCCCCGACGTGCTCGGCCGCCGACTGGAGCTGGTTTCTCAGCCCGTGACCCGTGCCCGCTGATCCTCTCGGCCCATCGCCAGCAGGAAGGGCTCCACCGCCTGCATCTCCTGGAAATCCGATTTCGAGCGCAGGCCGCGCCATTCGATGGCGATCAGCGCCTGGGCGATGGCGCCGCCGAGCGTGTCGCCCGGACCGAGCAGGATGATCCGGTCCGGGGCATATTCCTTGACCGCGACCTGGAGGGCTCGGGTGAAGTCGTAGGTCTCGAGGATCTGGGTGACGAAGGTATAGTCGTGGAGCGCTCGGGGGCTGGTGGCGAAGCGGCGCCAGATATGGCCGCGGCCGTCGATCATCGGCGCATCGGGCGAGCCGAACCAGTCGCTGGGAAGCTGGGCCAGCGCCCGCTCCGAGGAGCCGGCCATGAGCGGCGTGTGGAAGGGCCCGTGGTTGACGAGGCGGAGCGGTTCGCGCGCGGGCGTCGGCGGCGCCTCGGCGAGCAGGGCGGCGAGGCCGGCCTCGTTGCCGGCGAAGACGATCATTCCTCCGAGCTCGATCGAGACGTGGAGCCGGCAGCCGTCGCGGGCGTCGATCGCGGCGGCGACGGCGAGAACCTGGTCGCGGAGGCCCGGAAGCTCCCGCCACCCCTCGTCGACGAGGGTGAGAAGGACCTGACCGCCGGCCTCGCCCACCTGGCTGTTTTCGCCCATGGCGTCGACGATGCGGAAACCCTGATCGGCGCTGACCGCGCCGGCGACGGCGAGCGTCGTGTACCAGCCCATCGAATTGCCGGTGACCGCGGCGACGTCGAAGCGCGACCGGTCGACGGAGAGGAAATCGGCATAGGAGGCGGCGAAGATGAGCGGCGAGGCGATGTCGCCGCGCGTGTGCAGGGCGGGGCGGAACCGGTCGGCGCCGTCGAGCTCGGAAAGGGTCGGCTGGCCGCGGCCGGCGCGCAGCCGGTCGAAGGTCCCGATCAGCTCGCTCCTGTCGGCATGGAATCGTCTCAGGTAGCCGAGCTCGGCCTTGCCGTAGGTGCCCCGGCCGGGACAGACGACCAGCGCCGCCTCCCGCTCAGCCACGCACCATCTCCAGCGCGGCGGCGACGATCGAATCGCGGCTCGGCAGGGTGACCGTCGCCGCCCGCCCGAGCGGGATGAAGCTGTCCTCCGCGGCGATCCGTCGGCAGTCAAGCTCCGGCGCGCGCTCGGCGAACAGCGCCATCAGCGCCTCGCTCTGCGAGCCGGTGCGGCGGCATTCGTCGACGATCAGGACCCGCCCGCAGCCGCCGACGGCGTCGAGCAGGCCCTCCTCGTTCAGGGGCGCCAGCCACCGCAGGTCGATCACGCGCAGGTTCAGGCCATGCTGCTCGCGCAGGATCTTCTCCGCCTGACGGGAGAGGTAGAAGCCGTTGGCGTAGCTGACGATGGCGAGGTCGGTGCCGTCGCCGTGAATTCCGAGCTCGCCGAGCCGGACCGGCTTCGCCTCGCCGGGGGCGGCGTAGGTCGAGGTCCAGAGGGCGTCGCCCTCGTCGTGCAGGTCGCGCGTCATGTAGAGCGCGATCGGCTCCAGGAAGACGACGACGCGCTGCTCCTCGAGAGCGAGACGGACGCTCTCGCGAAGCATCTCCACCGCGTCGGAGCCGTTGCTCGGGCAGGCCAGGATCAGGCCCGGAATGTCGCGGAAGACGGCGAGGCTGTTGTCGTTGTGGAAATGGCCGCCGAAGCCTTTCTGATAGCCGAGGCCGGCGATGCGGATGACCGTCGGGTTGGTATATTGCCCGTTCGAGAAGAAGCTCAACGTCGCCGCCTCGCCGCGGATCTGGTCCTCGGCATTGTGGACGTAGGCGAGGAACTGGATCTCGGTGATGGCGAGCAGGCCGTTATGGGCGGCGCCGATGCCGAGGCCGAGGATGCTCTGCTCGTCGAGCAGGGTGTTGATCACCCGGCAGGAGCCGAACCGCTCGTGCAGCTTGGCGGTGACGTTGTAGACGCCGCCTTTGGGGCCGACATCCTCGCCGGCGACGATGATCTGGGGATGGGCCAGCATCAGGTCGGCGAGCGCCCAGCTCAGGAGCCGCGCCATGTGCTGGGGCTTGTCGATCATGCTCTTGTCGCGCGCGAACAGGGCCTCGCGCTGCTCCGGAGTGGGGCGGTTGGCTCGGACCGGGCCGCGCTTCGGCGGCACCAGGCTCGCCATGACCTGCCGGGCACTGGTCAGCTTGGGCCGCTTGATCGCCAGCTCGCCGATCCGCGTCAGGGTCGCTTCGGCCTCCTCGTAGATGTCGAGCATCTGGGCGGGGTCGAGAACGTCCTGCTCGGCGAGCAAGGCGGCGCTGAGCAGCAGGGGGTCGCGCGCCTCGTCCTCCTCGATCTGGGACTTGGTGAGGTAGGTGGCCTGGACGTCGGAGCCGGCATGGCCGTAGAGCCTCACGCAGTCCATGTGGAGGAAGACCGGCTGGCGCCTCGTGCGGGCATGATGCGCCGCCTCGCGGGCGCCGCGATACGCGTCCGCCAGGTCGAGGCCGCTGCAGCGTATGTAGCGCAGGGCCGGCCGCTCGCGGAAGGCGGCCTCGATCCAGCCGCGCGGCGTGGGGGTCGAGATGCCGATGCCATTGTCCTCGCACAGGAAGACGATCGGCATCGGCGTGCCCTGATAGGCGGCCCATTGCGCGGTGTTGAACGCGCCCTGGGCCGTCGAATGGTTGGCCGACGCGTCGCCGAAGCTGCACAGGACCACCGAATCGCGGGCCAGCGCCGTCTCGTCGAGACGAAGGGTGCGGGCGATGCCGATGCTGAAGGCCGCGCCGACCGCCTTGGGGAGGTGCGAGGCGATGGTGCTGGTCTGGGGCGGGATGTTGAGCGGCTTCGAACCGATCACCTTGTGCCGGCCGCCCGATATCGGGTCCTCGGCCGAGGCGGCGAAGCTGAGCAGCATGTCCCAGCAGGGAGTCTGGCCGGGTAGCTTCTTGGCGCGGTGGAGCTGGAAGGCGTTCGACCGGTAGTGAAGGAACGCCATGTCGCCGAGGCGGAAGGCCTCTGCGACCGCGGCGTTGTTCTCGTGCCCGGAGCTGCCGATCGTGTAGAAGGCCTCGCCGCGTGCCTGCAGCCGCCGCGAGAGCCGGTCCATCTGGCGGCTGAGGCACTGGCTATGGAACAGTTCGACGAGCGTCTCGCGGCCGAGGCCGACGTCGCCGGGCTGCACGTCGCTCAGTCGGGACGGCAGCCTGCCCTCGCGCAGCCGGGCGACGAACTTCTCGTGAATGGTTTCGGCGGCGTCCATGGCGCGCCCGTAGCCCCCGGATCGGAAGGCGTCGAGGGGTTCACGGGCTTCCCGGTGCACCTGCCCCTTGACCTGACGTTTACGTAAAGTAGGGAGGACCAAAGATCATCGGGAGGACGATTATGACCAAGAGCGAAATGGCGGCGGCGCTCAACGCAAAGAGCGCCTGGCTGCCCGGCAAAAGGGTGAAGCTCGATTTCGGCTCCGACGGCGTGGTGATGCTCGACGGCGCCGGCAGCCAGGTGACCGAGGAGGACGGCCCGGCCGACACCACGATCAAGGTCAGCTGGGACGACTGGCAGGCGATGAGCGATGGCAAGCTGGACGGCATGACCGCCTTCATGCAGGGCAAGCTGAAGGTCGAGGGCGACATGTCCAACGCCATGCAGCTCCAGGGCGTGCTGGCGAAGCTGCGGGGCTGATCGTCATCCCCTCCGTCATCCCAGCGAAGGCTGGGATCCCAGCGAGGACCAGCCCTGAACTTTTCACCCTCTGGGGCCCCAGCCTTCGCTGGGGCGACGCAATATGACCATGCTCCGCCTCTATTTCTCCCCCGGGGCCTGCTCGCTGGTCCCGCACGTCGCGCTCGAGGAGGCCGGCGCCGAGTTCGAGGCGGTGCGGACCGCGATCGCCGAGAAGGCGCACCGGCGGCCCGAATATCTCGCCATCAACCCGCGCGGTCTCATCCCGGCGATCGAAGCGGAGGGCCGGGTCGTCACCGAGAACATCGCGATCCTCGCCTACATAGGCCATCGCTGGCCGGCGAGTGGCCAGCTTCCGCTCGACGATCTGCCGGCGCTCGCCCGCGTGTTCGAACTGCTCTCCTATTTCGCGACGACCGTCCATTATGGCGGCTTCGGTCCGATCTTCCGCGACCGCGCGGCGGGAATCGAGCGGCCGGGAGCGGAGGTCGCCGCGGACCGGGATCGGCTGCGCGGCCTGTTCGGCGAGATCGATGCCCTGCTCACGCCCGGCCCCTGGCTGCTCGGCGAGCGCTACAGCCTCGCCGATCCCTATCCGCTCACCTTTCTGCGCTGGGCCCGCCGGCTCGAGCTGGACGTGACGACGCACCGACACTGGATCGAGCATGCGCGGCGCATGGTCGGGCGTCGCGCCGTCAAGCGGACGCTGGCCCGCGAGGGCCTCGACCCGTCGGAATTCTAAGTCCCCCCCGGTGAAGGACGGGCGGGCGCCTTTCCGCTGCTTCGTCGAGGCCCCGGCGTCGGCCGGGACGACGGTTCGGCGGATTGACCTCGTCCGCCTCGTCCGCCTATCGGCTGCGCCGTCAGCCAGGAGCGGATCATGAAGAAACTCTATCCCGATGCCGCGGCGGCGCTCGACGGGCTGCTCAGCGATGGCATGACGATCTGCGCCGGCGGCTTCGGCCTGTGCGGCATCCCCGAGCGACTGATCGACGCGATCCGCGACAGCGGCGTCAGGGATCTGACAATCGTCTCCAACAATGCCGGCATCGACAACGAAGGGCTCGGCAAGCTGCTGAGGACCCGCCAGATCCGCAAGATGGTTTCCTCCTACGTCGGCGAAAACAAGGAATTCGAGCGCCAGTATCTCGCCGGCGAGCTCGAGGTCGAATTCTGCCCTCAGGGGACGCTGGCCGAGCGCTGCCGGGCCGGCGGCGCCGGCATCCCCGGCTTCTACACCAGGACCGGGGTCGGCACCGTCGTCGCCGAGGGCAAGGAGCATAAGGAGTTCGACGGCGAGACCTACATATTGGAGCGCGGCATCCGCGCCGATCTCTCGATCGTCAAGGGCTGGAAGGCCGACGAGAGCGGCAACCTCGTCTTCCGCAAGACCGCGCGCAATTTCAACCAGCCGATGGCGACCGCCGGCCGGATCTGCGTCGCCGAGGTCGAGGAGATCGTGCCGGTCGGCAGCCTCGACCCCGACTGCATCCATCTGCCCAGCATCTACGTGAAGCGGATGATCGTCGGCGCCCCCTACGACAAGAAGATCGAGTTCCGCACCGTCCGGCAGCGGGAGGCGGCATAATGGTTTTTTCCGTCATGCCAGCGAAAGCTGGCATCCCCAGGGGCGACAGGCGCCGGCGTTCTTCACACGCGGGGACCCCAGCCTTCGCTGGGGTGACGAAATATGTTTCCGCCGGAGGAATTGCCTAATGCCCTGGACCCGCGATCAGATGGCCGCGCGCGCCGCCAAGGAGCTTCGCGACGGCTATTACGTCAATCTCGGCATCGGCATCCCGACCCTGGTCGCCAACAACATCCCCGAAGGGATGGAGGTGACCCTGCAGAGCGAGAACGGGATGCTCGGAATCGGGCCCTTCCCCTATGAGGACGAGATCGATCCGGACCTGATCAACGCCGGCAAGCAGACGATCAGCGAGCTGCCTTCGTCGAGCTACTTCTCCTCGTCCGACAGCTTCGCGATGATCCGGGGCGGCCATATCGATTTGACCGTGCTCGGAGCGATGGAGGTGGCCGAGAATGGCGACATCGCCAACTGGATGATCCCGGGCAAGATGGTGAAGGGGATGGGCGGGGCGATGGACCTCGTCGCCGGGGTCAAGAAGATCATCGTCGTCATGGAGCATGTGTCCAAGAACGGCGACCCCAAGTTCATCCCCGAATGCACCCTGCCGCTCACCGGCAAGAACGTCGTCGACATGATCGTCACCGACCTGTGCGTCTTCCACCGGCCCGACCATGACAGTCCGTTCAAGCTGATCGAGCTGGCGCCGGGGGTGACGGCCGAGGAGGTCGCCACGAAGACGACGGCGAAATACGAGACGTAGCCGTCGCCCCAGCGCAGGCTGGGGCCCCGGGGTGAAGGACACGGAGCGGGTTCTCGCTGGGGTCCCAGCCTCCGCTGGGACGACGGGAACGTTGATGCGAATACTCCTAACCGGTTCCTCGGGCTGGCTCGGCCGCTTCCTGGCGCCGCGACTGCGCGGGGCCGGACATGAGGTCGTCGGCCTCGACGTCGCTCCGGCGACCGACACCGAAATCCTCGGCTCGGTCGCCGATCGCGGCCTCGTCGACCGAGTCTTCGAGGAGCATCGCATCGAGGCGGTGATCCACGCCGGCGCGCTGCACAAGCCCGATATCGCCCGCTACCCGAAGCAGGCCTTCGTCGACGTCAACGTCGCCGGCACCCTCAACCTGCTTGAAGCGGCCGCGGCGGCGGGATGCAGCCGCTTCGTCTTCACCTCGACCACCTCGCTGATGATCTCTGAGGCGATCCGGGCGGGCAAGGCCGGCGGAGCGACCCGGGCGGCGTGGCTGACCGAGGATTTCGGGCCGCTCGAGCCGCGCAACGTCTACGGCGTCACCAAGCGGGCCGCCGAGCAGCTGTGCGCGCTCGTCCATCGCGAGCACGGCCTGCCCGTCGTGGTTCTGCGCACCGGCCGCTTCTTTCCGGAAGAGGACGACACCCATCGCGATCTCACCGGCCCCAACGCCAAGGCCAACGAGTTCCTCAACCGTCGCCTCACCGTCGAGGATTGCGCGGAGGCCCATGTCGCCGCGCTCGTCAGGGCGCCGGCGATCGGCTTCGGCCTCTACATCGTTTCCGCTCCGCCGCCGTTCGCCGAAGCCGATGCGGAAGCGCTGATCGAGGATGCGCCGGCGGTGATCGCACGCCATTTCCCGGCGGCGGCGGAGCTTTACGCGCGCGCCGGCTGGCGGCTGCCCGAGCATATCGACCGCGTCTACGACCCCGCTCGGGCCGAGCAGGAGCTCGGCTTCCGGTGCCGCACCGATTTCGCCGCCGTCCTCGCGGCGATGCGCGACGGCCGGCCATTGCCCTTCGTCCACGATCCCAATTATGTCTCCCCGAAGGAAGGGGCCGCGCGATGACTGCCTCGACGAACCGCTACGACCGCATCGCCGGCAACCTCCGAGCGAAGACGATCATCCGGCACGAGCCGGCTTACATCGTCAGGCTGCCGGCCTTCCCGAAGGCCGCGCAGTGAAGGCGCTCCTGTCGACCGCCGTCGGCGGCCCTGAAACCCTCGAGCTCACCGACCTCGCCGACCCTCAGCCCGGCCCCGGCCAGCTGCTCGTCCGGGTCCGCGCTTGCGCGATCAACTATCCCGACGTGCTGATGATCGAGGACAAGTATCAGTTCAAGCCGCCGCGGCCGTTCGCGCCGGGGGGCGAGATCGCCGGCACGGTCGAGGCGGTCGGGGACGGCGTCGGGGGCTGGGCCGAGGGCGACCGAGTCATCGGGATGATCGGCCATGGCGGGCTCGCCGAAAAGGTGACGATCGCCGCTGCCCAGGCGGTGCCGCTGCCGGCCGAGCGCAGCTTCGAGGAGGGCTCGGCGCTGATCCTCACCTACGCCACGTCGATCCATGCCCTGCTCGACCGCGGCCGGCTGAAGGCCGGGGAGACCCTGCTCGTGCTCGGCGCCGCCGGCGGCGTCGGGCTGGCGGCCGTCGAGCTCGGCAAGGCCTATGGCGCTCGCGTGATCGCGGCGGTGTCGTCGGAGGAGAAGGCCGCCGTCGCGCGGCAGGCGGGGGCGGACTCCGCCATCGTCTATCCGGCGGGGCCGTTCGACAAGGACGGCTCGAAGGCGCTGGCCCAGCAGTTCAAGGACGCGGTTGGGGCGGGAGGCGCCGACGTCATCTACGATCCCGTCGGCGGCGACTATGCCGAGCCGGCCCTGCGCTCGATCGCCTGGGCGGGCCGCTATCTCGTCGTCGGCTTCCCGGCCGGCATCCCCCGGCTGCCCCTGAACCTCACCCTGCTCAAGAGCTGCGACGTCTGCGGAGTGTTCTGGGGCGCCTTCGCGGCGCGCGATCCGAAGGCGAACGCGGCCCATATCGAAACCCTGTTCCGACTATGGCGCGAGCAGAAAATCGCGCCGAAAGTGAGTCGCACCTGGCCGCTCGCCGAGGGCGGCGAGGCGATCGCCCACATGGCGGCGCGAAAGGCGGTCGGCAAGCTGGTGGTGACGATGGACTGAGTCCGTTGCGCGCACCCCTGCTCCCGCCTATCTGACTCCGAAGCAGTGCAAGGGAGCGCCATGACCACTTTCGACGATCGCGAACGGGCCTTCGAGACCAAATATGCCCGCGACCAGGACATGCAGTTCAGGATCGTCGCGCGCCGCAACCGGCTGCTCGGCCAGTGGGCGGCGAACCTGATGGGACTCAGCCAGGCCGAGGCGGACGCCTACGCCAGCGACGTCATCCGCGCCGACTTCGAGGAAGCGGGCGACGAGGACGTGATCCGCAAGGTCCTCGGCGACCTCACCTCCGCCGGAGTCGACTGCGACGAGGCGCGGATTCGCGAGGCGCTCGCCCACAAGACCGTCGAGGCGCGCCGCCAGCTGATGGAGTCGCAGGGCTGATGGCGATGGCGGCGGACGAGATCGAGGCGCTGATCCGCGCCGGCATCCCCGACGCCCGGGTCGAGATCACAGACCTGGCCGGCGACGGCGACCATTATGCCGCTCGCGTCGTCGCCGAAAGCTTCCGCGGCCTGCCGCGAGTCCGCCAGCACCAGCGCGTCTACGAGGCCCTGGGAGGCCGCATGGGCGGCGCGCTCCACGCCCTCCAGCTCTCCACCGCGACTCCCGACTGAGGAAAAAGACATGTCCGACACCAAGGCCCGAATCGACGAGATCGTCGGCAAGCACGACGTCGTCCTGTTCATGAAAGGCACCGCCTTGTTCCCGCAATGCGGCTTCTCGAGCCGCGCCGTCGCCATCCTGGACCATCTCGGCGTCGGCTTCGAGACGGTCGACGTCCTCCAGGACCCCGAGATCCGCCAGGGCATCAAGGAATATTCCGACTGGCCGACCGTTCCCCAGCTCTACGTCAAGGGCGAGTTCGTCGGCGGCTCCGACATCATGATGGAGATGTACGAGGCGGGCGAGCTCCAGCAGCTGCTGGAGCAGAAGCAGGTGACGCGGGCCTAGGCGAAGCCCCGGCCTTCGCCGGGACCGCGGCCCTTCAGTCGCCGGCGTGGTCCTGGAGCCGCTCCCAGGCGATCCCGGCGGCGATCCCGAGCTGCAGAAGGCCGGTGAGGAGCGGGACCGTCTGGTTCTCCAGCTGGAACATCGCCGTGAGCAGGGTCGCCGCGCCCGTCCCGCCGAGCAGGGCCGCTAGATAGGCCGCCAGGCGCTGATAGGCGATTTCGGCCAGGACCCGCAGCCGCCGCACGTGGATTCGAAACGGCTTCGGCCTGGTCCCCTCCAGTTCCGCGATCAATTGCGATATTTTCGCTAGCGGCTTCATTGCAGCCGAATTTGCAGGGTCGCTGACGGGGACGCAACAGCGAAGCCGGGACCTTCGAGCGCCCAAAGGAGAGGGGCGGACGGCGGGACCAGAAAACCGCGCGTCCGCCCCTGTATCGTGTGGAAGCGTGTGGACGCCTCAAGGGATACATGGCTCGTGCCAGACCGGGCCGATGGCGGATTTCCGCGGCTTGCGGTGGTATACGCAAATTAACGACTCTTGCTTATTGTAAAGCGGGCCGACAGCCGTCCGTTGCGCCGCCGTTTTATTCATCCGCCGTTCAGCGCTCCCAGAAGATTACATGTGTAATCGACAGGGAGGATGAGCCGTGGAGAGAATCGCCGAAGGCGAATATGCGGTGATGGAGGTGCTCTGGGACGAGGCGCCCCTCACCGCCGCCGAGGTCGCCGCGCGGGTGCCCGAGCACCGGGGCTGGAGCCTCGCCACCGTCAAGACGATGCTCTCGCGGCTGCTCGCCAAGGGCGTCCTCACTCATGAGGAGGACGGGCGGCGCTACCTCTACCGCCCCGCCATCCGCCGCGAGGATTATGTCGCCGAGGAATCGGGCCGCCTCATCGACCGCATGTTCGGCGGCCGGGTGACCCCGCTGGTCGCCCATCTCGCCGCCCGCGACAAGCTCACGCCCGCCGACATCGCCGAGATCGAGAAGCTCCTCAAGGAGCTCAAGTCATGATCGCCTGGCTGATCGAGACCCTGGTCGCCGTCACGCTGCTGATGGCGATGGTCCTTGCCCTGCGCGGCCCGGTCGCCCGCCATCTCGGCGCCGGCTGGGCCTATGCTCTGTGGGCGGTGCCCGCGCTTCGCCTCGTCCTGCCGCCGCTGCCGCAGCTGGCGCCGGACGTCTATCTTCCGCCGATCGTGCTCTTCATCCCGACGGCGGCGGAAATGGCCGCACCCCTGCCGGCGGACGCCGGACCCGGGCAGTGGGTGCCCTTCATGCTCGCAATGTGGGCCGGGGGTGCGGTCATCTTCCTCACTTTGCAATGGCTCGCATACCGTGCCTTCCTGGGCCGCATCAGGGAAACTTCCCGCCCGGCGCGGCCCCCTTTGTTCGGCGGCATCCGCACCTGGATCAGCGACTCGGTTGACGGCCCGCTCGCCTTGGGCGTGATCGAGCGGCGGATCGTCCTCCCCGGCGATTTCTCTCGGCGCTACAACCCGGTCGAGCGGCGGCTCGCGCTCGAGCATGAGCTGGTCCATCACAGACGTGGCGACATCTGGTGGAATCTGGCGGCGACGCTGGTTCTCGCGATTTTCTGGTTCAATCCGGTCGCCTGGCTCGCCTTCCGAGCCTTCCGAAGCGACCAGGAACTGGCCTGCGACGCCGCCGTCGCGCGGACCGCGAGCCTGGACGAACGGTGCGACTATGCCCGAGCGCTCGTCAAGTCGGCCAGCCGGCCCGGCCTGATCGCCGCCTGCGCGCTCAATCCGGCGGGCGAATTGAAGCGCCGGCTGCGGATGATGCGCAACCACCGCTCGAGCCGCCTGCGCTCGGCGGGCGGCGCGGTCGCGCTGGCGGGTTTCGCCGCGGCCGGCTTCGCATTCGGAGCCGCCGCACCGCCGGCCGCCCTCGTCGCCGCCGCGCCCGTCGCCGAGCCTGTCCTGCCCGCGCCGGCGGCGCCGGTGCGGCTGGCGGCGGCGCCCGAGCCCGTCATCGTCGTCACCGGCCGCCGGCCGGCGCGGGCGGGCGGAGTCGCGGCGTCGGCGCGGCTCGAGCGGCAGCCGATGAGCTTCGCCTCGGCCGAGGCGCCGTCGCCGCTGCCGACCACCCTGGCCTCGATGCCGGCGCTGCTTCGCCATCCGTCGCGGGCGGTCGCCCCGCGCGCCCTGCCCGAGGCGCACGCCTTCGCCTATGCGCCGCCGCCGGTGCGGCCGGCGCGGCTGCAGGTCCGCGATGCGCAGGTGGTCCGCCTGAGCGCCGAAGCCCGTGTCTTCGTCGTCGGCCCGACGCTGAGCCCGGAACAGGCCGCCGAGCTCCGCCGGGCCGTCGCCGAAGCCGTCGCCGACGGCCGCAAGGTCCGCTTCCGAGTCGACCGTGACGACAGCGGCGGCAGCAGCGAGGGTCCGTTCGACATCAACATCCAGACTCTGATCAAGGGAGAATGAAGCGATGAATGACGTTCGCAAGCTGACGCTCGGCGCCGCCGCGGCGATTGTCGCCGCCGCCGCCGCCGCCGGTGCCGCCCTCGCCCACCCCCATCCGGCCGGCGGGGGCGACGGCAAGAAGGTCGAGCGGGTCGTGGTCATCCGCGACCGCGACGGCCATGGCGACCATGGCAAGCCCGGGCACCGAGTCCGCCGCTTCGAGATTCGCGGCGGCGAGCTGGCCGGCTGCGAGGGCGGCGAGAAGATCGTCGACGAGAGCGCGGGCGAGGGCGACAAGAAGACCAAGGTGATCATCTGCACCAAGGGCGCGCCCACCGCCGCCAGCGCGAAGCATCTCGAGGACGCGCTCGCCCGGATCCGCGCCAATGACGAGCTGAGCGACGAGCAGAAAGCGAAGATCGAGACCGCGCTTCGCGCGGCGATCGACAGGGCCCGCAGCGCCCGCTGACGGGCCTGCGCGACTCGGGGGGAAAGGCGGGAGCCCGGAGCGCCCGCCTTTCTCCTGTCCGCTTGGTTTTCCCGGCCGGCAATGCCACATCGGCGCGATGGAGACGACCGGCAGGGTAGTACGGCTCGGCGACAGGGTGCGCCGAATCCTCGCGCCCAACCCGTCGCCCTTCACCTACACCGGCACCCAGACCTACATCGTCGGCACCGGCGAGGTGGCGGTGATCGATCCCGGGCCCGACCTTGCCGCTCATCTCGACGCGCTTGTCGCCGCGCTCGCCGGCGAGCGGGTCGCGGCGATCCTGTGCACCCACACCCACCGCGATCACAGCCCGGCCAGCCGCCCGCTCCAGGCCGTCACCGGGGCGCCGATCGTCGGCTGCGCGCCGCTCAGCCTCGACGATGCCGGGCCGCGCGCCGACGAGGCGTTCGACCCCGACTACCGCCCCGACCGGATCCTGGCGGACGGCGAGCGTCTAGCCGCGGACGGCTGGACGCTCGAGGCGGTGGCGACGCCCGGCCACACGTCGAACCATTTGTGCCTCGCGCTCGTCGAGGAGGCGGCCCTGTTCACCGGCGACCATGTGATGAGCTGGTCGACCACCGTGGTCGCGCCCCCGGACGGCGACATGGCCGACTATATGGCGAGCCTCGACAAGCTGCTCGCCCGCGACGACCGCCTCTATTATCCGGCGCACGGGCCGGCGGTCGACGAGCCGCACGGCCACGTCCGCCGCCTGATCGAGCACCGCCGGATGCGTGAGCGCCAGATCCTCGGCCATCTCGAGCGCGGCGACGGCCGGATCCCGGCGATGGTGGCGGCGATGTACACGGACATCGATCCCCGCCTTTTCCCGGCCGCCGGCCGCTCCGTGCTGGCCCACCTGGTCGACCTCGAGCGACGCGGGCTAGCGCGGGCGGAGGGGGAGGCATGGACGCTCGCCGCCTGAAGCCGGCCCTCCTCGCGCTCGCTCTGCTGCTGCTTGGAGCCGCGATCGGCTACGCGCTTCGCCCTGCGACCGCGCCAGCCCCGCCCGATCCCGAGGCGATCGCCACCGCCGCCCTGCTGTCGGTGCGCGACCAGGGCCGGATGGTCGCGTTCAGCGCCCGCTTCGTGTCGGTGGCGAGCGCGAGCCAAAGCCATCTCGGCCTCACCGCGCGCAAGACCCTGATCATGCCCGGCACGGTCCGCTACGGCGTCGACCTTTCGCGGCTGCGCCGCTCGAGCCTCGCCTGGGACGAGGCGACCCGAACCCTTTCGGTCACCCTGCCGCCGCTCGAGCTGTCCGGACCGGAGATCGACCTCAACCAGGTCCAGGAGAGCTCGGAAGGCGGCCTCGTCATGGCGCTCGCCGGCTCGGAGAAGACGCTCGACCGGGCCAATCGCCAGAGCGCACAGGACGAGCTGATGCGCCAGGCGCGCGCCGCCGCGCCGATGCAGCAGGCTCGGCAGGCGGCGATGCGCGACGTCGCTCGAAGCTTCGCCCTGCCGCTGCGCGCCGCCGGAATCGAGGCCGGCGTCGCGGTCCGCTTCGTCGATCCGGCCGGCCGCGAGGAGGCCGCCTGGCTCGACCGCCCCCGCCGCACCGAGGACACGCTCCGCGACCGCCAGGCTCGGTGAGGCAGCCGCGTCGCTGGCATGACGGGTCACAGCCGAGTTGAAAAGAGCGGCGCCTAGCCCTATCTCCACCCCACCCACTCCGCGCCTTTTGAGATTACGGTCGGGGCACGAGAGGTTGCGTCAACAGGCAAATCGGGAGCGGGCGGCCACGGCCGGGCTCTCCACGGGAGTGGCAGCATGAACGCGCCCAATGCGAGCCTCAGGGGGCTCGACCTCGCCCAGGAGATCGACCGGCTGCGCAAGGAGCGCAACGCCGTCATCCTCGCCCATTATTACCAGGACCCGCGAATCCAGGACCTCGCCGATTTCGTCGGCGACAGCCTCGATCTGTCGCGCAAGGCCGCCTCGACCGACGCCGACGTCATCGCCTTTTGCGGGGTGCGCTTCATGGCCGAGACGGCCAAGATCCTCTCCCCCGAGAAGATCGTCATCCTGCCCGACTTGAACGCCGGCTGCAGCCTCGAGGACAGCTGCCCGCCCGACCAGTTCAAGGCGTTCCGCGAGGCCCATCCGGACCATATCGCGCTGACCTACATCAACTGCTCGGCGGCGGTGAAGGCGCTCTCCGACATCATCGTCACCAGCTCGTCGGCCGAGATCATCCTCTCCCAATTGCCGAAGGACCAGAAGATCATCTTCGGCCCGGACAAGCATCTCGGCTCCTATCTCGCGCGCAAGTCCGGCCGCGACATGCTGCTCTGGCCGGGCGTCTGCATCGTCCACGAGGCCTTCTCGGAGACCGAGCTGATCAAATTGAAGGCGCAGCACCCCGGCGCGCCGGTCCTCGCCCATCCCGAATGCCCGGCGCATATCATCGATCATGCCGATCTGGTCGGCTCGACCAAGGCGATCCTCGATTACGCCCTGTCGTCGCCGGCGCAGACGATGATCGTCGCCACCGAGCCGCACATCATCCACCAGATGGAGAAAGCGGCGCCGCACAAGCAGTTCATCGGCGCGCCCGGCGCCGACGGCAACTGCAACTGCAACATGTGCCCCTACATGGCGCTGAACACGATGGAGAAGCTCTACGTCGCGCTCCGCGACCTCGAGCCGCGCATCGAGATGGACGAGGACCTGCGCCTCGCCGCCAAGAAGTCGCTCGACCGGATGCTCGAGATGGCGGGCCGGACGGTCGGACAGGGCGACGTGGGGCGGCCGATCTTCGCGGGAGACTGACCCGTCGCCCCAGCGCAGGCTGGGGCCCCAGGGAGTGAAGACCGCCGGGTTCATCACCCGCCGGGGTCCCAGCCTTCGCTGGGACGACGGGACTTATTCGACGATCCGCTCCCACAGGTCCTCCCACATGGGGTTGTGCTCCTGGATCAACCGCAGCTTCCACAGGCGTTGCCAGGCCTTGATCGCCTTCTCTCGCGCGATCGCGTCCTCGATCCGGTCGTGGGCCTCGACATAGACCAGCCGGGTGCAATGATGCTTGCGGGTGAACCGGCCGCCCTCGCCGGCGCGATGTTGCCAGATGCGGCGCGGGAGGTCGGCGGTCACGCCCGTATAGATTACGCCATGCGGCTTGTTGCAAAGCATGTAAACCCATCCCCCGGCCATTCGGAAGCATGGAGTGAAGGCCGCAAAAAATCAACGTCGCCCCAGCGCAGGCTGGGGCCCAGGGGGTGAAGGGCTCGGCGCTCGTTCTCGCTGGGGCCCCGGGGGGTGAAAAGCTCGGCGCTCGTTCTCGCTGGGGTCCCAGCCTTCGCTGGGACGACGGTCGGCCATCACCCGCCGGGAGGCCAGCCTGCGCTGGCATGACCGGGCGGCACGCGCTAATCGTCCGCGACCAACTCCGGAGACCGCCCTTGTACCGCTTCCTCCTCCCCGCAGCCGCCCTCCTCCTCGCCGCCGCAGCCGCTCCGGCGGCGACCGACGATCCCTATCTCTGGCTCGAGGAGATCGAGGGCAAGCGCGCGCTCGACCAGGTCAAGGAATGGAACGCCGCGACCGAGCGGCTGCTCACCGCCGACCCCAAATATGAGGACTATCGACGGCGCGCCCTCGCCATCCTCGACGACAAGGAGCAGATCGCGGCGCCGAGCCAGGTGATCGGCGACAAGGTCCTGAATCTGTGGCGCGACGCGGACAACCCGCGCGGCCTGTGGCGGGTATCGCCGCTCGCCGCCTACCGCGCCGGGAGGCCGCAATGGCGGACGCTGATCGACGTCGACGCGCTCGGCAAGAAGGAAGGCAAGAGCTGGGTCTGGCACGGCGCCGACTGCCTCCCGCCCGATTATCGCCGCTGCCTCGTCTCGTTGAGCCCCGGCGGCACCGACGCCGACGTGGTGCGGGAGTTCGACCTCGCCACCGGCACGTTCGTCGAGGGCGGCTTCACCGTCCCAGAGGCGAAGAGCAGCGTCGCCTGGGTGGACTTCGATACGCTGATGGTCGGCACCGACTACGGCGCCGGCTCGCTGACCGCTTCGGGCTATCCGCGGATCGTCAAATTGTGGAAGCGCGGCACTCCGCTCTCCTCGGCTAGAACCCTGTTCAGCGGCGAGGCCGGCGACGTAGGGGTCAATCCGGTGGCCGTCCAGAGCGCCGACCGGCGCTGGGTCTTCGTCAGCCGCGGCAAGACCTTCTGGACCAACGAATATCATCTCCTCGCCCCCGCCGGCGGCCTGATACCGGTTCCGCTCCCCGCCGACGCCGAGTTCGAGGACGTGATCGGCGACAGGCTGATCGCCAAGCTGCAGAGCCCTCTTGGCCGCTTTCGCGCCGGCACCCTGGTCTCTTACTCGCTCAATGACATTCTCGGCCGCGGCCATGCCGAGCCGCGGCTGGTCTTGGCGCCGACCGCGAAACAGGCGATCGAGGAGGTGTCGGCCTCGGACAACGTCCTCTGGGTGAAGGCCCTCGACGACGTCTCGGGCAAGCTGTTCGCTCTCACTCCCAAGAAGAAGGGCGGCTGGACCTCGCGCGCCATCGCGCTTCCGGCCAACAGCACCATCCACCTGCTGGCCGCGGGGGGCACGCCCGACCTGGCGTTCGTCACCGTCGAGGGGATGCTGACTCCGCCGGCGCTCTACGCGGTGCAGCGCGGCGGACGGCCGGCGCTGGTCCAGCGCTTGCCGGCGAAGTTCGACTCGTCGAAGCTCACCGTCGAGCAGCGCTTCGCAACCTCGAAGGACGGGACCCGAATCCCCTATTTCCTGGTTCGCCGCAAGGGGACGAGCGGCCCGGTCCCCACCCTGATCCACGCCTATGGCGGCTTCCGCGCCGCCCAGACTCCGGGTTACCTCACCGGCCAGCCCTACCGGGCCGGCCCGCTCGCCATGTTCTGGACCGAGGAGGGCAATGCCTATGTCCTCGCCAACATTCGCGGCGGCGGCGAATACGGGCCCGAGTGGCACAAGTCGGTGCTTCGCGAGAATAGGCAGAAGAGCTTCGACGACCTCCACGCGGTCGCGGAGGACCTGATCCGCAGCGGAGTCACGGCGAAGGGCAAGATCGGCATCTCCGGCCGCTCGAACGGCGGCGTTCTGGTCGGAGCGGCGATGAACCAGCGGCCGGACCTCTATTCGGCGGTGATCTCGGGCTCGCCGCTGCACGACATGAAGCGCTACTCGCACCTTCTCGCCGGCGCCTCCTGGGTCGACGAATATGGCGATCCGGACAAGCCGGAGGACTGGGCCTTCCTGTCCAAATATTCGCCCTACCAGAATCTCAAGCCCGGCGTGCGCTATCCCGCCGTCTTCTTCTACAGCTCGACCAAGGACGACCGGGTCCATCCCGGCCACGCCCGCAAGATGGCGGCGCGCCTCGCCGAATACGGCAACCGTTTCTACTTCCACGAATATCTGGAAGGCGGCCACAGCGTCGGCGCCGACAATGCCGAGGACGCCAAGCGCGCGGCTTTGCTGATGGCCTATCTGAAGCGGGAGCTGGTGCGATAATCCCCGGCTTCGACCTCGACCGCTTCGTCGGCGACACGCTGGCCGAGGATCTGGGCGAGGCCGGCGACATCACCTCGGCGGCGGTGATCCCCGAAGGCGCGCGCTTCGCCGGAGTCATGGACAGCCGCGAGGCGATCGTCGTCGCCGGGCTGCCGGTCGCGGAGGCCTTCTTCCGCGCGCTCGATCCGGATGTGGAGATCGAGCGCCTCGCCGAGGACGGCGAGCGCGCCGAAGCCGGGGCCGACCTGCTGCGCCTGCGCGGCAGGGCGAGGGCCCTGCTGACCGCCGAGCGGTCCGCGCTCAACATCGTCCAGCATCTGTCCGGCGTCGCCACCCTCACCCGCCGCTACGTCGACGCCATCGACGGCACCGGCGCCATCCTGCTCGATACCCGCAAGACCCTCCCGGGGCTGCGCCTGCTCGAGAAATACGCCACCCGAATGGGCGGCGCCCGGAACCACCGAATGGGCCTGTGGGACGCGGCGATGATCAAGGACAATCACGTCGCGGTGGCGGGCGGAGTCGCCGAGGCGGTGCGGCGGGCGGCGTCGGCCGGGATCGAGCGCATCATCGTCGAGGTCGACCGCCTCGACCAGATCGGGCCCGCGCTTGCCGCCGGGGCGACCCACCTGCTGCTCGACAATATGGACGTGCCGGCGCTGCGCGAGGCGGTCGCCCTGGTGGCCGGCCGGGTCCCGACCGAGGCGAGCGGCGGCCTCACCCTCGAGACGATCCGAGCCCGGGCGGCGACGGGCGTGACCTACGTCTCGGTCGGCCGGATCACCCAGTCGGCGCCGGCGGTGGACATCGGCCTGGATTTCTCCGCCTCCCGATCGTGAGATGGGGAGGCATCAGCGGCGCGCCACAACTTCGCCTTCCACCACCATCGTCTCGGGATGGTGCTTGTCGAGCCAGCGCTTGACGATGCGCAGGTTGCGGCTGTTCGACCGGAAGAAGAAGTCGGGGATGGCGCCGACCCAGGGGATGGCGCCCAGAAGGAAGTCGACGCCGATATTGCCGCCCATCCGCCACAAATGCCATTTCGGCATGCCGAGGTTGCGCGCCTCCCAGGCGAGCCAGCTGCCCATCGCCGCGGCGACCAGGCTGCCGCCGACCGGGATGAGGTCGAGGACGACGTCGAGGCCGAACTGGCGATTGGTGCCGGGAAGGGTGAACATCCGCTCGAGCAATTGCTCCATCGCCTCGATCCGCCGGCGGACGGAGGCCGGGTCGCGGCCGATCGGCAGCCGGTCGGCGAGGGCGTCGAAACGGTCCTGCGGATTGGGCATCCTCGTCTCCTAAGGCTCGGCCCTGACCAGCTCGCCGACCGGATGGCGGCCGAAGGCGTTGGGCCGAAAGCCGGTGAGCCGGGGCGCGACGAGCGACCAGCGCACCGGCGTGGTCAGCGGGATGAACGGACCGAGGCCGGCAAGTATCCGGTCGGCATTGGCGAGCAGGCCGCGCCGGGTGGCCGCGTCGGGGGCGATCCGAGCCGCGGCCATCATCTCGTCCGCGGCCGGATCGCAGACCGGGCTCGCCGCGCATGAGAAATGGCGCAGATACCAGCTCGCCAGCCCCGCCGGCGCCACCTTGTCGATCAGTCGCAGGTCGGCGGGGCCGCCGGCCGGGGCCCGGACCGCCTCGACGCCGACCGCGGCCCAGTCGCGCCTGAGCCGCGCGAACAGCAGCCGCGAACCCAGGCCCTCCGGCAGGGCCACTCGGACCCGAAGCCGGCCGGCCTCGCCCGCCGCCTCGCGCAGAAGCGCGGCGGCGAGGGTCCGCCGCTCGGGCAGCGGATCGCGTATCCAGGCGGGCGCGGACACCTGGACGAGGCCCTCCACTCCGGGCGGGAGCAGCGATTGGCGGACCTGCAGCCCCGGCACCGCGAGCGCGGCGGCGAGCGCCGGCCGGTCGATCGCCATGGCGAGCGCCTGGCGCGTCTCCACCCGGGCGAACGGTCCCTCGGCGCTGGTGAAGGCGAGCCCGAACAGGCCGCCGACCGGATCGAAGCGCAGCTGCGCCGCCGGCACCCGCGCGGCCCGGGCGAGCGGCAGGTCGGCGAGCGTGCCGCCGAGCACGAGATCGGCCTGGCGCTCGCTGAAGCGCGCCACCGCCGCCGGGGCCGGCTCGCCGCGCAGCAGCCGCGGCGGCGGCGGCGGCGTCGCGTCGTCCTCCTCCGCGCGCGGCAGGGTCAGTCGGACCCAGCCGTCGGGCGTCGGCTCGGCGCGATAGGGGCCGGCGCCGGCGCCGCCGCGGACGATCGCCATTTCGGGCTGGGCGAGCAGCTGGAGGAAGTTGGGTCGCGGCGACCTGAGGCTGATCTCGAGCACGTCGTCGGTCATCGCCTCGATCTCGTCGATCGCGCCGAGGATCGGCTTCAGCGGGTTGCGGCTGGCCGGCGCCGCGGCGGCCCGGAGGCGGGCCGCGGTCTGCTCGGCGGTGACCCGGCCGCCGCCGTGCCAGACAGCCTTGTCGAGACGGAAGGTGTAGCGCAGGCCGTCGTCGGAGACGATCCAGCGCTGCGCCAGCGCCGGCTCGATCTCGCCGCCCGCATCGAAGCGCACCAGCCCCTGCGCCGTCGCTTCGAGCAGGATCGCCGTCGGCGGGTCGAGCGGCTCGCGGTTCGGATTGACGATGCGCGGCTGGGCGCCGATCGCGCTGATCAGGATCGGGCCGGTCTCGGGGCCGTCGCAGCCGGCGAGCGGGAGCAGGGCGGCGAGCATCGTCAGCTTCGGGCGGGAGCGAGTCACCATCGGCGGACAGCGATAGCCCAGCCGCCGCCGAAATTTTAGGGGGCGCGTCAGGCTTTTACCCAGCCTTCATCTTTCGCGCCCTAGGATCGTCCATTGCACAGGATCGTCGAGCGATGAACCAGTATAAGCCGCGCAGGTCGGACCGCACCGCGGTGGCGGGGCGCACCCGGCTGCGCGCGCAGAGCTGGTACAGCATCGAGGTCAGGGTGCGCGACGTCTCGACCGGCGGCTTCATGGCGGAATGTCCGGAGCCGGTGCGGATCGGCAGCTACGTCTCGCTCGACGTGCCCGGCATCGGTCCGGTCAACGCCCAGGTGCGCTGGCAGCTTGGCGACCGCATGGGCGGCATGTTCCTCGACCCGATCAGCCTGCACCGCTGCGAATGGACCGCCGTTCCGGCCGCCCCGCCGCAGGAAGCGGCCTGAGGGGAGGCGGACGGGGGCGACACCCGGCGCTCTCCCTGATAGACCCGGTCCACGACGGAACAGCGTGGGTGGACGCCGCGGAAGATGGCTTCTCTGGGATCAGCGGACGTCGATTCGATCACCGACCTGCTGCGCCGCCTCGTCGCCACGCCCAGCCGGGCCGGCGAGGACGATCCTGCCACCATTTTCGCCCTTCTCCGCGGCTGGCTCGGTGAACGCGGCCTGCCCTGCGAGGACGTCGTCGACGAGGACGGCAGGGTCGTCGCCATCACCGGCGTGGCGGACGGCGCCGAGGGCGCGCCGGTTTACTATCTCAACGCCACGGTCGACACGGCCGGCTATGGCGATCCGGCGGCGTGGCAGTCGGCGCCGTGGATCCCCACCGAGCGCGGCGGACGGCTCTACGGTCGGGGAACCGCCGACAGCAAGGCGGGCGTCGCCATTTTCTGCCACGTTTTCGAGCGCCTGCGGGCCCCGCCGCCGGGACTGCCGTGCCGGCTGGGCTTCGTCTTCGACGCCGAGGAGCATAGCGGCCGCTTCCTCGGCATGAGGCGCTTCCTCGCGCTTCGCCGGCATCCGATCGCCGGAGTGATGATCGGCTATCCCGGGCTGGACCGGCTGGTCACCGGCGCCCGCGGATTCCTCCGCGCGACGATCCGGCTCCACGGCGAAGGCGCCCATTCCGGCTCGTCCCAGGGCCACGGGGTCAACGCCCTCGTCAAGGCGGCGGAGCTGGTCCGCCGGCTGGCGGCGCTGAACGAGGATTTCGCCGCCGACGCCGAGTCCGCCTTTCCGCTGCCGCCGAAGCTGACGGTGACCCGGTTGGGCGGCGGCGGCGAATTCTCGCTGGTGCCCGACCAGGCCGAGATCGACGTCGATTTCCGGCTGACGCCGGCCTTCGAGCGGGGCTCCGCCGAAGCGCTGCTTCGCCAGGCGCTCGAATCGGCCGACTCCGCCCTGCCCGGGCGCGCTCCGGCCGAGCTCGTCATCCATCAGTCGCTGCCGGCCTATCTGCTGCCGTCCGACTCGCCGCTGGCTCTGGCTCTGGGCGAGGCCGGCGGCCGCATTCTCGGGCGCCGCCTGCCGACGGGCCCGTGCGGACCGTCCAACGTCGGCAACCTGCTCGCCACCCACGGCATCGCCGCGACCTGCGGGTTCGGCGTGAGCGCCAGCGGCCTGCACGCGCCCAACGAATGGATCGAGCTTGCGACGGTGCCGCCGGTGTTCGACACTTATGTGGAAGCCGCGCGGCGGCTTGTCGGGGAAGCTGTGGGGGAAGTGCGATGGCCGGCCGAGCGGGAGAGGAAGAGCTTCGCCTAGCCCTGGTGATGAACGGCGGGGTCAGCCTCGCCGTCTGGATCGGGGGCGTGGTTCGCGAGGTGGCGCGTTTGCTTTCCCGGCGCTCCGCCTATGGCGGGCTGGCGGACTTGCTGCTGATCGATCCGCGGGTGGACGTGATCGCCGGTACCAGCGCCGGCGGAGTCAACGGGGCGTATCTGGCCATGGCGTTGGCCTTCCACCCCGCCGGCGACCCCCTCGACCGGGCCGTCGCCGGCCTGCGCGACCTGTGGGTGGACAATGGCGCCATCGACAGACTGCTGCGGAGTCCGACCGAAGCTTCGCCTCCATCGCTTCTCGACGGCGACGGAGTCTATTTCGAGACGCTTCGCCAGGCGCTCGCGGGACTTCGCACGGGCACTCCGACATCGCCGGCCGACGTTCCAATCGACCTCTCGCTCACCGCGACGTTGCTGAAGGGCAAGGCGAATCAATATGTCGACGATTACGGCAGTCCCGTCGCCGACGTCAGCCACCGGGCCCGCTTCTGCTTTTCCCGAGCCCGTGGACGGGACGCGTTCGCGGCGGCCCACAGCGCCGCCCAGCTGGCGGTGGCGGCGCGCGCGACCTCGTCCTTCCCCGGCGCGTTCGAGCCGACCTTCTGCCCGGTCGGGGAAACGGCGCCGCCGCGGCCGGACATGAAGGGCGTGGCCATGTTCGACGAAAGCCGCTTCCTCATCGACGGCGGCGTGCTCGACAACAAGCCTCTGGACGTCGCACTCGAGAGCATCTTCCGGCAGCCGGCGAGCCGGCCGGCCCGGCGCGTCCTCGCCTATGTCGTTCCCGCGCCCGAGGGGACGGCGGCGGACGCCGATCAGCCGGACAAGGCGAAAGACCTGCCGCCTTTGCTCGACGTGGTGCTCTCCAGCCTGGTCGAGATACCGAGCGTCCAGAGCATCTCGGCCCAGCTCAGGGCGTTGCGCCGGCATAATGAGAGCGTGAGGGAGAAGCGCCGCTCCCGCATCCTCATCACCCGCTACAACGCGCCGGCGCAGATCGATTCCCTCGCGACCATGCTGCTGCCCGCCTATCGCGATCAGAGGGTGGCGGAAGCGCTCGACTATATCATCGGCGAGATCAACGAGGGCTTGCTCGCCCGTCCGGGCGCGGCGCCGTTCGGCCGGCGCGGGCGGCGCGAATGGCTGCACTCCGCGCTCTACCGCCTCAAGGACCGGTTGCCCTGGGTTCCGACGCTGGCTCCGGCGGTGCCGGGCGCCGAGACCGAAAGGTCGGCCAAGGGCTGGCGCTGGGGGGCGCGCCCGCTCGAGCATCTGTCGCGGATATTCCTCGACCTGGTGGTGAGGACTCAGCGTATCGCCGCGGTGTCGACGGCTCCGCCCGATCTCGGCGATCTCTGGCTGAAGGCGTTCGCCGCCGCCGCGGCGGCGGACCGGCTCCGCTCGACCGACCGGAGCTATTGGCGCGACCAGGCGCAGGCGGTCACCGAGGCGCTTGGGACGGGGCTGGAGACGCGCCGGCCCGGGGAAACGGCGGAAACCTGGTTCATCGAGGCGGTCGACGCCTGGGCCACCTCGGCCCCGGCCAGGTGCGCCGAGCTGGCCGATGACATTGCCGCGGGGATCAAGGCGCTGGCGCCGATCGCGCTTCCGCTCGCCCGAGGCGGCTCCTTTTCCCTGGAGCCGCTCATCGCGCGTGAATCGGCCGATCTCGTCGCCCTGCTCGAATATTTCGTCCCTTCGCCGCGAATCGCCAGGGACAAGGTGCTGGCACGCCTGCTCGCCTTCGAGGTGGTGCAGGAAACGCTGGGGGGCGAAGGGACCGACCTCGAGGAGGAAGTGGACTTCATCCAGATCAGCGGTGACGACGATGCCGCCGACGGCGGCGGCCGCAACGCCGGCGACAAGCTGACCGGAATCCAGCTCGCCCATTTCGGCGCCTTCTATAAACGGTCGTGGCGCGCCAACGACTGGACCTGGGGCCGCCGCGACGCCGTCCGGCGCCTGGTGCGCCTGCTGCTCGATCCCGGCCGGGTGAAGACGATTGCCCTGCGTGCGACGCCGCCGCTCGACTCGGCGGCGATGGCGGCCCGGATCGAGGCGATCGCCGTCTCCGATGGCGGGGGAGCGTCGCCCTGGCCGGCACTGGTCGGCGTCGACCGCAAGGCGCTCGAGGCGGAGCTCGCCTATCTCGACAATCACTGGGTTCCGGTGCCGGAGCGATTGCCGGTCGCGACCGCTGCGATCGCGCGTCGTCTGGAGCTGGAGATATTGTGCGAGGAGATGCCGCTGCTCGCCGGTGCGATCGAGGAGGATCGCCAAGCCCGCCTCGCCACCAGCTCGCCCGTCGCCGGGTTCGCGCGCGACTGCCTCCGCGCCCTCGGCGCGGACGGAACGCTCTCTCCGCCGGCCGCGGCACGGCTCCAGCAGCGCTGCAATCTCGGCGGCGAGCGGCTCAAGGAGGAGGCCGGCACGGATCCCGCGACCCGGACGGCCGCCCAGGCGCTGGCCGTCGGAGTCGCGGCGCTGCGGGGCGGCAGCGGCATTGCCGCCGGAGTCGCGGGAGCGATCGGCGTGCTGCGCGCGCCGACTTTGTTCTTCTACCTGTTCGCGCGCAACCTCGCCCAGGGAAGCATGACGGGCCTGGTGATCAATTCGGCGGTCGCGGCCGCGGCCGCGGTGATCGTGCTGACGGCGTTGTTCTGGGGCAATCCCTATTCATCGGCCCTGCCGGTCTCCGTCGCCGCCGCCGCGCTGATTGCTTCTGCCTTTCTGCTGGTCACCCGGCGCGGACCGTGGGCGAGGCGGATCATCGCCCTGCTCCTCGTCGCCGGCGCCTTCGCCGCGGTCCATTACGGCCTCCGGACGTTGGGGGTCGGCACCTGGCGGATCATTGCCGCGGTCGAAGGTCTCGTCCTGTTCGGCTGGATCGCCAAGGCCATCCTGTCGAGGCGACGGACCCGATAGGCTGGTGCGGACGGCGGGAGTCGAACCCGCACGCCCCGAGGGGCAGGAGATTTTAAGTCTCCAGCGTCTACCGGTTCCGCCACGTCCGCACGCCCCGGGCATGCCATGATCGGCGGTCCCGCGAAAGGGACAGCCGAGCCGCCGCGGCGGCCGCGCCGCTAGAGGAAGAAGTCCGCGGCCGTGATCGGGTGGGCGTCGGAGACGTTGACGACGACCTTGAAGTCGGCGACCCCGTCGCCGTTGGTGTCGCCCTCGACGGTCCAGACGTCGAGCACCGAGGTTGCCCTCAGCTCGCCGGCTGTGCCGGTGAAGGCGCTCGAGCCGATGAAGGCGAAAGCGTCGTTGGCGGCGGTGCCGCTGTTGGCGTCGATGCGGGTCAGGTCGATCCTGTCGCCATTGGCGAAGAAGAAGATCTGATCGACGTTGGCGCCGCCGGATTCGGCGACCGACTTGTACTGGAACACGTCGTTGCCGCCGGCATTGTTGGCGCCGCCGCTGCCGCCGCTGAGGATGTCGGCGCCGAGGCCTCCGGACAGGAAGTCGTCGCCGCCGCCGCCCTTCAGCGTGTCGTTGGACGCGCCGCCGAAAATGCGGATGTTGCCGTCGGCATTCTGCGCCGCGTCGACCACCAGCGTCTCGTTGGCGAGAAGGATCGAGCCATTGACGGTCAGGGTGTGGCCCGCCGCGATCTGGGCGTCGGCGAAGGTCAGATTATAGTCGAACTCGGTGCCGCCGCCGCGCGCGTAGCGTTCGTCGCTGATCGAGGTGACGGTGACGTTCTCGACCCCGGTCACCAGGCCGGTATAGCCCGGAGCGCTGAAGTCGATCGTGTAATTGCCGCGCAGGAACAGGCCGTCATAGCCGGGGCCGCCGTTGACGGTGTCGCCGGGCGTCAGCCGGTCATCGGCGAAGAAGAAGGTGTCGTGGCCGGCGCCGCCGGTCAACGTGTCGACGCCGCGGCCGCCGTAGATCAGGAACTTGGCGTCCGTCTCCGCCGAGCCGTCGAAGGTGAAGTCCTCGCCGGCGAGCAGAGGCGCGGCGTTGACCTTGACCTGCAGCCCCGCCGCGAAATTGGCGTCGCTTGTGGTGATCACATAATCGTAGAGGTTGGTCCCGGGATCGCCGAAGCTGCTATTGGTCCCGGCGAGGAAAGACAGCGCCTCGATTCCGGTGACCCCGCTGCCGATGGTGACCCCCCCGCTGTAATTGCCCTGCAGGATCAACGTGTCGAGATCGGCGCCGCCGCTGACGACGTCCGCGGACGTGAGGGTGGCGCCGAAATAGAAGCCGTCGTTGCCGGCGCCGCCGCTGACCGTGTCGGTGCCGCCCTGGTCGAGATCGAACAGGTCCGCCGCCGGCGTGCCGGTGATAGTGTCGTTGCCGGGAGTGCCGAGCGCCCGGTCGCCGGGCGAGGCGATTCCGGTCACCGTGATCGTCACCGTGGTCGGGATGTTGCCGTTGGTCAAAGTGTAGGTGAAGCTGTCGGTGGCGCTGCTGTTGGCGGCGCCGGTCGCGCCGGTCAGCGAGTTGAACGCCCCGTTCGGATTGTAGCTGTAGTCGCCGTTCGCCTGCAGGGTGAGCGTAGCCCCCGAGGGCAAGGTGATCGTCTGGCCGACACCGGCGGCCGAGCCGTTGACCGCGCCGACCTGCAACGCCGCGCCCGGAACGTGGCTGTCGTTGCCCAGCACGTTGCCGGTGGCGGTGCCGTTCTCCGCCGCCGCGCCGCTGTCGGGATTGGCGGTCACCGGCTGCGGCTCGAGCGTCAGCAGCCGGGTCTCGGTGGAGAAGGTGCTCGGAGTCATCCAGCTGAGCGCGAACTTGCCCCCGCCGAGGGCGACGACCACCGGCGGGCCGCCGGTGACATTGGCGCGTACCTCCTCGCCGATGCGGGCTCCCGACGCGTCGAACTCCTGGATCCTGGTGACGCCGTTGAACGAGCCCCCCCCAAGATCCTGCCAGGCGATGACGAACCCGGCATTGGGAATGGTGGAGATGGACGGCGCGACCTGGCTGCCCGCGGTCGAGCTGTTGACCAGTATCTCCGCGCCGATCTTGTTGCCGGCCGGATCGAAGAGCTGGGCACGGACCGCGTTGGGCTCGGCATCGCCGCCGGCGCCGCTCGCGTCCTGCCAGGTGGCGAGGAAATTGCCGTTGGAGATGGCGGTGAGGTCGAGGTCGAACTGATTGCCGGTCGTCGTCGTGTTGATCAGGAATTCGCCGCCGACCTTGTTGCCGGCGGAATCGTAGATCTGGCCCTTGAGGCCGGTGCCGCTGGCGTCGCCGCCGGTGCCGCTGTTGTCGACCCAGGCGACGACGAAGCCGCCGGAGGCGAGGCCGGTGACTTCGGGCTGGGTCTGCGAAGAGGTGGTCGCCGTGTTGACCCGGAACTCGCCGCCGACCTTGGCACCGGTCGCGTCGAAGATTTGCGCCTTGATGCCGGTCAGGCTGACGTCGCCGCCGATGCCGCTGGCGTCCTGCCAGGCGGCGACGAAGCCGCCGCCGGCGAGCGCGGCCACCGACGGGAATTCCTGATTCGCCGTCGTCGCCGTGTTGACCGCGATGACTCCGCCGACGGTGTTGCCGTCATTGTCGAAGCGCTGCGCGTAAACGCCGGTGCCGCTGCCGTCGCCGAGGACCGGGCTGGTATTCTGCCAGATCACGACGAAGCCGCCGCCGGCGAACGACGACACCTGCGCCTCCGAGACGTTGCCCGACACCGGGGTGATGTTGCGGACGAGATTGCCGGCGGAATCAAACAGGGCCATTTTCAGGCCCTCGCCGCCCGAATCGCCGAAATTGTTGCCGTTGTTGACGAGGACGAAGCCGCCGTTGCTGAGGCCGGCCATATCGGGGTGCGCGCGCGCGTCGAGAGTGGTGAGCGGCCCGGCCGAGAAGCGCCGCTCGCTCGGCGAATCGGTGACGGTGAGGACGATGTCCTCGTCGAAGCTGTGGCCGTTGGCGTCGGTGGCGCGGAGCGTCACGGCCACCGTATTGTGGATTTCCGCATCGAGCCGGGCGCTGTCGTTCATGATCAGCTGGTTGCCTTCGAGGCGGAAGGCGCCGCCGACCGAATCGCCGAGATAGCTCAGCGTGAAGCCGGAATTGACCGCGCCGGAGGCGCTGACGGTGGCGACAGGGAGGTTCTCGACCGCCGCCTCGTTGACGCTGCCGGCGCTCAGAGCGATGTCGGTCGGCGCCGGCGAGGGGGCGAGGATCTGGGCCCTGATGCCGGGGCTGCCGTCGGTGTCGACGAATTCGGATTCCCACGCGACGACGATCCGTCCGTCGGCGAGGACGGCCAGCCCGGGGCGCTGCTGATGGCCGGCGGTGACGGTGTTGACCTGGAATTCGGTGCCCGACTTCTGGTGGCTGGCGTCGAACAATTGCGCCCGGATCTCGAACGAATTGGCGTTGCCGCCGGTGAGGTCCTGCCAGGAAATGACGTAGCCGCCGCCGGGAAGAGCGGCGATCGACGGCTCGACCTGATTGAGCTGGGTCGACTGGCTGACCTTGAACAGCGCGCCGACCGGCTGGGTATTGGCGTCGAACACGCCGGCGGCGACGTCGCGGATGTCGCCCGGCGCGCCGTCCTGCTGGAAGGTCACCACGAAGCCGCCGTCGGGCAGGGCGATGATCGCCGGGCGCGATTCGGCGGCGGGCGAGGTGGTCAGCCGGTGCGCTTCGGCGAGCGGATTGCCGTTGGCATCGAACTGCCGGACGTAGAGGGAGCCATTGTGCTCGTAGACGACAACGTAGGTGCCGCCGGTCAGGCCGGCGATGGCGGGCGGCGCGTCGGCGGGGGAGCTGGTGGTGTTGGCGACCAGGGTCTCGAAGCCGCGCGGCGTTCCGTCGGCGTTGAACACCTGGGTTCGCCAGCTCAGCGGAGTCGAGGAGACGCCGTTGCCTGGACCGGCCCAGGCCAGCGCGTAGCCGCCGTCGGCGAGGGTGGTGAGTGCCGGGCGGAACTGGAGCCCGACCGGATCGCTGTTGAGGGTCAGCTCGGCTCCGGTCTTGGCGCCCGAGGAATCGAAGAACTGGCCGCGGATCGCGCCCAGGTCGGCGCCCGGCGTGGGCCCGTCTTGGGCGGCGCGATCCTCCCACGCGACGAAGAAGCCGCCATTGGCGGTGGCAACCACCGTCGGCAGATTCTGGTCGCCCGCCGTGCTGGTGTTGACGAGGATCTCGCCGCCCACTTTCTGCCCGGCGCCGTCATAGCGTTGCGCCTTGATCGAGGTCCCGCTCGAATCGCCGCCGAGGCCGCTCGGATCCTGCCAGACGACGACGAAGCCGCCGCCGGCGAGGGCGACCAATTTGGCCTTGATCTGGGTGCCCGGCGCGGAGCTGTTGACGAGGAACTCACCGCCCTCGCGCGCATAAAGAAGTGCCACTGTCAAAGTCTCCCGAACCGGATCCACCGCGGGAGACCGCGACTTCCCGCCTATATTTCAATAGCTTGGGCGAGGCGCCTTCGCAACCAATTCAGCCCGCGCGGGCATCCCGGCCGGTTCTCGCGCCGGCCGGCCGTGGCTGGGCCGAGGGGAGCGCCCGGTCGCGCTCAGACGTTCAGCCGCTCGCGCATTTCCTTGCCGGGCTTGAAATAGGGCACGCGCTTGGCGTCGACGTCGACCGCGTCGCCGGTGCGCGGATTGCGGCCCTTGCGCGCCTCGCGCTCGCGGGTCGAGAAGGCGCCAAAGCCCCTCAGCTCGACCCGGCCGCCCCGCTGCAGCTGGCTGGTCACCGAATCGAAAAAAGCCGAGACCACCCGCTCGATCTCCTTGGCGGTGAGATCGGGATGGTCATCGCACAGCTTCTGGACGAGTTCGGAACGGATCACGGCTTCCCCCCAAGTGAAATGGGCCTTCAAGCGGGACACCGCGGAAACCCGTGCCGCGACCGCTAACCCAAGTTAAATCCCAATTTTCCCGCGAACGCAATTGAAAAAGACAAGGAAAATTCGGCCCTTGCCGCACATTGCGAGCGGCGGCGCGGGCGGGCCGGAACCAGGCCCGCCCGCTCCGACCGAAGCTTATTCCTTGCCCTTCTGTTTCAGGGCCTCGCCGAGGATGTCGCCGAGCGAGGCGCCCGAATCGGACGAGCCATATTGGGCGACCGCCTGCTTCTCCTCGGCGATCTGAAGCGCCTTGATCGAGAAATTGGGCTTCTTCGAGCGGTCGAAGCCGATCACCAAAGCGTCGAACTTCTGGCCGACCTGGAAGCGCTCGGGGCGCTGCTCGTCGCGGTCGCGGCCCAAATCGGTGCGCTTGATGAAGCCGGTCGGCCCGTCGTCGCCGACCTGGACCTCGAGGCCGCCGTCGCGGACCTCGAGCACGGTGACGGTGACGGTCTCGTTCTTGTTGACGCCGCCGCCCGCGGCCGCGGTTCCGCCCTTGGCGACCCCGCCGCGCTCGAGCTGCTTCATGCCGAGGCTGATCCGCTCCTTCTCGACGTCGACGTCGAGCACCACGGCCTTGACCCTCTCGCCCTTGCGGTGGAGGTTGAGCGCCTCCTCGCCGGTCACGCCCCAGGCGATGTCGGACATGTGGACCATGCCGTCGACGTCGCCGTCGAGGCCGACGAACAGGCCGAACTCGGTCGCGTTCTTGACCTCGCCCTCGACCTCGGTTCCGACCGGGTGCGATTCGGCGAAGGCCGCCCAGGGATTGGCCTGGGCCTGCTTGAGGCCGAGGCTGATCCGGCGCTTCTCCTCGTCGACCTCGAGCACCGAGACGTCGACCTCCTGCGAGGTCGAGACGATCTTGCCGGGATGGACGTTCTTCTTGGTCCAGCTCATCTCGGAGACGTGGACGAGGCCCTCGATGCCGGGCTCGAGCTCGACGAAAGCGCCATATTCGGTGATGTTGGTGACCCGGCCCTTGAACACACCGCCGACCGGATATTTGGCGCCGGCGCCCTCCCAGGGATCGGCCTCGAGCTGCTTCATTCCGAGCGAGATGCGCTGCGTCTCGCGGTTGATCCGGATGATCTGGACTCGGACCGTGTCGCCGATGTTGATCACCTCGGACGGGTGGTTGACGCGCTTGTAGCTGATGTCGGTGACGTGGAGCAGGCCGTCGATCCCGCCGAGATCGACGAAGGCGCCGTAATCGGTGATGTTCTTGACGACGCCGTCGACCACCTGCCCTTCCGCGAGGCTCATGATCAGGCCCGAGCGCTGCTCGGCCCTCGTCTCCTCGAGGATGGCGCGCCGGGAGACGACGATATTGCCGCGGCGGCGGTCCATCTTGAGGATCTGGAAGGCCTGGGGGATGTCCATCAGCGGGGTGACGTCGCGGACCGGGCGGATGTCGACCTGCGAGCCGGGAAGGAAGGCGACGGCGCCGCCCAGATCGACGGTGAAGCCGCCCTTGACGCGGCCGAAGATGATTCCCTCGACGCGGTTGCCGGCGGTGAACTCGGTCTCGAGCTTGTCCCAGGCGGCCTCGCGGCGGGCGCGGTCGCGCGACAGCATCGCCTCGCCGGCATGGTTCTCGACCCGGTCGACATAGACGTCGACGACGTCGCCGACATTGATCTCGGCCTTCTGGCCCGGGGCGGCGAACTCGCGCAGCGCGACCCGGCCCTCGCTCTTCAGGCCGACGTCGATGACCGCCATGTCGTTCTCGATCGCGGTGACCGTCCCCTTGACGACCTTGCCCTCGAAGCTCTCATTCTCGCCGCCGAGGCTGTCGTTGAGCATTTTCGCGAAATCGTCGCGGGTCGGCATCGCCGTGGTTGCCATAGAAATTCGATCCTTGCTTTTATTCCGGCCGCCGGTTGTCTCCGACGGTCTTCAGAACATTGCTGCCGCCGCGGCCCCATGCCGAAGCGGCGTCCGTGCGGGCAAGCGAAGCGAAGCCTTCAGAAAAGCAAAAGAGCGCGTCGCGGGCGGGCGTCTTCGCCTCTTTCCCCACGCGCGCTAGCCTAAGCTGAGCCTCCACAGGCGCTTAGCGCCCGCCGGACGGTGGGGCATATAGGGGAGACGGCCCAGAGGAGCAAGCCATATGGATGCGAACCGCTCCGGCATGGCATACATTCCCTGCTAGCCGACTCGCTCCAGGGGATGCGGAGATGGATGATGTCAAAGGCCTCGTACCGGAAATCTATTATGACATGATCGCTCGGATCGCGGCTGGCGTCCCGTTCGTCGCGATTCTCATCTCTCCGAATTTCGCTGAAATCGAGCGCGTCTCGAACTTCAAGTCGTTCGCCCTGCTGTTCGGGCTTGGCTACATAGCTGGGCATTTGCTGACAACGGTGAGCGTGGTGGTTATGCCCCCGCTGATCTACATGGAGTCGACGACTTCATGTAGCATAGCTAGCGTGATCTTTCTGTTCGCTGTGCTGACCGACGCGGCGGATGGATTTGTAGCTAGAGCCATGGGCCAAACAACATCCTTGGGCGCCAAGCTCGATCCGCTAGCCGACAAGATACTGGTATATTCAACGCTGTTCAGTCTAATGTCGATTGACATTCTTCATCCGTTGGCCGTTTTTCCTATGTTTTTTAGAGACATGATCGTGGATGGCCTACGCAATGAAATTTCGAGCACGACTCCGATAGGAGCGAATATCTGGGGCAAATCCAAATTTGGTTTCCAGGCAGTCTCGATCCTTCTTGGTTTGCTCTCCTGCGTTGGTCAAACCGCCGCTCTGGCCAGCGCGGCGAACATCGCTCTCATCATCGCGCTGCTCGTCAGCCTTCCCGGCCTTTTACAATTAGCGTCCGGGATCGCGAAAAATTCGCCCGCAGAACGGCCGGCCTTGCAGCCGGAGTAGCACCTATTCCTAGGCTGCGCCCACCACCCGCAGAACATGCGGCTCCTCGACCCGGAAGGTCGGCTTCATGCCGAGCAGGTCTATGGCACTTTCTACCTCCCCCTCCGGAAGACCCGAAGGGGTTTGCGAAGCCATCCATGGCGGAGTTCGTTCAACCGGGGATTACGAGCTTCAAGCAAAGCATCATCCGGTGGTCGTCCGGTCCCTATCGCGAACTTCACCTCGACAACTGCCACATTGAGCCACTAACGAGCCGGCAGCTCATCGCCAGGTATCAAAGCTCCTGGACCGACCCCGTGCGGTAAAGCGATGGACTTCTGGCGTGAGACTCTCTTGTGCCAGGCCCCAAGGGGAAATCCTGCAGGGCCGGTTAAACAGTGACAGTATACATTTACCCGCTGACGGCGGTGCGTCTTCGCTTAGTCCAAGGCCTTGTCAAGCAATCGCCGCACCGCCTCGGACCGTGACGGCTTCGGATCCGGCTGGGCTTCGATCCAGGCGGCGACGGCCGCATGGAGCTCGGCCGGGATTCGCACGGAGAGGACCGGGTCCTTGCCGGTGGCGGGGCGGCCCGGGCGTCTTTTTGGCTGATCGGCTATTGACTGCCCCCAAGGAATAGGTATACCCAAACCATGCCGATCCGGGGCTTGCCCCCGGCTCGATGACGAACCCTCTCACGCCTGCCCAAAAGGAGGCGAAGGATGGCTGCTGGGCAGCTTAGCCTTACGCGGCGGGCGCTGCTAGCCGGTGCTTGCACGGCGCCGGTGGTGCCCACCGGTGGCCATCGCGTTTCCGTTCAGGTCTCGGAGGATGCGGAGCGGGACGGGCCGTGGCGGCTGGCCCTCGACCGCTTCCGCGAGGCCGATGCGTTGCTGGCGGAGGCGGCGCGGACGGAGGACGAGGAATATTATGACAGGCTCGGCGCTCGGCACGACTCGGCGGTGAAGCGGCTGCTGCTGACGCCGGCTCCGGACGCCGCCGCGCTGGCGTTCAAGCTCGACCTGCTGGTGGCGGAGCAGGCGTGGGAGATGCGGGGCGGGGAGCTTTGCATGGCGGCGCTGAAGCGGGACGCCCATCGCCTCGCTCGCGGCTGATCGGGTTCACCCTTCGCGGCTTGTGGCTTTGCGGTGCACAACTTCCTTTTTTTCTCACGCGAAGCCGCGAAGGAGACGCACGGACAGTGGGGCCTCGCGCCGCTCGATGGACATGGCACCAACTTTGTAGTAACGTACCTACATAATTTGGGGAGTGCAGCATTGGGCATCACCACCTTGTCGAGCCGCGAGTTCAACCAGGATGCTAGCCGGGCGAAGAAGGCGGCGCAGAAGGGGCCGGTGTTCATCACCGACCGCGGTCGTCCCGCGCATGTGCTGCTGACCATAGAGGCTTATCGCGAGCTCGCCGGCGGCGCGAGGAGCCTGCTCGACGCGATCGCTCAGACCGATGGGGGCGATTTCGATTTCGATCCGCCGAAGATGGAGGGGCCGTTCGGGGGATCGGCCGATCTTCGCTGATGTACCTGCTCGACACGAACGTCGTCTCGGAGCTGCGCCGGGGCCGGCGCGCCGATCCTCGGGTGGCCGCCTGGGCGGCGGCGATCCCGGCCGCCAGCGCCTTCCTCTCGGTGGTGGCAATATTCGAGATCGAGCGCGGCATATTGCTCGTCGGGAGGCGGGATCCGGATCAGGCCGCCGCGCTCCGGCGATGGTTCGAAACCCGGATCCTAACCGATTTCGAGGGACGGATCCTGCCGATCGACACCGCCGTCGCGCGCCGGTGCGCGGCGCTCCATGTGCCCGATCCGCTGCCTGACCGGGACGCGCTGATCGCAGCGACGGCACTCGTCCACGGATTGACGGTGGCGACGCGCGACGTCGGTGATTTTCGGAGAACGGGAGTGGTGCTGCTGAACCCGTGGACGGTCGAACCGGACCAGCCATAAAAGCGCGCGGCCCGGGCGGGCGCCTGCCACTTCCCGTTACGCTGATCCTGAGCCTCCGCAGGCGCTTGGCGCCCGCCGGACGGAGGGGCCCGTACGGGAAGGGGCGGAGGGGCAAGGGGTATCTGCGGCTTCACTACTGGTGCCAGCCACCAAGGGAATATCCTAGCGGCGGAAGCGGCCGGAGCGTTCGGCGGCGCGGAGGGCGGCGTGGCCGTCGGGTCGAGGCCCTCGTCGAGGAAGGCGCGCCAGTGGTCGATGCGCTCGCGGGCCGGGGCGAGGTCGGCCAGAGGGTCGGCGGCGAGGCCGAGTTGGGCTCGGGCGCTCGACCAGCGCCAGCTCTCCGGTCGGCCGCACAGCCGGGCGCGCGCGGGATTGAGTTCGACGTAGCGGAAACAGATGTGGAGGCGCCGCTCATCCATCGGACCGAGCGGAAGCGCCCCTGCCATTGGGCGCCGCACCCCTGGCGCTGCTTGACTCTCTCGACCGGAGCCTTGCGGAAGGGGCGCTTGTGGCGTAGTTTGTCGGGCGACGGCAAATGACTCTATTTGCTCGGCGGGTGCCGCGATGAAGGCGCGAAGTTATCTGGTCTATGGCTTCGACGGCAAGGGCAACCGTTACTTGGTTCAGGAGACTTATTCGGCGAGCGAGGCGCGCGATCTTCGCGACGCGAGGACGGTCTCCGGCTTCCAGACCATCGTCGATAGTAGCGAAGGCGAGCCGACGGTGAAGGAATTGGATCAGCTCGCGGACCTTGAGGACCGCTTCGCCTGAACGGCGAGGGCGCCGCCCGATCGCCGCCGCGCGGGCCGCGTGGCCCCTAGTCGAATGCCGCGGACGCGCCTATCGCGGCGCGGCCGGCGGCATCGGACGCCGGCGCCGGCCGCGGCCGGCGACGAGGGCGCCAGGCGGTCGAGGGTCGGATGGAACTGCAATTCACGTCGGACGCCGCGGTCGGGGATGCGGAGCTGGTGGTCAGCCTCGACCTCGAGGGGCTCGGAGCGCTGATGGCCGCGATCGAGCGGGCGCTCGCGACCGGAAGCGGCGAGCTGATCCCTCGTGCTGAGGACGGCCGCGGGCCGGGGGGCGAGCCTTCGTCGCGTGCCTTTCGCAAGGTCACGCTCGCCTTCGCCGGGCCGCCGCGCGGCGCCGAGCGCAGGCCGGCCGCCGGCTGAGCGACGGCTCAGTCCATGTGCTTGAGGCCGACCCTCAGATAGTCCCAGCCGGTGACCAGGGTCAAAGTCGCCGCCGCCCACAGGCAAACGAGGCCGGTCAGGTGGACCCAGGGCCAGGCGGGCACGGCGGCGCCGAGGATCAGCGCGCCGAGCGCGACCAGCTGGAAAGTCGTCTTCCACTTGGCGAGCGCGCTCACCGGCAGCGACACGGCGAGGCCGGCGAGGAACTCGCGCAGCCCCGACACGGCGATCTCGCGCAGCAGGATGATCAGGGCGGGGACGATGTGGAAGCCGTGGATGACCGGCTCGCCGCTATGGGCGCGGGCCGAGACCAGCATGACGATCACCGAGGCGACCATGATCTTGTCGGCGATCGGATCGAGGAAGATCCCGAGCCTCGACACCGTGCCCTGGGCGCGGGCGAGATAGCCGTCGAAATAATCGGTGATCCCGACGAGGCAGTAGAGGACGAACGTGATCGCATAGTCGATCGGGCTCGGCTTCCACAGCAGGAAGACGAGCAGGGGTACCGCGAAGATGCGGGACAGGGTGAGGAGGTTGGGCAGGGTCAGCATCGGCTCGGGCGAATGCTTAGCGGGTCGCGGGCGGGCTGTGAACGTTTGACCGGGGCGGCCCGGCCTCTCCCGCTCTTCGCGGGAGAGGGGGAACCCAAGCCGAAGGCTTGGGGGGTGAGGGTCTTGCCGGGCCCGCATACAGACCCTCACCTCCCACCGCTTCGCGGCGGGTCCCTCCTCTCCGGCGAAAAGCGGGAGAGGGATGGAGTGCAGACGCTGAGTTTGACCGAAGCGGCGAAGCGGCTATGACCGCCCGCGAATGTCCGCTTGTCCCTCCGCCGCCCGCGCCAGAGCGTAAGTGCAGGACTCGATGCACCTGTTACGCAAGCGGCGCTTCCTGCCGCTGTTCGTCACCCAGTTCCTGGGCGCGTTCAACGACAATCTGTTCAAGACGGCAATGGTGATCCTGGTCACCTATTACGTCTATTCCGATCCGACCAAGGAGGCGGTGTTCAACGCCATATCGGGCGCCGTGTTCATCCTTCCCTTCTTCCTGTTCTCGGCGCTGGCCGGGCAGCTCGCCGACGCCAGCGACAAGGCGCGGATCATCCGCATCGTCAAGACCGCCGAGATCGCGATCATGATCTTCGGGGCGATCGGCCTGATGATCCATTCGATCCCCCTGATGCTGCTCGCCCTGTTCGCGATGGGCGTCCATTCCTCCTTCTTCGGGCCGATCAAATATGCGGTTCTGCCCCAGCATCTGAGGCGCGACGAGGTGCTCGGAGGCACCGGCCTGGTCGAGGCCGGCACCTATGTCGCGATCCTGATGGGAACGATCGCCGGCGGCCTCATCAAGCCGCCCGTCGCCGCCGCCGGAGTGCTCCTGGTCGCGCTCGCGGGCTGGATTGCAGGCCGCCAGGTTCCGCCGGCGCCGCCCGAGCCCGACGCTCCGGTCGCCAAGATGGACTGGCACATCATCCGGGCCTCGATCCGGCTGGTCAGCGCGACCCTTCACATCCCGCGCCTGTTCCTCGCCATCGTGTGCATCAGTTTCTTCTGGATGATGGGCGCGATCCTCGCCGCCCAGTTCCCGCCCCTGGTCAAGAACGTGTTCAACGCCAACGAGCAGGTGGCGACGCTCTTCCTCGCCATCTTCTCGATCGGGGTCGGCCTCGGCTCGGTGCTGATCAACCGGCTGCTGAAAGGCCGCGTGCTCGCCGTCTATTCGCCGGCCGCGGCGATCGCGATGGGCCTGTTCATCTGCCACCTCTACTACAATGCGCGCGGCTGGCCGGACACCGGGGGGGCGCTGCTCGACGTCCGCACCTTCGTTCTCAACCCGAAGGCCGAATGGGTGATGTTCGACCTGTTCGGAGTGGCGATTTCGGGCGGAATGTTCGTGGTTCCGCTCTACGCCTTCCTCACCACCACCGTTCCCAAGTCGGAGACGGCGCGGACGGTGGCGGCGAACAACATCGTCAATTCGGGCGCGATGGTGCTGGCGGCGATCCTGCTGTCGGGCCTGGTCCAGCTCGGCGTCTCGGTCGAGGAGACGCTGCTGCTCGTCGCCGTCTCAAGCCTCGGCGCCGCCTGGCTCGCCTGGAAGCTCCACAAGGCCTGCGACTGAAGGCGATCCTTGCGGGCGCGGGGAAGCAATCCAATGAAGCGCCGAGGCCGGATCGCCGCGTCGCGTAGGCGCGTTGCGAGGACGGCTAGGCCAGGAAGGCGGAGAAGAAGACGAGGCCGCCGGCGAAAGTCATGAGGAACAGGCGGAGGTCCTCGGAGTCGGGAATCAGGCGGTCCATGCCGGGCGGTTAACGCGCTCTTTACCACGCCGGCAAGGGGGTCTGGCCGAGCTTCCGGCGCCTGTCCCGGCGCGGCACAGCGGCCTTGCCGAACCTTCCCGTCCGGCGGGGCTCGCGCACCGCCGCCGCCCTCCTCTATAGCCGGGCCATGGCTGGCGAAGGACAGGTCTCGAACGTCGACGAGGTGCTGGCCGCGTCCGTGCGCGACCCGCGGCTGATGGAGGCGGCGCTGGCGCTGGTCGAGGGCCGGCTCGCCGTCGCCGAGCGGCTGCTCCGCCCCCACCTCAAGGAGAGGCCGACCGACATCGCCGCGATCCGGATGATGGCCGAGCTGGCCGGCCGGCTCGGCCGCTACCGCGACTCCGAGAACCTGCTCCGCCGGGCGCTCGAGCTCGCGCCGGGCTTCACCGCGGCGCGCGCCAATCTCGCCACCGTGCTCTACCGCCAGAACCGCCCGGCCGAGGCGATCGAGACGCTCGACGCGCTGCTCGACGGCGAGCCGGCCAACCCCGCCCACCAGAATCTGAAGGCGGCGGCGCTGGGGCGGATCGGCGGCTATGACGAGGCGATCGGCCTCTACGAGCAGGTGCTCGCCCGCTTCCCCGACCAGGCCAAGGTGTGGATGAGCTACGGCCATGTGCTGAAGACGGTCGGCCGCCAGGGCGACAGCGTCGCCGCCTACCGCCGCGCGATCGCAATCCAGCCGACGCTCGGCGAGGCCTGGTGGAGCCTCGCCAACCTGAAGACGGTGGCGCTGACCGCCGCGGACCGGGCGGCGATGGCGGCGGCGCTGGACTCGCCCGGACTCGGCGAGGAGGACCGCTTCCACCTCCATTTCGCGCTCGGCAAGGCGCTCGAGGACGAAGGCGAGGCGGCGCCGGCCTTCGCCCATTATGCGGAGGGCAACCGGCGGCGGCGGGCCGCGATCGATTACGACGCCGACGAGACCGACCGTCACGTCGAGCGCAGCATCGCCCTGTTCACTCCGGCGTTCCTCGCCGAACGCGCCGGCCTGGGCTGCGCGGCGCCCGATCCGATTTTCATCCTCGGCATGCCCCGCGCCGGCTCGACCCTGATCGAGCAGATCCTCGCCAGCCATTCGCGGGTCGAGGGGACGATGGAGCTGCCCGACATTCCCGCCCTCGCCCGCCGGCTCGGGGGCCGCAAGCTCAGGTCCGACCCGACCGCCTATCCGGAATGCCTCGCCGCGCTCGGCCGCGCCGAGCTGAGCGCGCTTGGCGAGGAGTATCTCGAGACCACCCGCATCCAGCGCAAGACCGGCAAGCCGTTCTTCATCGACAAGATGCCCAACAACTGGGCGCATGCCGGCTTCATCCATCTGATCCTGCCCAATGCGAAGATCGTCGACGCCCGGCGCCGTCCGCTCGCCTGCGCCTTCTCCAACTTCAAGCAGCATTTCGCCCGCGGCCAGGGCTTCACCTACGACCAGGCCGAGCTCGGCCGCTATTATCGCGCCTATGTCCGGCTGATGGCGCATGTCGACTCGGTCCTGCCCGGACGGGTCCACCGGGTGATCTACGAGCGCATGGTCGAGGATCCGGAGAGCGAGGTGCGGCGGCTTCTCGACCATCTCGGGCTTGAGTTCGAGCCGGCCTGCCTGCGCTTCCACGAGACCGAACGGGCGGTCCGAACGGCGAGCTCGGAGCAGGTCCGCCGCCCGATCAACCGCGAAGGTCTCGACCAGTGGCGCGCGTTCGAACCCTGGCTGGGACCGCTCAAGGCGGCGCTGGGGCCGGTGCTCGACGCCTATCCGGAATGGAACCCTTCTTCCGCTATTCCGGGCGAGGGCCTTAGTGACTTCGAAAGCACAGCCGGCGATTAGAGCCGTTTCGGTAGCAGAATAAGTTTGACCCCCACGGCAAAAGCAAGACAGATTCGCGCGGACGCAAAATCTGGGGGATTTGCCGACATGCGCCTCGCACCCAGCCTCGGGCTCGCCGCTCTCCTGCTCGCCTCGACCGCCTTTCCTGCCGCCGCGACGGCGCAGGAGGACGCCGATCCGCCGGCGACCGGGGAAGGCAGCGGCGCCGACGACCAGGCCGACACCGGCCGCGGCCAGGCCGACGAGGCCGACATCGTCGTCACCGCCCAGAAGCGCGAGGAGAATCTCCAGGACGTGCCGATCGCGATCACCGCCTTCGGCACCGAGAAGCTCGACGAGCTCCAGGTCAACGAATTCGCCGATTACGCCCGCCAGGTCCCGTCCATCTCGTTCCAGAGCGCCGGCCCGGGCTTCTCCAACGTCTATTTCCGCGGCGTCGCGTCCGGCGAGAACGCCAACCATTCGGCTTCGCTGCCCTCGGTCGGCACCTATCTGGACGAGCAGCCGATCACGACTATCACCGGCGCGCTCGACATTCACGTCTTCGACATCGCCCGGGTCGAGGCGCTGGCGGGGCCGCAGGGCACGCTCTACGGCGCCTCCAGCCAGGCCGGGACGATCCGGCTCATCACCAACAAGCCCGACACCAGCGGCTTCTACGGAGAGGCCAATGTCGAGCTGAACAACGTCGCCCACGGCGAATGGGGCTATACCGGCGAGGCGTTCGTCAACGCGCCGATCTCCGACCGCGCCGCCTTCCGCGTCGTCGGCTGGTACCGCAAGGACGCCGGCTATATCGACAACGTCCCGGGCAGCCTGACCTTCCCGACCTCGGGCATCACCCGCACCAACACCCCTTTCGTCGAGAACGACTATAACGACGTCGAGACCTACGGCGCCCGCGCCGCTCTGAAGATCGACCTCGACGACAATTGGACGGTGCTGCCGCAGGTGATGGGCCAGAAGCAGATCAGCGACGGCACCTTTGCCCAGGAATCGGGCCTCGGCGAGCTCCAGGTCCAGCAGTTCAACCGCGAGCATTTCGAGGACAAATGGTTCCAGGCGGCGCTCACCGTCTCGGGCAAGATCGGAAATTTCGACGCCACCTATGCCGGCGCCTACATGATGCGTCAGATCGACGGCGCGTCGGACTATGTCGACTATGGCTATTTCTACGACGCGCTCGCCGGCTACGGCGCCTATTTCTACGACAATAGCGGCGATCTCGTCAGCCCGAACCAGTATATCCTGTCGGACGACAGCTTCACCAAGATGAGCCACGAGCTGCGCTTCGCCTCGCCGGCCGACCGGAGGCTGCGGCTGATCGCCGGGCTGTTCTACCAGCGCCAGACCCATCATATCGAGCAGAACTACATCATCGACGACATCGCCGATGCGATCACGGTGCCCGGCACCGCCAGCAATATCTGGTTGACCCAGCAGGTGCGCATCGACCGCGACTATGCCGCGTTCGGCGAAGCGAGCTTCGACCTCACGCCCAAGTTGACCTTGACTGCGGGCGGCCGCCTCTACCGGTTCAAGAACTCGCTCGAGGGCTTTTTCGGGTTCAGCGCCGGCTATTCGAGCCGGACCGGCGTCGCCGCCTGCTTCGCGCCGGCGACGGTCAAGGATTCACCCTGCACCAACCTCGACAAGACGACGGCGGCGACCGACTTCATCCACCGCCTCAACCTCACCTGGAAGCCCAACGACGACATCTTGCTCTACGGCACCTGGTCGCGCGGCTTCCGGCCCGGCGGCGTCAACCGGCGCGGCACCCTGCCGCCCTACGCGCCCGATTTCATCGACAATTACGAGCTTGGCTTCAAGACCAGCTGGGCCAACAACACGATCCGCTTCAACGGCGCGCTCTACCAGCTCGACTGGTCGGACATGCAATTGTCCTTCCTCGGCGCCAACGGCCTCACCGAGATCCGCAACGTCGGCAATGCGCGCATCCGCGGCGCCGAGTTCGACCTGTTCGTCCGGCCGGTGCGCGGGCTCACCCTGAGCTTCGGAGGCTCGGTCAACAACGCCAAGATCACCAACGATTTCTGCCTGATCGCCAACGAGGATTTCGACTGCAGCCGGCCCGGCAGCGACGGCACGCCCAACGCGCTCCTGGCGCCGGCGGGCACTCGGCTGCCGATCACCTCGCGCTTCAAGGCCAATCTGCTCGCGCGCTACGAATTCCCGCTCGGCGCGCTCGACGCCCACATCCAGGCCAATTATCTGCACGAGGGGCCGCGGACCAGCGACCTCAGGCTGTTCGAGCGCGCCATCCTCGGCCCGCTCGACGATTACGACACGGTCGACCTCAGCGCCGGAATCACCAACGGCCGCTGGTCGGCCGAATTGTTCGTCAAGAATCTGATGGACGTGAACGGCGCCACCGGCAACACCATCCAGTGCACCGAAAGCGTCTGCGGCGACCCCGGCGGAGCCACCGCCATCGGCCCCAAAATCTACACCTACGTCATCCGCCCGCGGCTGATCGGGATCAGGGTCGGCACGAAGTTCTAGCGTCCATTGCCGCGCCTCCCGTCGCCGCCTAACGTCGCGGCGGGCAGACGCTTTTTGTCAATGGAGGCTCGGCTGCGAGTTCGGACCTGGTCGCTGGCCCGCCTGACGCCATCGGTCGCGCTCTATGCGCTCCTCCTCGCCGGAAGCGCCTTCGTGCTGGCGGTCCGGCTCTGGCTGCTCCGGGACTTTCCGTTGTGGCTCGACGAGACCTGGACGGCGGTGATCGCCGCTCAGCCGGGCTGGGCGGCCTTCTGGCGGGAGGTGTGGCTCGACGCCAATGCGCCCCTCTACTATCTGGCGATGGCGCTGTGGCCGGGCGGCGATTCCAATCTCGCCTTGCGCCTGCCTAGCCTGATCTTCATGGCCGCCACGCCGCTTCTGGCGCTTGCCTGGAAAGTGCCGGGCCTGTCGCGCCAGACTCGGCTGACCTGGGCGGCGCTGCTCTTCTTCTGGGCGCCCGGCCTGCTCCTCTCGGCCGATGCGCGCGCCTACGCGCTGCTGCTGCTGGTCAGCGCCGGCCAGACCATCGCCTTCGCCCGGCTGCTCGACACGCCGGACCTCAGGCGCGCGGCGGCGTGGTGCGCCCTCGCTGGACTCGCCGTCGCGACCCATTATTTCGCGGCCTGGCCGGCACTGGTCCAGGGGCTTTTCTATATCGGCCTGCACCGCGGCCGGGCGGTCCGCACGCTCCCGGCCCTGCTGGTGCTGGCGCCGCTCGCCGCCTGGGGACTCCACCATCTGCCGCGGCTGCTGATCTACGCCCGTCCCGAGGTCGCGTGGTACGAGCCGCTGTCGATCGCGGCGGCGCTTCGGGCGGCGACCTCGGTGGTCGGACCGTCCATCGCCTTCGCCCTGATCCTCGCCCTGATCCTCGCCGCCTGCCGGCTGCTGCCGCGCGAGGCGGCCGCCGGCCGCGGCGCCCGCTGGACCGCCATGGCCGGGGCCGCGACTCTGGCGCTTCTGGTGGCGGTGGCGATGGCTAAGCCCTTCCTCGCCGAACGCTATCTGGTGCCGCTGGTGCCGAGCGCGTTGCTCGGCGTGGCGATGCTCGCCCGAGCCCCGCTCGGCCAGGCCCTGGTCGCCGCCTGGTATCTCGTCGCGATCGATCCGGCCGCATCGCGGAGCGCGCTCGAGACCCGCGCCCGCTTCGGCCTCGAAACGCCGACTCGCTATCTGCTCGCGGCGAGGCCCGACAGCCTCGTCTATTCGCTCGGCTATGCCGGGGCTCGAGTGCTCGATCCGGGCACGATGGCGCAGATCGGCGGCTATTTCTTCGCCCGCGCCGGCCGCCCGGTTGCGGCGAGGATGGTCGCGACCGGCGCCGATCCGGCCGGCGAGCTCGTTGCCGCCGCGCGCGGGGCCCGTCCCGCCCTCATCCTCCTCTACCGCCTCGACGAGCCGCCCGACCTTCGCCGCCTCGGCCGCGGCTGGCGATGCCGGCGCTGGACCGGGCACGGCTCCGCGACCCTCGCCTGCGCGCCCCGGCGCCTGTTCGAGGAAAGCGGGCGCTGACCGCGGGTCAGCGCGCGGTCCGGAAGAAGAGGTGGCCGCCGATCACGGTGACCGGGGCGAGGCCCGCCGACCAGCGCGGCGCCACCGCCGCCGTGTGGTAGAACAGGGCGCCGCCGGTCGGGTCCGCCGACCGCCCGGCGAGGATCTCCGCCGCCAGCCGCCTCGCCGCCAGCCACATGCGCTGATCCTTGCTGTCCGGACGAAGCGCGTGAATGTTGAGCATCGCCGGATAATTGGGATCGTTCCGGTTCCAGCAGCTGAACTGCCATGCCTCGCTTACCGTCTCGGTGGCGTAAGTGCCGTGCGCCCCGCTCCGCCGCCGGTTGTCGATAACGTGCCCGACGGCGCGCATCGCCTCCTCGCCACCGCTCCTCGCCTCGCCCCACATGGTCAGAGCCATCCAGTGCGCGTCGACGACGTCGATGTCGTCGACGGCGGCGGCCGCGTCCCGAACGGGGGGCGAAAGCTCCGCGCGATCGCGCTTCGCGGGCGGCTGAAGCGGGCGGGTCCACTCGCCCCAGTCGGCCGGCGCCGGCTTCGCCGGGGCCGCGGGCGCAGCGCTGCCCTCGCCCTGCGCGCGGGCGGCGGCGATCAGCAGGATGATGGCGAGACCCGCCCCCGCGGCGACTTTCATAACGATTAGAATGCCTTGAATCGGCGCGCGTGGCTAGGGGTCATCTAGACGGCGGGGCGCCATTTCGAAGGATGGTGGAGCCGAGGGGGATCGAACCCCTGACCTCTGCAATGCCATTGCAGCGCTCTCCCAGCTGAGCTACGGCCCCGAACCCTGTTCCGCCGCCCCTGGGAGGGCGGGCGAGGCGCCGGATTTAGGGAAGGCGCCTTGTTACTGCAAGCTTTGTTCGTCGCCCCAGCGCCGGCTGGGGCCTCAGCGAGAAAGAGGCGCCGAGGCCTTCACCTCCCGGCCTCCGCCGGGGCGACGGGTCGCCTAAACCTCCTCGTCGTCATCCCCCGCCCCGGGCACGCCGATATCGTCATCGCCGCCCAGGTCGACCTCGTCGTCCGGATTCTCCTCCGCATCCTCGTCGATGACGAGGTCCTCCGCGGCAAGGTCGGCATCCTCCTTCTCGTCGACCACGACCTCCTTCTTGGGCGCGTCGAACGGCAGCGGCTGCTTGGACTTGAGCACCGGCTCTGGATCCCAGGCGACTCCGCAGGCGATGCAGGTCACCGGATCTTCCTTGCCGAGATCGTAGAAACGGACTCCGCACTTGGGACAAGTGCGCTTGGCGCCCCATTCAGGCTTCACCATCGGTGAAATTTCTCCATTAGGTACGGAAAATGACGGCCGCATCCGGCCGGTTGGCGGCGCGCTTGCCACAGAGACAGGCCGCTGTCAAAAGCCGAGGCCGATGGAGGAGAATGGGCCCGGGCCGACGGCGTTCGCCGCCTCCGCGCCGCTTCGCGGCACCGCCCGCGTCCCCGGCGACAAGTCGATTTCCCACCGCGCCCTGATCTGCGCGGCGATGGCCCGCGGCCGAAGCCGCCTCGTCGGCCTCGGCGAAGGCGGCGACGTCGCCGCCACCGCTCGGGCGCTGGCGGCGATGGGGGCGCGGATCGCGCGCGACGGTCCCGACTGGACGGTCGACGGCCTCGGCACCGGCGCCTTGCTGCAGCCCGGAGGCGCGCTCGACCTCGGCAATAGCGGCACCTCGGCGCGGCTGCTCGCCGGCCTCGTCGCCTCCCATCCGCTCGCAATCATCTTCACCGGCGACCCGTCGCTGTCGCGGCGGCCGATGGAGCGGGTGGCGGCGCCGCTCAGGCGGATCGGAGCCGAGGCGTGGACGGCGCCGGGCGGCGGCCTGCCGCTGATCGTGCGCGGCCTGTGCCCGGCGGTGCCACGGACCCACCGGCTCGATCTGCCCTCGGCCCAGGTCAAGTCGGCCGTGCTGCTCGCCGCGCTCAACATCCCCGGCCTCACCCGAATCGTCGAACCGGTCCCGACCCGGGATCACAGCGAGCGCATGCTGAAGCGGTTCGGCGCCGACATCGCCGTCGAAGGCGGGGAGATCGTTCTTCGCGGCGAGGCGGCGCTTCGGCCGCAAAAGCTGTCGATACCCGGCGATCCGTCGGCCGCGGCCTTCCTCGCGGTTGCGGCGTCGATCGTTCCCGGCTCGGAGCTTCGGATGGAGGGGATCGGCGTCAACCCGACCCGCACCGGCCTGTTCGACCTGCTCGGCGCGATGGGCGCCGACCTCGCTTTCTCGAACCGGCGCGAGGTGGATGGCGAGCCGGTCGCCGACCTCGTCGCCCGCCATGCGCCGCTGCGCGGACTCGACGTGCCGGCCGACATCGCGCCGCGGATGATCGACGATTTCCCGATCCTGTTCGTCGCCGCCGCCTTCGCCAAAGGCACCTCCCGGACGCGCGGGCTCGGCGAGCTCCGGCTCAAGGAATCGGATCGTCTCGCGGCGATGGCGTCGGGGCTGCGGGCGATCGGGGCCGCGGTCGAGCAAAACGGGGACGGCCTCACAATCGCCGGCACCGGCGGCGAGCCGCTGGCCGGCGGCGCCACGGTCGATCCGGGGCTCGACCATCGCATCGCGATGAGCCTTGCCGTGGCTGGCCTCCATTGCCGACAGCCGGTAAGCGTCGCCGGCATGGCCACCGCCGACACCAGCTTCCCGGGCTTCGCCGCCCTCCTTCACGGGCTTGCCCGATGATCATCGCCGTCGACGGCCCCGCCGCCAGCGGCAAGGGCACGATCGCCAGGGCGCTGGCCCGCCATTACCGTCTGCCGCACATGGACACCGGCCTGCTCTACCGGGCGGTCGCGCTCAACCTGCTGAGATGGGACGGCGATCCGGAGAGCGAATTCTCGGCGCTACGCGCCTGCGACTTTTCGCAGACCGACTTCGCCGATCCGGAGCTGAAGAGCGAGGCGGTGGGCGGCGTCGCCTCGCGAATCTCGGCTTATCCGCTGGTCCGCCACGCGCTGGTCGAGCGCCAGCGCGCCTTCGCCGACCAGCCCGGCGGCGCCGTCCTCGACGGCCGCGACATCGGCACCGTCATCGCGCCCCATGCCGACGCCAAGCTGTTCGTCACCGCCACCCCGGAAGTGCGCGCGCAGCGCCGCTACGACGAGCTCCTCCGCATCGGTCTCCATGCCGACTATGACGAAGTCCTGCTCGACATCCGGGCGAGGGACGAGCGTGATCGCAACCGCGCCACGGCGCCGCTGGTCAGGGCCGACGACGCGGTGTTGCTCGATACCAGCGGGATGGCCGCGGAATCGGCCATGGCGGCGGCGATCGCGGCGGTGGAGCGGCGGTTGGCGGCGAACGAGGCCGGTACGTCCTGACCGGTCCGGCGTGGATTCGAAGAGACGCTCTTCACGCCGCCCTTTGCGGGCGTCTTCAATCGAGCTCGTTGAGCAGTTCATTGACCCGCCGCTCGGCGTCGGCGAGCGCCTGGTCGACCGGCTTCTGCCCGGTATACGCGGCCGCCATATCCTCGCCGACCAGCCCCTCGATCGCCGCCTGGCGGCGGACGTGGCTCGGCAGCGGCCGGCCGATCTCCCCGAGCAGGGCGATGTCGGCGCGGTGCGGGAGGGCCTTGAACCTGGGATCTTCGAGCACCGCCTTGAAGGCGGGGATGTGGCCGGTCCGTGCCCAGTCGAAATTGTGCGCGGCCATGAATCGGAAGAAGCGGGAGATCGCCTCGCGCTGCTTGGCGCTGCGCTCCCGCGCCGGCACCACCCAGGCGTGGCCGCCGACGAACTCGACGCGCTGGCCCCACAGGCGCGGATAGGGAAAGACGGCGTAGCTTTGGTAGAGCGGCCGCCCCGGAGTCTTCGCCTCCTTCTCGAACGATCCGATCATCCAGGTGCCGGTCGGGTAGATGCCCCCCTCGCCGCTGACGAAGGCGGCGATCGCGGCCGGCGTGTCCATGTTCTGGGTGCCGAGCCGCTCTTCGTTGATTCGGCGAAAGAAGGCCGCGACCCGCCGACCCTCGGGCGTGTTCAGCCGGATATGGCGGGCGTCGGGGAACAGCGGCGCCCCCAGCGCCATCATGTAGGTATATTGGTTGCGGGCCGCATAGGCCGGATCGGCGACGTTGCTCTGGATCAGATAGGGTTTTCCGGTCCGCGCCTGGAACTGCCGGGCCTGGGCGATCAGCTCCTCCGCCGAATTGGGCAGCACCGGCTTGCCGCCGCGCATCAGTCGGGCCTGGGCGAACAAGGCGGTGTTGATGTGGAACAGGCCGCCATGCGTGTCCCAGGGCAGGCCGTAGATCCGACCGCCCATCGTCACGCCGAGCCGGCTCGCCTCGGTGAAGCTGTCGGGCCGGATTCCGGCCTGGGCCAGGTAGGGCTCGACCGCCTCGAGCAGCCCCTTCGCCGCATAATCGGAGATGACCCCCTGGTGCATCGTCACCAGATCGGGCGGGTCGCGCGCCGCCATCTGCGCGGTGAGCTGCGGATAGCCGGGCCAGGCGACGACGTTGACGTCGACCCGGACGTCCGGATTCTCGGCGTTGAAGCGGTTTATCAGCGAGGTCATGATCCCGCACTCGCCCTCGGACTTGGCGACGTCGGTGCTGGCGCCGAACTCGGCGCCGCACTCGCCGAAGAAACGCTGCAGGTAGATATGGGTCTTGTCGTCCCCTGCCTCGCAGCCGGAGAGCGCGAGCAGGGCGAAGGCGCCCAGGAGGGATCGCGCTCCAATTCTCCCTCTCGCGTCCTTGACGGGAGAGGAGGGGCCCAGGCCGAAGGCTTGGGCGGCGAGGGTCTTGCCGAGTCCGCGGAAAAGACTCTCACTTCCCTCCCGCTTTGCGGGCGGGCCGCTCCTCTCCGGCCAAAAGCGGGAGAGGGGTTTGAGCGACAAGCCTCTCACCGGACCGCCGTCCCGGCCATCGCGCTGACGATCTGCTTCTGGAAGACGATGTAGACGATGAAGATCGGGATCGAGGCGAAGATCGCCTGCGCCATCAGGAAGCCGAGCCCCGAGGTCTGGGCGTAGTTCATCTGCGCCGCCGCGAGGCCGACCGTCAAAGTGTACATGTCCGAATGGGTCGCCGAGATGAGCGGCCACCAGTAATCGTTCCAGCTGCCGAGGAAGGTGAAGACGGCCAGGGTCGACTGGGCGGGCACGGTCAGCGGCAGGATCACTTTCCAGAAGATCATCCAGCGCGAGGCCCCGTCGAGCATCGCCGCCTCGTCCAGCTCCTTCGGGATGCCGCGCATGTAGGTGGTCATGAAGAAGACTCCAAACGGCGCGATCAGGCCGGGCAGGATCAGTCCGGGATAGCTATTGTGGAGGTGGAGCCAGGCGAACAGCTGGTGCTGCGGCAGGATCACCGCCTGGCTGGGCACCGCCAGCCCGAGCAGGACGATCACGAACAGGGTGCGGCGGAAGGGGAATTCGAGTCGGGCGAAGCCGTAGCCGGCGAGGCTCGCCAGCACGAGCTCTCCGGCGGTGGTGCCCAGCGCGACGATGGCGCTGTTCAGCAGCCAGCGCATGGTCGAGCTGTTGCCGAGGATCGCCGCGTAATTCTCCGCCGTATACGGCCCGTGAAGCGCCGCTCCGCTGTTGCCGACCAGCTCGGCATTGTCCTTGAGCGAGAGCAGCAGCGTCCACATCAGCGGCGCCACCATGATCAGCGCGCCGATGATCAGAGCCGCCCAGCCGAAAGGAGTGAGGCGCCCGCGTTCCATCAGAGCCTCGTTCCTCCTCTCCCGCATTCCGCGGGCCCGTAAGGACGGGAGAGGGGTTTTCGCGCCCTAGTGCGCACCCTGTGCTCCAGTCGCGCGTCCGGTCGCCCAATATTGGGTGAGGGTCACCGCCAGGATGATCAGGAACAGGATCTCCGCCGCGGCGCTGGCATAGCCCAGCTCCCAGCGGCCGAAGGCGGTCTCGAACAGGAACAGGACCGCGGTCCGCGAGGCGCCGCTCGGCCCGCCCCCCGTCATCAGCTGCGCCTGCCCGAACAGCTGCAGCTGCGCCGCCGTCTGGAGCATGACGACGAGCACGATCGTCCGTCGGAGCGACGGCACCGTGATCCGCCAGAAGGTCCGCCAGCGGCTGGCATTGTCGAGCGCGGCGGCCTCGTACATGTCCTGCGGGATCTGCTGCAGCCCGGCGAGGAAGAGCAGCATGGGCAGGCCGAGCGACCACCACAGGGTGGTGATCGCGATCGCCGGCAGCACCAGGTCCGGGTCGCTGAGGAAGGCCAGCGGCTCCCAGCCGAGCGACGTCCACAGCTCGCCGAGCAGGCCGGCGTCGGGGGCCAGCACGAACCGCCAGATCAGGGTGACGATCGTCACCGACAACACCGCCGAGGAGAAGAAGATGCCCCGGATTAGCGCCGCGCCGCGGCCGGCATTGTTGAGCGCGAGCGCAAGCAGCAGCGCGAGCAGGGTCAGCACCGGCACGATCATCAGGGTGACCTTGAACGTGTTGGCCAAGGCGGTCGCGAACACCGGGTCGTTGGCCAGCCGGATGTAATTGCCGGCGCCGACGAAATGGCCGTCGCCGAACAGGTCGACCCGGTTGAGGCTGAGCCACATGCCCCGGAACAGCGGGAAGATCAGGATCAGCGAATAGAGCGCCAGGAACGGAGCGACGAACAGCAGGCCGCGCCAGTCCCGGGCGGCGTTCACGCCGCCGCCTCGGCATGGTGGCCGGCGCCGTCGGGGCCGAACAGATGGGCGGCGGCGCCGTCGATCGCGAGCCCGACCGTGTCGCCCACCCTGAGGCGGCTGTCGCCCTTGTCCTCGGCGGTGATCTGCTGCCCGTCGGGCAGATGGGCATAGACGAGCGTGCGTTCGCCGAGCCGCTCGAGCAGCACGACCTTCGCGTCGGCCGTGCCACCCCCCGACGGAGTCACCGAGACCATCTCGGGCCGCAGGCCGAGCTGAAGCGCGCCCTCCGCGGGGAGGCGGCCGCGCCGGACCCGCGTCTCCACCTCGGCGCCGCTGCCGAGTCGCACCCGGGCGAAGCCGCCGTCGCTTTCGACCAGGCTGGCCGGCGCCAGCGCCATGGCGGGCGAGCCGACGAAGCGGGCGACGAAGGTATTGGCCGGGCGGCTGTAAATCTCCATCGGCGCTCCGACCTGCTGGATCCGGCGGTCGTTCATAACCACGATCCGGTCGGCCAGGGTCATCGCCTCGGCCTGGTCGTGGGTGACCATGATGAACGCCGCCTCAACCCGTTGCCTCAGCTGCGCCAGCTCGACGCGGGTGCGCATCCTCAGCGCCGCGTCGAGGTTCGACAGCGGCTCGTCGAGCAGGAACAGCTTCGGGTGCTTGACGATGGCGCGGCCGATCGCGACCCGCTGCCGCTGTCCGCCCGACATCTGCCCCGGTTTCTTGTCGAGCTGGCTCTCGATCTCGAGCACCCGCGCCGCTTCCGCCACGCGAGCCTCGATCTCCTCCTTCGGCACCTTCGCGTTGCGGAGGCCGAACGCCATGTTCTCCCGGACCGTCATGTGCGGGTAGAGCGCGTAATGCTGGAACACCATGGCGACTCCGCGCTCGCCGGGCGGCTTCTGGTCGATCCGCTCCCCGTCGATCCGCACCTCGCCGCCGTCCGCCCGCTCGAGCCCCGCGATGATCCGCAGCAGGGTCGACTTGCCCGACCCCGACGGGCCGAGAAAGGCGACGAACTCCCGCGCCTCCATGGCCAGCGACACATCGTCCAACACGAGCGTCTCGCCATAGGCCTTGCGGACGTTGCTAAGCTCCAGTGTGGCCAACTTTTCCCTCTCGCGGCGCGGATTTGTCGGACAAGTGGCGGACGCCGTCAATGGGGCTATGGCGGGGCCGCGGTCATCGACGAACGGTTCAAGGAACTCAGCGCGCTGATCGAGCAGGCCAAGGGTCACGCAAGGCGTCTACTGCAGCCGGCCAGCCGGGAAGCCCTCAAGCACGCTGGAGTCTGTCCTGTTCAGTCGGAAAACGCGCCGGGGAAGCGATTTCAGTTCTGCATCGACTCTAGAGCAGCCGCCTCAGCGCCGCCTCGTCGCGGATCAGTGGCACCGAGCCGCCCTGCCAGTCGATCAGGCCCTTGCGTTCGAGCGCCTTGAGGCAGCGATTGACCTTGGGCCGGCTGCCTCCGACGGCCCGGGCGATGGTTCCCTGGGTGAGGGCGAGGCTCGGGGTTCGCCGGACGATCCGCTTCATGTCGAGCAGAAAGGAGGCGATACGTCGCTGATGTTCACCAACGCGGTCAACACCCAGAACTACCAGAACGTCCTGCAGCAGGCCGCGACGACTCAGGGGGTCATCCAGATCTACAGCGTCGACACCTTGTCCGACGCCGACGCGGCGACCGGCCTGGCCGAAAGCCTGGTCCAGATCCTGCAGACCGGCACCGGCGGGCGCTGAGCCTCGGGAGCGGCGGTCGCGCTCCGGCAAGCCGGGGCGCGCCCGCCCTCCACGGCGCACGCTAGTGCGTTGCCAGGCCGGGCTGGGCCGTCGCATAAGGGGAGGCCGTGGACTCGGCGCCGCCTGGGGAGGGACGGATGGCAAGCACCCCGACGCAGCCCCCGCCGCCGCCGGCCGGACCCGGCGACCGCCTCGCCGGACTGGTCAGCCGGGGCAAGTGGCTGTTCGCCGCCGGCGGACTCGCGGCCACCGTCTTTTCGAGCATCCTGACCGCCTATCTCTACCTCGAGAACCGGGTCGACGCGGTCGTCTCGGCCGAGATGGAGCGCCGGATGATGCCTTACGAGCGCTACATGGCGGCCAACATGATGGCGTCGAACGACGATCCCGACCGCTGCGCCGACACGCTCGACGCGCTGCTGCCCGAGCTCGAGAGCGAAGAGTTCCGCACCCTCGCGCGCGAGCCCTTCTACGACCTCGCCCTCGCCTGCGCCCGCGACGCCGCCTATCCGGCCAAGTATCGCGGCTACGTGAAGGGGATCGAGGCGGCGCTCGCCCGCGGCCTCGCCGCCTCGTCGGGCTGGCACAAGGGCGCTCTCGGCCAATATTATCTGCGCACCGGCGATCTCGACGCGGCCGAGCGCGACCTCGTTGCCGCCGCCTCGATGCTCAGCGCCGAGGGCTGGCCGTCCGAGGAGGCGCAGGCGCATTGGTGGCTGGCCCTGCTCCACCTCGCCCGGGGCCGCCCGGCCGAGGCCGCCGCCCGCTACCGCGAGGCGGCCAGGCTCGATCCGCGCAGCTTCGAGCCGGCCGTCGCCGAGCGCAACCTCGTCGCCGACATCGACCAGCCCAAGCTGCGCTTCCTGCGCGACAATCCCGCCTTCCGCCGGGCGCTGCCCGGCTTCCTCGCTGCGCTCCGCGCCACCGGCCGCTGAGGAGACACGCTGCGCGGCGACGCCCGGCTGGGGCCGCCGCCCGATATGGCGGCCGGCGGCAAGCAGGGCCTTGTTGGATACGTCCGATCCGGACGCGAAGATCGGCCACTCCGCCGCCGGGATCGTGCAAGAAATCCGCCGGCGGCCGTCGCCCAACTCCCCACGAGCCAAGCGGCGGCCGCCACCCGTCGGCGCGGCGGATCGGCGGCCGAGCCCGCGTGAGATCGACGATTTCGGCTCAGGCCGGCGGTTTCAGGGACTCGGCGAGCAGCCGGAATTCCTTCTCGCGCGGGCTGCCCCGGCGCCAGATCAGGGCGATCCGCCGGCAGGCATGGTCGGCGGCGAGCGGGCGCGCGGCGACTCCGGTCCCCTCGAGCAGGCCCGCCTGCAGCGCCATTTCCGGCACCAGGGTCTGGCCGAGGCCGCCCGCCACCATCTGGACGAGCGTGTGCAGCGAGGTGCCGAGCATCGTCGCCTCGGCGCGCAGCTCGGGCCGGTTGCAGGCGGCCAGCGCATGGTCCTTGAGGCAGTGGCCGTCCTCGAGCAGGAGCAGCCTGTGCTCGTCGATCGCCGCCGCCGGCACCGGCCCGTCGCGGCCCGGCGCCTCCCCGGGCGGGAAGGCGACGTAGAGCCGGTCGTCGAACAGGGGGGCGGTCTCGACCTCGCCGCAGCCATAGGGGAGGGCGAGCAGAACGCAGTCGAGCTGGCCGCGGTGGAGGCTGTCGCAGGCGGCCTGGCTGGTCTCCTCGCGCAGGAACAGCCGCAGCTCGGGGAATTCGCGCCTCAGCCGCGGCAGCAGCCGCGGCAGCAGGAACGGTGCGATGGTCGGGATCACCCCCATCCTCAGTTCGCCGGCCAGCGGCTCGCCGGCGGCGCGGACCATGTCAGCGAGCTCGTCGGCCTCGCCGAGCACGCGCCGCGCCTTGGCGGCGACCCGCCGGCCGAGCGGGGTGAAGCGGACCACCCGCCGGGTCCGCTCGACCAGCACGACTCCGATCAGCGCCTCGAGCTCGCGGATCCCGGCCGACAGCGTCGACTGGGTGACGAAGCAGGCCTCGGCCGCGCGCCCGAAATGGCCCTCCTCCTCGAGCGCGACCAGATATTGAAGCTGCTTGAGGGTCGGCAGATAGGTCGACATCGGTCATCGGCTCATTCGATCAGGGCGGCCAAACTAATCAATTTGTCCGATCAGTGCCAGTCCCCTACGGGTGGGGGGTTGAGGCATGTTGCATCGCAGCATCGCCGATCCGTCCGTGCCCGCCGGCCCTAAGCCCCCCTTGGGCCGCGCGGCGCCGGCCTCGCGGGGGGCGCGGGAGCGGCCGCTTTCGCGCCCCCCTTCTTGCCGGTCCGCGCCGGAAAGGGAGCCGCCGCCGGGCTAGGATTCCGCGCCGGCCTGGCCTATCCTGCCGCTCGACGGGAGGACGGCGATGGGCGTCTGGCGCAGCTTCGTCATCGTTTTGGCCCTGGCGGCGGCGGCCGGCGGCGCGGCGCCGCAGCCCCGCGACGCCTATGACGGCGACCTGATCGCCGATCCGGGCGAGCCGCCGCCGCGGCCGACCTACCACAAGCCCGACCCCGAACGGGCCCGCGCCGCCGCGGCCGCGCTGACGCGGTTCGACAGCCCGACGCTGGTCCGCTTCGGCGGCGACGACGAATTCCGCCGCTATCTCGGCGCGGTGCTCGCCGCCGAACGGGCGCGCAGCGGCTGGTACGGCCTGCTCCGCCGGCCGATCCGCTTCGCCCAGGCCGGGAGCGAGGCCGACGTGCAGTCCGACGCGGTCGAGCCGATCTGCCCGCCGACCGATCCCGAATGCGCCGCCGAGGCCGATTCCAGCGCCGACATGATCACCGTCACCGGTTCCCGGATCGCCGCGCCGGCCAACCGGGCGGTGCCGGTCGCCCAGGCGACCAACGGCCAGATCACCAACAACCAGATGCGCAACGTCGAGGAAGGCGACATCGTCAAGCAGATCAACCATTATCTGCTGGTCCTTCAGGACGGGCGAATCTTCGTCATCGACACCCGCGCCCGCGGCGGCCGCCGCCTCGCCCTCGCCGACCGGGCGAACGTCTACCGCGATCCCCGCGAGGACATGTGGTATGACGAGATGCTGGTGTTCGGCGACCGCGTCCTCGTCACCGGCTATTCCTACCGCCAGGACGCGACCGAATTGTCGGTGTTCCGGCTGGACGGCGCCGGGCGGCTGAGCCGCGAGGGCGTCTTCTACATCTCGTCCAACGATTATTACAGCTCGAGCAACTATGCCACTCGGCTGATCGGCGACAACCTCGTCATCTACACCCCGTTCGCTGTCGCCGACATGGCCCAGGCCAGCTTCCGCTGGCCGGTGGTGCGCCGCTGGCTCGGCGACGAGAGCCGCGACGCCGCGATCCGGCGCGGCCGGCCGTTGTTCGACGCCGCCGACATCTACCGTCCGGTCCGCGCCGGCGAGGATCCGACCGTCCACACCGTCTCGGTCTGCCCGCTGGGGCCGGTCGGTCGCGGCCGCGAGCTCGAATGCCGCACCACCGCCTTCGTCGGACCCAACACGTCGCAATGGTACGTCACCGAGACCGACGCCTTCCTGTGGACGACATCGCGCGATTCCTATTCCTACGATGCCCAGGCCTGCGACTCGCCCCGGCTCGAGACCGACCTGGCGCCGGCCCTGGTCTATCGCGTCCCGGTCGACGGCGCGCCGCTGGGGCTGGTCGGAGCGCGCGGCGTGCCGCCCGACCAATTTTCGCTCCATTCGGTCGGCGGCCGGCTGCTCGCTTTGCTGAAGGCGCGGCCGCGCCGCTGCGGCGACGAACCGGACCCTGAGGCGCGCCTCGCCTATCTCGACATCGCCCTGTCCCGCTTCGGCGACACCCTCCGCGAGACGCCGTGGCAGCTCTACACGCCGCTCCCCGGCGTGGGGTCGCATTACATCGCCAACCGGTTCACCGACCGCTATCTCGTCTACGGCAGCCTCGGCCGGTACCGGCGCGGCCGGTCCGAGAACGCGCGGCCGCCGGTCTTTGCGGTGCCGGTCGACGCGCCGGGCGACGCGCGCGGCCTCGGCGTCGGCCACACCGTGCTCCGCGCCGAGCAGGCCGGCGGCGACATCGTGCTGACCGGCTATCGCGACCTTGGCGGGCTGTTTGTCACCCTGATCGACCTCGACCGGAAGCCGCGCATCGCCTCGTCGGTCCGTCTCGCCGGCCGCTACGAGAGCGAGGGACGAAGCCACGCCTTCAACAGCCTGATCGAGCCGGACGGCAGCGGCCTGATGGGATTGCCGACCATCCGCGGCGAAACCTGGAGCAGCCGCGCCGCCTGGCGCAGCAGCGCCTCCGACCTCAGCTTCCTCAGGGTCGACGGCCGCGGCCGGCTGCACCCGATCGGCGAGCTCGAGCGGCGCTACGATTATGGCGACGACCGCGACGACGTCGGCGTTCCCGGCTACAGCTGCGAAGTGTCCTGCATCGACTGGTACGGCAATTCGCGGCCGATCTTCACCGACGGCCGGGTCTTCGCTCTGACCGGGACCGAGATGATCGAGGGCCGCATCTCCGCCGGCGAGATCCACGAGGTCCAGCGCCTCAACATCGCGCGCGCCTCGGCCGCGCTCGCGGCCACGGCGGCGGCGTCGGGGGGGTCGGATTAGGGTCGCCCTGTGCTGGGCGGAGGTCGAGCCTCGCCAGCGATCGGCGACGG
>Ga0196963_10000151_pt1 | contig 72105 bp, 50 predicted proteins | sample S1_5metaG_FD_148600 | JGI IMG/M metagenome (GOLD analysis project Ga0196963, IMG submission 148600) | Soil microbial communities from Anza Borrego desert, Southern California, United States - S1_5 | ecosystem: Environmental > Terrestrial > Soil > Desert | place: USA: California | collected... | reverse complement strand
GCGGCGGCAGGACGTACGGGATCCAGTCGGTCGGCGGCCTGTCGTACGCGGCGTTGTAGAACTCGACCCAGTTAGCCGTGGAGACCTCGAACTTGCCGATGCGGTACTCGTAGCCGACGGAGCCGCGGCCGATGGTTTGGTCAAAGGGCGTGCCGTTGCCCTGCCAGGGGGCGTTGCCGGCGGCTCCGATGGTCACCATGTCGATGCCGGACACGGGATCGATGTCGGCACAAACCTCTTGAACACAGACGGTGATCGCCACTGCGCCCAGCAGCGTCGCGAGCAACCGACTGGGCGTGGCGAGATCTTGGGGTACTCGCATAGGTGACTCCGCAATGTACCTGGAAAAGGTGCCACAGGTTTACCGGGTTGCCAGCGATTTCTGAGATATTCGTGAAATTCCCATAACCAATGCTCGAATCGCGCATTTTCGACGCACCGATGTCCCGCCGCATAATGAGTGCTTGTGACCGTTCCAATCAGGGGCGTTGCGCCGAACGCGGAAACTCGTGCGCGCGGGTCATTGCCGAGTTGTGATGGGGATTGACGCCGGCCGCGAAGTGCACTTCGGCGGTCCGCTCTCACCCAAGCGGTTCTCGGCGTTCAACGATGCTGATACCGTTGTTTGTGTGCGGCCGGTACACCCATCGCTACACGTGGGAGCAGGTCCACCGCCTGCTGACGCTGACCAGCCCGCCCATCGAGATCCCGGCGCGGTACAACGTTGCGCCGTCGCAGGACGCCCCGGTCGCCCGCGCGGATGACGGCGGCGGGCGGCGGCTGAACATGCTGCGCTGGGGCCTCGTGCCTTCGTGGGCCGAGGACACGGGCATCGCCTCGTCGCTCATCAATGCCCGGGCGGAGACAGTGGCGAGCAAGCCGGCGTTCCGCGCCGCGTTCAAGAAACGGCGCTGCCTCGTGCCGGTGAGCGGCTTCTACGAATGGACCAGGCACGCCGAGGAGCCCAAGGAATCCGGGCTCTTCGGCAAGGTCGCATCCGGGGCAAAGCCCGTCAAGCGCCCGTTCTACATCACGCTCGCGGACGAAGAGCCGATGGTCTTTGCGGGGCTCTGGGAGTCGTGGCACGACCCCGCCGCGGGCAAGGATGCTCCGGCGCTGGAGACGTTCACGATCGTGACGACCGGGCCCAACGAGATGATCGCCAAGTTCCACGACCGGATGCCCGTCGTGCTGGACAGAGCGGACTTTGACCGCTGGCTCGACCCCGAGGCCGACACCGATGCGCTCACCGCCCTGCTCAGGCCGTACCCGGCGGAGTTGATGATGGCCCAGCCCGTCTCCAATCGTGTGAACAGCCCGAAGCACGATGACCAGGGGTGCGTGCAGTCGCCGACCGATCCGTGACTTGCGCGCGCGTGCGGGGATTTTCACCGTTCACACGGTTGCTGTTTGATAGGATTTCGTTAGGATGTCTGTTGGTGGCACTCCCCGCGGTCATCTCGGGCCTTCGCGACGCAATCGGGGCCGTCCGCTCCGTGCCTCGTTGCGCGTCCGTCGCGGCACCCGTCGGCACGCTGCGCTGCGGTGCCGTGCATGAGTGGTTCGGCGAAGGCGATCGCCGAGGGTGGTCCCCGCCGCTGGTCGTTCTCGCGGACACCGCACGCCGTACGGCTGAGGCTGGCGGCCTCACGCGCATCGTCTGGGTCGGGCGCTCCTGCTGGCCCTGCCCGCTCTTCCTGGACCGTTGCCGGAGCGTGCTCGATAACTCCATCTTCCTCGACCCGCCCGACGACGCCTCGCGGCTCTGGTGCATCGACGCCGCGGCGCGGTGCGGGCACCCCACGCTCGTTGTTGGCGACGGGCAGCGCTGCACGCTGGCGCACACGCGGCGGTTGCAACTGGCCGCGGGGGCGGGCAGCGGCCTGTGCCTCCTCGCCCGTCCCGCGTGCGAAGCAAAGGAACTCTCCGCGGCGGTCACCCGGTGGATGGTCGCCCGGGCTCCGTCCCTTTCCGAGCGTCCGCGATGGACCGTGACGCTCCTTCGCGACAAGGACCGGCCCGTGCGGATGGACGAGCACCCGGTCACAACCGTGGAGTGGGACGATGCGGCGGGTGGTCTGTGTGTTCCTGCCCCTGTGGCCGATCGAGCGATTGCGTCGCCGGTCAGGCCCGCGCGGGCCTCGTGATGCCCCGGTGCTGCTGGCGGCCACCGTCGCCGGGCGGCGCCTCGTGGCGGCCGCGTGCCCGCTGGCGCTGCGCGCCGGTGCGCGGCCGGGGATGGCCCTGGCCGATGCACGCGCGATGCTGCGCACAGAGCCGCTTGTCGCCGATGCGCAGCCGGAGAAGGACGCTACGGCGCTCCTCGCCCTCGCGCGCTGGGCGGTGCGCTGGTCCCCGGTGGTGAGCGCCGATCAACCCGACGGGCTCCTCCTGGACGTCACCGGCTGCGCGCACCTGTTTGGCGGTGAAAAGCGGATGATGCACGCGATGCGTGATAGTCTGGCCCGGCTGGGCCTCACCGCTCGCGTCGCGGTCGCGTGCACGGTGGGCGCAGCGTGGGCCGTGGCGCGCTTTGGTGCATCCGCGGTCGCCGGTGTTTCTCCCGGCGGCGAGCGGGCGGCGCTCTCACCGCTGCCGGTGCGGGCGCTGCGCATCCCGGAGGAAGCGATCGCCGGGCTCGCCGAAGTGGGCGTCGAGACCGTGGGGCAACTGCTCGCGCTGCCGCGCAGTGCGCTCCCGGCCCGCTACGGGCACGCGATCCTTCTGCGCATCGACCAGACGCTGGGGGCGGCCTTCGAGCCGGTGGACCAACTCGCCGAAGCGGTGCAGTTTTCCGCGTCGATCGACCTCCCCGGAGGCACGACCAACACCGAGGCGCTGGGCCTCGCGACGCGGGACGTGCTCGCCGACCTCTCGCGACAACTCGCCCGCCACGAGTCGGGCGCGCGGCGCGTCACCATCTCGCTCAAGCGCATCGACGAGCACGCCGAGACGGTCACGGTGGAGACCGCCCGGCCCACGCGCGACGCCGCGCACCTCTGGGCGCTCCTGCGGCCCCGGCTGGAGCGCGTGCACCTGGGCTTCGGCATCGAGTGCATCACCGCCGAGGCGGGCGCGGTCTCCGCCGTGGCGCACGAGCAGGCGGCGCTGCCGAGCTGTGCACGCGAGCCGCGGCCGGACGAGCGGGCGTTCTGGGCGATGGTGGACACGGTGGCCAACAGGATCGGGCGGGACCGCGTGCGCCGCCCCGCGCTGGCGCAGAGTTACCGACCCGAGCGTGCGGTCGCGTTTGTACCGGCCTGCGCGGGGCCGCGTGTTGAGCCAACGCCGGCGCTCGACCGGCCCCGCCCGCCGCGGCTGCTGGAGACACCGCAACCGATCGAGGCGGTCGCGCTTTCGCCCGACGGCCCCGTGGTCCGGTTCCGGTACGGCGGTCGGTGGTTCGATGCGGCGCGGAGCATCGGCCCGGAGCGCCTGAGCGGGGAGTGGTGGCGGGCGCGCGAGGGGCACCGCGACTACTTCCGCGTGCAGGACGGGTACGGGCGTTGGCTCTGGATCTTCCGCGACTGCGCGGGCGCGTGGTTCTGCCACGGGGAGTGGGTCTGATGCCCGAGGCCCCGCACGGCAAGCACGCCCCGCACCCGTTCCGAGCGCCGATGGCTCGCGCCGCGAGTCCCGCGCGCGAGGATTTGGTGCCCTACGCGGAGCTAGAGGTGACCACTAACTACACGTTCCTCAGGGGCGGCAGTCACCCCGAGGAACTCGTGCGTCAGGCGGCGGCGCTGGGGATGCGCGCGGTCGCAGTCGCCGACATCAATTCCCTCGCCGGGATCGTGCGCGCGCATGTGGCCGCGAAGGAAACGGACATTCAACTGCTGGTCGGCTGTCGCCTCGTGCTCGCGGACCCGTGTGGGCTCGAGGTCCTGGTGTACCCGACCGACCGGGCCGCCTACGCCCGGCTGTGCACACTCCTCACGGTCGGCAAGCGCCGGGCGGAGAAGGGCAAGTGCCGTCTCACCGTGCATGACATCGCGGCGCACGCGGACGGATTACTTGCAGTCGCGGTGCCGCGGGAACGGCCGGGCGAATCGTTCGCGGACCACGTGGGCAGCCTGCGCGACATCTTCGGGACCGACCGCCTCTGGCTCCGCGTCCGCCGCGCGTTCGACCCGCACGACGAGGAGCGTCTTGCGTCGCTCGCGCTGCTCGCCAAGGCCGCCCGCGTCCCGCTGGTGGCGACCAACGCTGTCCTCTACCACGTCCCGCGGCGCCGGCCCCTGCAGGACGTGCTCACGTGCATCCGGCTCGGCACGACCATCGACCGTGCGGGCTACGCGCTGGAGGCCAACGGCGAACGCCATCTCAAGGCCCCCGACGAGATGGCGAGGCTCTTCGCGGCGTATCCCGGCGCGATCGCCCAGAGTGTGGAGATCGCCCGCCGCTGCGCGGGGTTCGCCTTGGACCAGCTCCGCTACCAGTACCCGCGCGAGGTCGCTCCAGCGGGCACGACACCGATGGAGCACCTCCGACGGCTGACCGCCCAAGGTGCTGCCGAGCGCTACCCGGCCGGTGTGTCGGCGAAGGTCACCGCGGCGCTTGACCACGAACTCCGCCTCATCGAGGAACTCTCCTACGCGCCCTACTTCCTCACCGTGCACGACCTTGTCCGCTTCGCCCGCACCGGCGCGGAGCGGACCGGTGATCCGCCGCCCGCGGGGTGGCCCGGTCCCATCCTCTGCCAAGGCCGCGGGGCCGCGGCCAACTCCGCCGTGTGCTACTGCCTGGGTGTCACCAGCGTGGACCCCGACCGCGCCGACCTGCTCGTGGAACGCTTCATGAGCAAGGAGCGCAACGAGCCCCCCGATATCGACATCGACTTCGAGCACGAGCGCCGCGAGGAGGTGATCCAGTACGTCTACCGCACCTACGGCCGCGAGCGGGCGGCTCTCACCGCCGAGGTCATCTCATACCGCGGCCGTAGCGCCGTCCGCGACGTGGGCAAGGCGATGGGGCTGTCGCTGGACAGCGTGGACAGACTCGCCCGCACGCTTGACTGGTGGGACGGGGGCACGGTTGATCCTGTGCGCCTCCGCGGGATCGGGTTCAACCCTGAGGATCGCACGCTGAAATTCGTGCTCCACCTCTCCCGTGAATTGCTGGGTTTTCCCAGGCACCTCTCCCAGCATGTGGGTGGCTTCGTCATCACCGACACACTGCTCAGTGAACTCGTACCGATCGAGAACGCGGCGATGGCGGACCGCACCGTCATCGAGTGGGACAAGGACGACATCGACGCTATGGGCATGCTCAAGGTCGATTGCCTGGGCCTGGGCATGCTCACCTGCATCCGCAAGGCGATGGTCTTGGCCCAGCCCCGGTGCGAGATCCCGCTCACGCTCGCCACGGTCCCAGCGGAGGACCCGCTCGTCTACGACATGATCTGCGAGGCAGACACGCTGGGCGTCTTCCAGATCGAGAGCCGGGCGCAGATGGCCATGCTGCCGCGCTTGAAGCCCAGGCGCTTCTACGACCTCGTGATCGAGGTGGCGATCGTGAGGCCCGGGCCCATCCAGGGCAAGATGGTGCACCCGTACCTGCGCCGCAGGAACGGCGAGGAAGGCATCCACTACCCCAACGACGCCGTCAGGGAGGTGCTGGGCCGCACGCTGGGCGTGCCGCTCTTCCAAGAACAAGCCATGAAACTGGCGATCGTCGCGGGCGGCTTTACCCCCGGCGAAGCCGACCAGCTCCGCCGCGCCATGGCCGCGTGGAAGCGCAAGGGCGACCTCATTTACCGCTTCGGAGAAAAGTTGGTCGCGGGGATGCTCGCGAGGGGCTACGACACGGACTTCGCCCAGCGCTGCTTCGAGCAGATCAAGGGGTTCAGCGAGTACGGCTTCCCCGAGAGCCACGCGGCGAGCTTCGCGCTGCTCGTGTATGTCTCGTGCTGGCTCAAGCGCCACCACCCCGCGGCCTTCGCGGCGGCGCTTCTCAACAGTCAGCCGATGGGCTTCTATCAGCCCGCCCAGATCGTGCGCGACGCCCAGGAGCACGGCGTGGAGGTGCGGGCGGTGGACGTGAACGCGAGCGGTTGGGACTGCACGCTGGAGGACGGCACCGACCCTTACCCGCGAAGTGATGCCGCCCGCGACCACGTGGCGCGCAAGAAAGACTGGGGGCTTGGCGGCCCCGCGCTTCGGCTGGGGATGCGGATGGTGAAGGGGCTGAGCCAAGCCCACGTTGACGCGATGGCGCGAGCACGTGACGCCAACGGACTGCTTACGAGCATCGAGTGGGTCAAGAAGCGGGCCGGTGTGCCGACCGCGGCGCTGCGGTGCCTCGCCCGCGCCGATGCATTTGCCTCCCTCGGGCTCACACGCCAGCAGGCCCTCTGGGCGATTCAAGCCCTGAGCGACGAGGACCTCCCGGCGCTGGACGCCGTGCAGACCGTCGACGATCCGTGCGGGTTGCTGCCCTTCGTGGCGCCCGCGCAGGCGGTCCGGCACGACTACACGGCGACCGGGCTCTCCCTCAAGGCGCACCCGATGTCGTTCGCGAGGGGTTTGCTCAACCGTCTGGGCGTGACACCCGCGGGAAAACTTGCGGACGAGGCCGCTTTCCCCAACGCCAAGCGCGTGAGCGTGGCCGGTGTCGTACTCGTCCGCCAGCGGCCCGCGACGGCCAGCGGCGTGGTCTTCTTCACCATCGAAGACGAGACCGGCATCGCCAACCTCATCATCCGGCCTAAGGTCTTCGAGCGCTCCCGCGCCCTCGCCCGCGGGTCATCGACCGTCCGCGTGTCGGGGACGGTCGAGCGGAACGGGCGGGTGGTGCATGTCCAAGTTGAGCGGTTTCACCGCACGTGCATCGCCGACGGCTCTGCACAGCGCTCACGTGATTTCCATTGAACACAGGCCGATTGTGCATCGAAGGGTCTGATAGTCACAAGTTGGATCGAAACAAAATGCGAGCACCTTTCGCTTTGCGTCGCTTACTTGCCCGTCTCGCCGTGACGCAAGATTTGTGACATCATCATTTCTATGTAAGTCGTAGCGTCATCGACTTGGAATAGCACCCTGAGCTCTTGCACCTCGGCCTTGGTCATCAACTGATCGCCGCCGCGCGACCAGCCGAGGCTAGCGAAGGGTGTGTTGGAGAGGATAAACGCGTGCAGTTGCAGGTCGGGCGTCTGCTGCGCCACGATATGCTGCAGTCGGGGTACATCCCGCGTGGCGAATTGCACTTTCGGGTCGCTCGGATCGAAGTGACGCAAGCCTTTCGGATCAACGAACGCCAAGTGCTGGCGTTCCCCGTCCTGAACCCACAGCAGGAAGTCGGGGAAGAAGTTCGCCGCCTGGAAGAACCCGAGGCCGGTGACCGCCTGGTTGCGAAGGAGGTAAACCTCGCGTCCACGGTTAGTCATACACCATGCGGCCAGGTCCTGCACGAACTTGGCCTCCCACTGGTCGAGGGCGACGGGGCTGATCCGGATTTCCGCGTTCTTCTCGACGTGGAGGAGGGGCTGGTACAGGTGGCCGCCGAACGGCACCGTGCGCCAGCGCCCGGCCCACTGACCCCACGTGGCGAGGAGATTCTTCCCCAGTGCCCTCTTCAGTCCGTCGATGAACGCGGCGATTTGCTCGATTTGCTCCGCAGTCTGCACAAGGTCGGTGGTCTCGACGATGTATCCGTCCACAAGGCTCGGGTCGTCCGGACCGATGTCTGTGACCTCAAGGTACGGAGCTTCCCATCGCCCGCGGATGTAGCGGTAGTACCGTTCGGAGTAAGCATTCAAAAGTTGCTGGGCCATCCGCTGCCATTGCGCGCGATTGGCGTACCGGTCCAGCCGCATATCGTCGGCGGTCGCCATCAGCTCATACCAATCGTCCCGCGCCAGCATGTCGTGGATCGCACGACGGTCAACATGGAGCCGATCCAAGCCCCGGGAAGCCTTGAACGCTTCGACACCGAACAGGAGGCCGTCGAAGTCAAACATAAAGGCGGGAATCGCCTTCAGCGTCTGCCGGGGGAGATCGCTCATCTGCCCGATCGCGCTCGACAGCGTCGCCTGGGTGCCATTGGATGCTGTTCGCGTCTCGCCGGCGATTCCGCGAATCCGAGGAAGCCAGTTCAGCCGCGTCCGGTGCTGACGAAGCCACGCATCCTCGGGGGCCGTCGCGTGTGGCGGTCGCAGGCGCACGAGCGGGCCAAGTTTGCGGAATGCCTGCCCCCGTTCCACGGCTTCACCCTCGATCTCACTCCGAAGGCGCAGCGTTTTGAGCTTTTGTTCGGGGATCGTCTTCACCACCGGGAGATCCCAGACCTGCTTCTCCTGCGCCTCCGGCACCTCGCTGAAGATCCAGTCCCGAAACTGATTCATGTAGCTGGCCTTCACGCCGAAGACCTGGAGCGTCTCCACCTGCCGCAAATTCCGCGGCGTCGGGGGCTTCTCCGCCAAGACTGATGATCGCCGCAAACTCATCCGGTAGCCCCGCAGACGAACACCACGCCCGAACAACTGGATGATCTGCGTGCCCTCGCTCTTCCCCATGCGCATGAGACCGATGGACGAAACCCGCCACGAGTTCCAGCCCTCGGTGAACTTTCGCGACCCAACGAGCAGATTGATGGGGCTGTCGTCCCGGTTGATGCCGGTGAACAGCGAACCGCGATTCGCATCATCCTCCAGCCGACGGACGCCCTTCTCTGCGCACGCGTCCGCGACGGCCCCAGGATCGCCGACGTTGACGACGCCGAAGGGTTCGGCTTCGCCGACCTTGAGAGCCAGCTCTCCGGACGCACCTTTGAGCAACTGAACGGCCAGCGCACCGCCGCCGGGAGCATGAAATACGTCCCGAAGGATGCCCTCGTGCAGGGACTGCGCCTGCGCGGCCTTGTCCCCCGATAGATCCAGATGCGGGAGGCGACGGGCCAATAGGTCACGTCCTTGTTGATCTTTGAACCCCTCCTCCAGCAGGCTCCGCATGATCGCGACCGACTCGGCCGGCTCGGCCAGGAAGTGCTTCAGGAACAGCAAGACCTCGACGACGTCGGAGACAGATTCCTTGTCATCGGTGTTCGACACCCGGCCGCCCGCCACCGTGTGCCCCACGAACACCCACAGGGGTTTATCGACTTGGAACGGCTTCATGGCGTCGCCGCCCTCCATCCACACCCGCAGTTGCTGATAGAACAGCAGCAGCGCCGCCGTCAGGTATCGCCTCTGATTCTCGTCTTCCTCCAGGTTCAGGATCGTGAAGTCCTTGCCGTAGCCGTCGCGGTAGAAGCTGCGGTATGCGTAGTCGAAGAGCACGCACCGCGCGTAGCGGTTCTTCATGCCCTCATCGGTGCCGATGGCCTCCTTGAACGTCGCCGAGTACTCGAAGCAGAAGCCGTCCTTCGCGAGCTGATCGCGACGCCCCATCCACTTGCCGTCCTCGCCGCGGCCGGCACCGCGGTGCCCCTCGTCTACCAGCACGAGGTTACAGCCCTCGAACGCCCCGGTCGCCACCGTGGCCTTGCCGTGGTCGTCCTGAAACTTGTGGATGGAAAGAACCTTGATTGAGCGCTGGGCCTGCTCGGCGAAGAGCCCGTCGACGCCCTGCTCGCCGACCGTCACGACGTCAAAGCCGGACTGCGTAAACTCGGCAGCGTGTTGAGCGCTCAGCCCGTCGTTGGGAGTGACCAGGATGATCTGATCGAGCTTGGGCCACGTCCCCGTCGCGAACGCGGCCGCGTGGTACTGGCGGAACTGGCGGACGTTGACGTGCATGAGGAGCGTCTTGCCGCTGCCGGTGGCGCACCAGAACGCCACACGCGCCAATTGCCGGCGGGGATCGGCGTCGTCCTCGGCCGTCGGCTCCGTCGGGATCGGCGCAACCGCGTCCGGCGATTCCGCGCCGCACTCGGCGTTGTGCTCGGCGATGCGGGCGTTGATGTCGTCGCGCAGGCCACCCGCGTCCTGGAAGTAGCGGTCGAGGAACAGCTCGGTGAGCAGCAGCGCGAGGTATTGGTGGTACTTCCACTCGATCCGCGGCTGATTGTGCCGTGTCCGCGCCGTGTTGATCGCCTGGGTGTGCTCCAGGATGTTCTGCTCGTAGACCCCCAGCCGGTCCACCGGGACCACGTTGGCATCGGCGACCGTCGGCAACACGCCAGCAATCGCCTCGAAGAACCGGTGCAATCCCGTGCGCTCGTCGATCCCCTCCGCGGTGTCCGGCGAAACCTGGAAGCGCTCCTTGAACTGCTTCAAGTCGCGTACGGCCAGCTTGGACAGCGCCCACTGGAACAGGACGGTCTGTCGGTGGAAGTCAGGCTTGGGCCGCCCTCGGGCGGCGCCGGCGCGGCGGCCGCGTGGGGGCGCCAATGCGCCCTTCTCGACCGCGCTGCCCGGTGCGGGTTCACTGCCGGCGGCACCGCGTCGCTTAGGCATCGAAGGCCCCCGTTTGGGAATCAATGTCCTCGAACATCTTGATCTTGAACGTCTCCTCCGTCGGGAACACCGTGCGGATCTCCGCGGTGGGCTGCGGCAGCGTCACCGGGCCGTTGATGTAGATCAGGTGGTAGTCTCGATGCTCCGTCCGCTCACGGGTGTTCTCGCGGTGACGAGCCATCCATGCGTCGAGCACGCCGGCGTCCTTCTCCGGGTCATCGGTCAGCTTGCGCCACACAACGAGCACGCGGGTGCTATTGCCGTCGTTCAACTCGCCTTCAACGCGCTGGAACAGGAACGGCCCATTCGCGTCACGCCGCAATCGGCCAGTCAACTTGACGCGGCCCAATCCGTCGGCGTGGGTGGCCCGTTCGAAGTCGGCGCTGTACCGCTCAAGTGGGCCATAGGCGTGCACTTTTAGGCCGATCAGGTAATTGAAGGTCTCGACAAGATCGACACGGTGCCGCTTGCTCTCGGCATCGCCTGCCAGTTGGGCATTGATGGTGTATCCCCACGGATCGCGGAACGCGTCGAGGTTGAGCAGGTGGGGCCCGAGTTCGAGGTCGAGGCCGTAGGTGATCAGGGCGTCCTTCTCTGCGTCCGAACGACCGTCCAAAAGCACGCCAGATGGAGTGGGGAGGTTGTTGAGGGCGTCTTCGTAGGATTCAAGGGCGAAGTACTTCACCAGAGCGGTAACTCCCTTGTCATGGATCTGGGCCTTGCCCGCACTCCAATCGGGGCAGTAAATGCTCTTGGCTACTCGAGGCAACAGCACTTCACCAAAGTGCCGGCCCATCTCTACGAGATAGAATCGGCGCTTACCGCCATCCTCTCGGTTGAGCATCACCACCGAGTGACCGGTCGTGCCCGAGCCTGCAAAGAAATCGAGCACGTCGCCAGCGCGAGCGTTTGCCAGCGCAGCATCAACGCAATCACGAACTGTATAGATTGATTTCGGAAACGTGAACTCGTTGCCTGGCAGCATCTCGTTAAGGATTCGGCTGCCCCACGAGTTGGCCGAATACTTCTTGTCCGTCCAAACAGTCTTGAAGTTGAAACGCACCTTGGTGCGGATGATGTCCCACTCTTTTAGATCCGTATCGAATACGGCGGATAGCTCATCTTGAATCGAGCCAACCGTCTGCTGGGCGAACGTCCATTTGCGCTCTTCTAGCGTGCCGTCAGCTAGCTTGTTGATGGGGTATACCTCGATCACGCCATCAGCTACCTGCACGTTCTTCCCAGGCGGGTGGTAGCCATCGTCCGAAACCGGACCGAACCCGATGACCTTGCCGTCCTTGACAAAGATCGGGTAGAAGCAGTTTGCAGCGTCCGTCCGCAGATGAGATCCCTTGGAGACGTTTCTCAAGGGTCGGACATCCGGATTGTCTCGCCGATCCTCGAGCCCGATACAACCCTCGCGTGCGCCATGCACGAAGTACGCATACTCGTGAGTCGCCGAGAAGTTGTTCCCCTGTTGTCCAGTGGCGTTGTGCACCACGGTAACGCACGTTATCTCTCGAAGCGGAATCAGCGTCCTCAGGAGCGTGCCCAGGCGTTCTTGCTCAACTTCATCGATGGCGACAACGAGGTTTCCGCTTGCGTCCAGCGCCGGCAAAGCAGCCTGCAACCGATCAGTCATCAGTGCAAGCCAACTGGAGTGCTTAAATGTGTTCTTATACAGAATCTCGGATGACTGCGCATTGTATGGTGGATCGATGTAAATACACTGGCACGCGGTTCGCAGGGTCGGGGCAAGTGTCCTTACGGCATGGAAGTTGTCGCCACTTATCAGAACACCAGAAGTCAGCGTCTCGATGGATTCACTTGACATCGGCTCCGCGGACAAAAGGGAAGATCGGAACGCGTCATCGAAATGACGAGTGTCCACAAGGAGCTTGTCGCACGCGTCCAGATACCCCCGCGTTCCCCATCCCGCACGACCGAAGAGTCCCGTGTCACCGATCGTCTCTGGCTTGAACCCCAGCCGTTCCCATTCGGTCCACTGCTCGGCGTTCTGCGCGACAATATCGCGCAGCGCGGGGGGAATGCGGTCCACGGTCACGAGCCAGTTCGTGTTCAGCACGAACTTCTTCTTGAGCCACATTTTTTTCTGGAAGTTCTCGACCGCGGCGAGGAAGCGAATGATGCTATGGGCCACGGCGCGGATCGCCTTCACCTTGCCCTGCACGCGCTGCAGGTGGCCGGGCGGGAGCGATTCCAGATCATCCAGCCGCACAACTTCGTTCTTGAGGTAGAAATCCAATTCGAGACAGAGGAACTTGCCCAGGTCCTTATGGATGAAGTAGTCGAAGGTGTTGCGGGCGGTGAAGTGGTCCAGGTGCTTGCCGAGGAGCGTTCGCGCGGGCTTGTCGCCCGTCGCGGCGGCCCCGGGGGTGGCGACCAGTGCCTTCCATGTCTCGGGCATGGCCGCGACCGCTCGTTTCTCGGCATCGGCCCAGAACTGCTCGCGCTCGTCACCTTTCTTGGGGCTGGTGGGTTTGGCGTAGTCGCCGCCGAAGACGGCGATGGCTCCGCCGGCGACGCGGTCCTTGTCGGCCTGCGTCGGCACTCGGAACTCGAAGCGCAACGTCACCTCGCTCGCCGTCGCTTCAACCGGGTTCTCGATCGCGAGGACGTAGCGGCGTTTGGCGTCGTCTGCCTCTTTGTTGTTGCCGACCTCTTGCGTCGCCTCGACGAGCTTGAAGCGGACGGTCTTGTCGCCACTGCCGACCTTGAAGCGGTAGTCCTTGTGCCACTCGCCGGACTTGATGTAGTACTGGTCCTTGTTGGCCCAGTGGAGCGTGACTTCCTCGCCGGCGTAGGGAATCGCGTACGTGTCGCCTTTGTACCGGCGCCGGGAGATGAAGTCGCCCTCGTCGTAGTAGCGGCCGAAGAAGGTGAGCAGGTGGTTGTAGATGTCGGCTTCAAGGTCGGCGGCCGCCGCGCCGCCGGCGGACTCCAGCCGGGCGCGGAGCTCCTTGACTTTGGGCAGCGTGTCCGGGTCGGCCCCGAGCGTGCGGGCCTGCTCGATCGCTTTGTCGAGCTCGGCTTGGACCTGGCCGGCCGCGCCCGCTCCGTGCGCCGCGAGCGTAGTTTTCACCACGTCCTTGAGCTGGCGGTCGAGGAACTCTGTGACCTCTTTGTTCTTGGCCGCCATGATGCGGTAGATGCCGAAGTCGAGGTCCGCCTTGTCGAGCTCGAAGAGCTCGCGCAGCTTGGCTTTCAGGGCGGCAAAGCGGCTTTCAGTGATCGTGGCGACCGGCGGTGGAGGCATCCGGAGAGGATACCGCGCCGGGCAGGCGGAGCGAAAGGAAGTCCCGCCGCTCGTCGGTCACGATCCACTCCCGCAGCCTGGCCTCCGCGCGCATCTGCAGCTGGCGGACCCGCTCTCTCGTGACGCCCAAACGTTCACCGATCTGCTCGAGCGTTTCAGGTCCTCCACCACTAAGTCCGTACCTGCGTTCAACAACCATTCGCTCGTGACCGCGCAGCATGCCGACGGCGCTCCTGACGCCTGATAAAGCCTCCGCCGTCAAGAGCGGCGCGTACGAGGGTTCCTGCGCCGCGGCGGGCTCCGCGCCAGGCTCCAACCGTTCGGCGTCCGCGATCGCGTGGATCCGCCGGAGGACGCGGTATCTGCGGGCATCCTGCGCGAGATATTCGGCGCGGAGGTCGAACCAATCCGGACGGGCTGCCGCCTTCGCGAGGCGTGCGCGGAAGTCGAGATAGCTCGCGAGAAGCGCCGGCGGAAAGGACGCGCGAAACGCGGCGATGGCCCGTTGGCGCGTGACGTGCTGACGCATCGCTGCGTACGCGTACGTCGAGAAGGCGAGCAAACGGTCGACCTCGAACCGGTTGATTGCGCGGCCCAATCCGACCTGTGCTTCCTGGAAGAAGTCCGCCATTTGATGCGGCAGCCCCCGGTGGCGGTTGATCACGGTGAACGCCAGGCGAGCGTTGCGGGCCCACACGGTCTTGGTCGCGTCGATATCGCCCGCCTGTGCCCGGTGAATCAATCGCGATTCGGCGAGATAGCCCAGACGCTCGCGCGGCGGCACGATAATCGAATCCTGGGTCGACTGGACGGAATAAAAATGCCTGCGCGACCTGCGCTGTTTACGGGGTGGGCGTAAGGCCAGGTGGGGCGCGTCTGATAGAGGGCGCGTTGCAAAGGAAGCGGCCGGCAGTTCGACCGCGGGGGCACCGGAGCTCACACCGCCTCCCACCGGGTTATAAACAGCGTGGCCATGGACGATCGCTGCGCCGAACGGTTTCGCAGTTCGTCGATCAGGGCGCGCCGCTTGGCCTCGATGCGGTCCTCGAGATCGAAGATTTCACGCCGCTGGGCGTGTCGCTGGCGCTCCAATTCGAGCAAGCGGGCGTGCGAATCTTGACGCATCTGGACGGTTTCGGCCAGGTCGGCCTGCCGCCTGACCTCGCGGATCGCACGCCGCAGGCTCTCTAACTCCGCCTCCGCGCCCTCGATGACGTCGTCCGCCCACCGGTCGACTTGTTCCTGCGCCCGGCGGAAGCGCTGATTGGAGTTCTCCGTAGCACGCGCAAGCGTCGAATGCCGTAGCGCCTCGGCGTCAGAGGCGAGTCTCTCCTCGACGCCGGCATCCAGGGCTGGCGGCGCGAACGTCGTCGCAGGGGCGTCCATGAGCCGCCCGATGACCTCCTGCTCGACGTTCTGCCCGTCGTCCCGGACCGCGGTGAAGAGGAGGAATTCCTCGCGGGCATCGCTGTCCAGAGTCAGTTTGTCAAGGCGAAGCCACCCGGCATGCCCCATGATGGGCTTTAGCACGCTCACCTTGCGGCCGTAGCCCGATACGTTGAAACGGATCGCGACCGGCGGGATCGCTTGTTCTTTCGCAGATCCGAGGATCCACTGGCCGAGCGGACCGGAGAGCCGGAGTAGGTGCGCCTCGGTCGCCGCGTACTCCTCCTCCGCCCGGACTGCGGAGATGAGCCGGTAACGGCCCGTGGGCACGCCGGGAGTGGGAGCTTCCGAGAGATCAAACGTCAAGAGAGCGTCGTCGAACGCGGCCTTGCCTTCCAGGCTCCATCTCGCCAACCGCCAGAACCGCTCTCCGACCCGGTCGAGCGCAACTCTGGCGTCGTCGCCTTGGAGACGGAGGCGCTCGTGCACGTCCGCGTCGAAGTGCTCGAAGAGCTGACGACGCGCCTCGCTCATTTTCTCCGAGATCGTTCCTTCCAGCTCGCGGCGGAGCGCGTCGAACGCCCGCTCGATTTCCTCGTCGGTTCTGCACGTCTTGAGGATTGCGAGGACCCGCTTCTCGAAGTCGACTCCCTCCTCGATCGCGCCGAGCACCTCGTCGCTCGCCCCGAAAAGCCCGTCGAAGAGGCTGAATTTTTGCTGGAGCAGTTCCTGGACCCGCCGATCGGCCACGTTGTCCTGAGAAAGAAAGTTGACGACGACGACGTCGTGACGCTGCCCGTAACGGTGGCAGCGACCGATGCGTTGTTCGATGCGCTGCGGGTTCCAGGGCAAGTCGTAATTGACGACGAGCGAGCAGAACTGCAGGTTCACGCCCTCGGCCGCGGCTTCGGTCGCGAGGAGGATTTCCGCGTGATCGCGGAACTCCTCGATCAGCGCGGACCTTATGTCCACCGACTTCGAGCCCGTGATCTTGTCGGTGCCCGCGTGGTTCGAGAGAAACCGCTCGTACGCGATCTTCGCGCTCGGATGCGCGTTCGATCCGTTGAACGTGACGACCTTGCCAGCATACCCGTTCGACTCGAGGAATGCAGCCAGGAATTGCTGGGTCTTCCGGCTCTCGGTAAAGATGAGCGCCTTGCGCTGCGCGCCCAGTTCTTGCAACCGCGCAAAGGCGGCTTCGAGCGCTTTGAGCAGCGCTTTCGACTTACTGTCGCTCGAAATCCGCTCGGCCCGGGCGATGAGCGAATCGATTTGGGCCAGCTCCTTGGCAATGAGCTTTCCCTGCACAATCGGATTGCCGAGGTCGGGCTGCCCTTCCGACTCATCAAGCTGCTCGATGATGGCCTCAATGTCGATGTCCTCGTCGTGAGCGAGCGCACCGATCAGCGAATCTTCGGAGGTCTCGGGCAAACCGTCGCGGATCGCAACCAGGCGCCGGCGCATCGTCCTGAGCGTGCTGGCGAGGGCCTGCGGCGAGGAGGCTAGCGTTTTGAACAGAATCATCTCTATCAGCTGCCGCTGCCGTTGCGGAAAGGCGAAACTGATCTCCTGCGCCATAAACTGCATCACATCCTGGTGGAGCGACCGTTCCTCGTCTGTTTGCGGGAACGGATGCGTCATCGCCTGACGCTTCTTGTAGTTGATGTATGCGCAGTCCTTTCGGAGGGTGCGTTTGCATACTTGCGCGAGGCGCCCGCGCAATCCGGCCAAGTCACCCCCTGCGTTGCAATAGCGAGCTTGGAACGCGCCCCTGTCACCAAATACGTGTTCGTCGATAATCCACCCGAGGCCGTAAAGCTCGAGTAGGCTGTTCTGCAGCGGCGTAGCAGTGAGAAGAAGCTTCTGCCGCAGCTCAAAGGCCCAGCGCACCGCGTGTCCGCCTTTCCGGCTCGGTTGATAGGCGTTACGGAGCTTGTGAGCTTCGTCCAAAACGACAAGGTCAAACGGAACGGCTCGCAGGTCATCCTTCATGCGGGCGGCGAATCCGTACGACACGACAAGGATCTTGCCGCAATCCACCGGATTTGGATTCCCCTCGGCCTGAAGCTGGTTCCACACCCGTCGATCAAGCACGATAGCGGGAAGTGCGAACTTCTCCGACAGTTCTGCCTGCCACTGCTTCCGAATATGAGCTGGGCAAACGACTATCAGGCGGCGATGACGCTCTGCCCAGCGCTGGCATAAGACGAGCCCCGCTTCTATTGTCTTACCAAGACCAACTTCGTCCGCAAGAATGACACCCTTTTGGAGCGGATTTGCAAGTGCAAAGAGGGCGGCATCGACTTGGTGCGGGTTGAGATCAACTTTCGAGTCAAAGAGCGTCGTCGATAGCCGATCGAGCTCTCCGACCGCCCCGAGGCGTGTCAGCTCATGTGCGAAAAAGCACGCTTGATGCGGTGACGTGCTCAACGACGGCCCGGGCGCCATAGCACCGGTGCGTTCCGGTGAAGCGACTGATGTGGGGAGTGATGCGCTCATCGCTGGGCAAGGAAAGCGGCTGTGAATTCAACCCCTCTTAGAGGGCCCTTGCACACGGTAACCGACAGGTCCATGGCTTGCAAGGCCACTTTGTGTGCGTCAAGGCACTGGCAACTCGAATCGTGCTTAAGCGGATCTGAGTACCGTGACACGACATTCTAGAGGGAGTCAACCTTTTCATGGGATGACCGAGTGGGCTTGCGAAAACGTCATACGGCCCAAGAGTCATGCTGGCTCCGCGCGGCCAGCTCTACATGACGAATCATGGTGGCGCGGCCGAAATCTGCTGGTTTGTACTCAGAATCCTGTCGGCGCATGCGCCGCCGGGTCACCAATCGGCAGGGCCCGTTAAGAACGGCAGAAACGGCAAATCGCGTTCGCATCAAGCCGCCGCGATTAGACGGTGTTTTCTGAAGTCTTGCTGGATCACGAGTTCGACGCAGCAAGGCATAAACAACGATTTCCCCGCGAGAATTGATCGTTTCGGGCTGTGAACCGGTCAGCGCGCGCGCTCCCAAGACTCCGCCACGGTCGGCGACGTAGCTCGGCGGTCGTCAGTGATCGACGCCCGTGATTCCCGCGACGTTGACGACAGGTTATTCACCGACCCAATCAGTATCGTGCGCGACGAGACGCACAAAGACCGAATACGGCGCGCAAAGAATGCCCGCGGCGGGCTTTGACGGCAGACGCGTGCAACGAGGACAGCGGCAGGAGGGCAAACGATGGGAATTCCAAGCGAACTGGAAGTTCTTGAAGGCATCGAGCAAGGGGCGGTAACGCTGTTCGACTCGGTCGATTCGGAAAGGGGGCGTGCTCTGGTCGCGCACGCGTTTTCCCGGTTGATGGAGGCAGACACAACCTACCGACGTGTTGCGCGTGAACGCGGGCTTGCGCTCGTTGATGCGTTTCGCCGGTGTGTGGACGAGCGAACTCTAACCCCCGGAACGATTCAAGAGGGTTGGCAATTCGAGGACTTCGGGAAGGTGCCGATGCCCGAGGGAGTGAATCCCTTCGATGGCGTCGGAGAATCATGCCGGGACCCGGAAACACTCCGGGTAATAGCGCGATGTGTCGCCGAAAGCGAGAAGGCTGCATGGTGTATCCAGCCGAGCGAACTCGACGAGTTGCTGGGCCCTTTGCCCACGGGCTTTGAGAGCGACTTCCGTGGTTATCGCTCACGTGCGGTCAAGATCACGTTTCCCGCCGGGACCGTCCCCCACGTGCCGGCGAACCCCTTCTCGCACCGTGTGAGCGATCGGGAAGCGATGCCCGCCTTGTATGGGCAGGACCACCTCCGAAACCTCGCGATCGTCGTGATGGCGCTCGCGCACGACCGCGCGCGACCTTCCGAGCTTCGGTTGATCCCGATTCCGAGCCGCATGTGTGCGCCCGAAGCCCGGGTGTATCAGGCCCTTCGTCCGACCCTTTACTCCGACAGCATGCGACCCAACCGCGGCGAGGGCTATGACCGGCTGTACCCGAAGAAGGATCTCGCAAATGTCGCTCCTTCGATGCTGACCGTTCTCGAGCGGGAGATCGCCATCATCACCGACCGGAGCTGCAGCTCGTCCGGTCCGCGTGCTCGGCGCGCCGACACCCTTCCGCCGGGCGACTGCGCCGCTCTCGACCAAATCGCCCGCCGCGTCCGCGAACTCGCTATGGCCTACCCCTTCGTCGCGGACGCAATGCGGGCATCGATCGGAGCATTTGGCGCGCTGATGGTTCGGTTTACCGCTGCGGAGGAAGAGCACAACTGGAAGGAACTCGCGCTCGCGAGGCAGGTTCTGGAGAAGGGGTGGCTGTACGATCGAGAGTTCGACCGAGAGGTATTGATTCCGATCCGAGGCGCGTTCCCCCGCGCTTGCATGGTGCTCTTGGAGAAAACCAGCCGCTGCAATCTTCGCGCGGAAGACGAGCGCGCGTGTGCGGATGGCGTATTCCGCCTGATCCGACACCGTGAGCAGGTGGGCTCTCTCGGGGCCGTCCCTCCGGCGCTGGATGACGAGCCTCTTTTCGGAGGGGTGTGCTGGATCTCTGCGCAGGCGCCGCCGGACTGGCAAGCAGAGCCACCCGACCCAAGAAGCCTGGATACCGAAGACCTTCGGCGGTTCAACGAAGACGACTATCTCACCATCGCGTTGTTCAACCTGAGCGGCCTTGCAGATGCCGGGCAAGCCCGGCTCATCGTTCCGCCGATCGACGAGCACGATGCGCTGTACTGGCGTCTGCGTTTTCCAGCACCCTCGCACGCTGCTGACCCGAGCCTTGCCGCTCCGAGCCCGTTTGCACTGCCGCCCGGCATCGCTCAACAAATGCTGGAGGTGGTGACCCGCTGGATCGAGTCGCGTCTGGAGCAAACGACAGCAATTCCGGTTGCGCCTATCGCCGTGCAGCCGGTCGTGCTTTGGCCGGGCGCCGCTCCAACCGACAGAAATATCAGGCTTGGGCGTACTCGAGCTGCTTACGAGGAGGCGCACGGGAACGTGAGCGAGGCTCTGAGAGCGCTCAAAGCGCAGGGGACCAAAATCGGATGCTCAACGTTCTATGACCACCTTGCCGCCCTCGATAGGGAGCTGCCTGGCTGGCGGAACCGATGGCTTTCCGGGCGGGCCGGAATTCCGGAGAATACTGCGAATGTGAGAAAACACCGGAATATCCGGGCTGCTTCGTGACAAACCGACTGTCCGGACCCATCCGGAATCCGGAATTGACGCCAGTCTTACGCGGGCCGCGATGGTGCGGCTCCCGCCAAGGACCGGCGAATGGCTGGAAACGACCCGAACGTGCCCCCCGTGGCCCTCACCGTGCGTGAGGCCGCCAGGCGGCTTTCCCTCTCGCAATCGACAATCTGGCGCCTCCTCGCCCGGGGTACGCTCGCGCGCGTCCGGGTGGGGCGGTCCGTCCGCGTCCTGGCCAAGTCCGTTGAGGAGTTCGCGGCGAAGGGCGGTGCGGCCAATGGCTGAGCAACGCCACCAAGCTGCGCCCGCGCAGCTCACCGAGCCGGACGTGCTGACATTCGCCGAGGCGTGCCGGTTCCTTCGCATCGGCCGGCAGCTCGCATGGCAGTTGGTCAACCGCGGCGAGCTCCCCGGCTTCCGCGTCGGCCGTCTTTGGCGATTCCGCCGCTCCGTGTTAATCGACTGGATGCAGGAGCGCGAAACGAACGGGGGTGCGCGATGAAGCGCCCAACTTCCGATTCACCGGGTTCAGCGCGCACGGCCCCCCAAACCCCCTGGACGAATCAGTCCAGAAACGGGCGAAAACGCCTTGATCGCGAGACAGAGGAACCCGGCACTAGCGCGTCGGCTCCGGCCCGCGTGGTTGTTGAATGCTTCGGCCAGTCCCGCTTTCTCGAGCCAAGTTCGACCGAGACAGTCAGCCATTCTAAAGACGCACGCGCGGAAGTGAACGCACGCGTACGTGGTAAGACCGTTCCTACCCGGTCGAACCACACCCCAACTGGCACAACGACGCCCGCGCTTCGCCTCGCCGGGCGCAGCGCGGCAAGCCTCGAATCAAACCCGCCGTCGGAAGACGGTTTCCCCGATACTCCGGCTGGAAGAGGTGGGCGTACGACGGGCGAAGAAAGGGTTCGAAGCCGACGGCACGATGGCGTGCGTCGCGCACCATTTTTCGTGGAAGCAATGGATTGCCTCGCACGCGTACGTGCCTCGCCGTCAGAGCGAGCGGTTCTGCTCGCTGCCGTGCGCTGGATGAACCGCGATGGTGAACTCTGGCCGGCCTTGTCAAACTGGGCGAACATGGCCGGGATTCATATACGCACACTCCAGCGGTCGCTCCGGCGGCTGCAATGTGCCGGGATTGTTCAGGCTGTCAAAGCTCCGTGCAACGGCGTGAGGCTGGGAGTGCGATACCGGATTGTCCCGATCGCGAGAATGAACACCGCTGGAAACCCCCGACCGAATGTCACCGCACGCCTGACAGCGGAGGGCCCGACCCCTGACAACGACGGCCCGGACCCCCGGCCCATTGCCACCCAATCTTCCAATGACCGGTCATTGAACCACCAGGGGGAACGCACCGGCCCCTCTTGGAATGTGCGCGCCATGCGTGCGGCGGCGCGGGAGCACGTCCGATGACTCCCCGCGACCTGGATGCCACGTTCGGGCTGATCGCCCGTCTGTGGCCGCGTGCCGCGTGGCCGCTGGAACTTCAGGAAGAGACCGCCCGCCGAGTAGCCGCCATCGACATCACGGCGGCCTGTGCAAACAAAGCGTTGATCGATCTCCGGATGGCGATGAAGTTTGCCACCATCCAACCGTGCGAGATTCTCGACGCGCTCGTACGTGCGTCACGCCGCGAGCTCTCCAACGCGGACGGTCGCACGCTGCCGGCGCTCATCCGTGTGGGGCGCTGGCTCGACGAGCACCCCGCGGAGCGTGAACGCCTGGGTCGAGCGTGGTTGGCCGAACAAGGCTCCCGGTTCGCGCACTGGAGCCCGAGCAATCTCACCGACCCACTCGATCCATACCGCGGCATCTGGAATCGGAGATTTCTCCGATGGGTGCTCGATCGGACGACTCCTGCAAGGCCAGAGAATGACTTGCATCAAAGCAAGAGTCTCGTTAAGATGGCGGGATGACCGTCACACAGCAGCTGAGGATCGCGGTGGCGACGAGCGGGCGGACGAGGGCGGAGATATCTCGAGCGACCGGCGTTTCAGAGAGCATTCTGAGCCGATTCGTTCAGAACGGGCGCGCTCTCCGCAGCGACAACATCGACGCTCTGTGCAAGTATCTCGACCTCGAGCTCGGACCAAAGAAGGCAAGGATGGCGGGTACGACCCGCGAGAGGCGGTGACTTGTGGCAAGCGTTTTCAAGCGGAATGGTGGTGGAAAGTACGTTGCGCGGTGGTTCGATCACGAGGGGAAGCGGAGGCAGCGGTCAACGAAGACCACCGACAAACGGACGGCGGAGCGCATCGCCGCAAGGTGGGAGGCCGATTCGCTTCTCCGGGCCGAGGGCGTGATCGATCCTCGTGCGGACAAGTGGGCGGCAGCTGAGGCCCGCCCCATCGCCCAGCACTGCGAAGATTTCGTGAACGCTCTCGCAGCGCAGAACGTGACTTTCAAGCGAATCGCGGGCGTACGCCAGCGGCTGGCCCGACTGTGCGACGCCGCCGGTGCAGATCGACTCAGTGACTTGACGCCCGCCCGCGTCATGGACGCAATCAAGGTGTTACGAGACGAAGGGCTGGGGTTGTGCACGGCGCACAACTACCTCCTGACGGTGAAGCAGTTCTCCCGATGGTTGGATAGGGAAGGGCGCACGCGCGGGCACACGCTCTCTCACTTGAAGGGTTTCAACTTTGCGACCGATAGGCGATATCAGCGCCGAGTATTCCTCCCTGACGAGGTTTCGAGGCTCGTACATGCGGCCGAGCATGGCGGCGCGTTCTGCGGGTTGGGCGGTCCGGACCGTGCCATGCTGTACCGTCTCGCGGCTGGCACCGGCTTCCGCTCCGCAGAATTGGCATCCCTCACGACTGCGAGCTTCGATCTGAACGCCGTCCCGCCTACAGCGACGGTTGAGGCATCGTTCAGCAAGCGCCGCCGCCGCGACACGCAGCCGCTGCGGAGCGACTTGGCCGCCGTTCTGCGGCCGTGGCTGGCGACGAAGCCGTCGGACCGACCCGTGTTCAAGATGCCGGAGAAGACGGCGAAGATGGTTCGGCGCGATCTCGAAGCCGCACGTGCGGTATGGATCGCCGAGGGTGCGAGCCAGGCAGAGCGGGCCGAGCGCTCGGCATCGGACTTCCTTTGCCCCGTGGACGGCGCCGGACGCGTTGCAGACTTCCACGCGTTCCGGCACTCGTTCATTACGGCGATCGTTGCATCGGGTGCCTCCGCGAAGGTAGCTCAGGAACTGGCCCGCCACTCGACGCCCGCGTTGACGCTGGGCCTTTACACGCACACGAGACTTCACGACCTTACCGGCGCGCTGGAGGGATTGCCGCCGATCATGGACGCGCCGCGGCCGACGGAGCGCGAAGCGTTAAGGGCCACAGGCACCGACCATTATCAAGCCCAATTCTCGCGCGAGGGGTGTCACCACGGGCGGCACCACACGGAGCAGGATCACGCACGCGAGGACGGAACGGGGCGCGAAGCTGTGAGGGTCGGCGGTCATGCTCAAGACACGCCGAACACCCTGCGATTCAGCGACTTGCGCGACGACGCGCGACAAGGCGGAACGAACCGGACAAAGCCGCTGACAGGACTTGAACCTGCGACCCGCGCTTTACAAAAGCGCTGCTCTACCAACTGAGCTACAGCGGCGACGCGGGATCGTAGGAGCGGGCCTCGGCGGATCGACGCTCCTCTGAGGCATGGAGCCGGGCCGTGGGTCCGAGCGACGATGCCGGCATCGGTCGTAAGGCACGCTATGAGCCTCGCCGACAGTCGCCCGTTGATAGGCGGGAGCGCCGGCCCGCTCATCTCCGCGCGTGGACCGCCGGCATCGCGTCGCGCACGATCACCACCTGGCCGCACTCCGGGCATGTGTCGATCGTCAGCCCTGTCAAGCTATAGCCGCAGACCGGGCAGCCGCCGGGTGCGAGCGGGCGTCGAGCGAGCCGGCCGGTCCAGAGGGCCGCAACGGTGAACGCCGCCGCCAAAGGCCAGAGCGGGACCCACACGCCGCGCAGCGTGAACGTTGCCCCGGCGGGGGTGAGCAGCGCCGCTGAGCTCGAATACGTTGGCCGCCAGCGAGATCTTGCCCAATCCACGATCGCGAGCGTCGCGCGCGTTGAACTCCACGCCGGCCGCGACGAGAACGGCGAGCGAACGAGCCGGATCGGCGTCGAGCCAACAACCGTTCCGAAAACGCCGTCCCCGAGGACCGCGCCGAAACGACCCGCCGCGCGAGCGGAAGGCCATGCGTGCGACGCGATCCAGGCGCACCAGAAGAGGGCCGCCGCGGCGAGAAAGCCGCGGGCCAACCAGCGCGGGTAGCCGGCGGTGTGTTTGGGCACGTCGAACTCTTGGTGCGGAGCCGGGCCGGCGTCCGGGGCTCACGCCTCGAGGATCCGCCCGATCTGCGCCCGCAGGTTCGCGCCCGCGTCGGAGTCGAGCTTGTCTTTGAGGCGGCGCAGCTGCGTCGCGATGCTGCCGTCCAGCAGCTGGTCGCCGATCTTGATCTTGACGCCGCCGATCATCTGCGGGTCGGTGTAGTTGTGCACCACGACCTGCTTGCCGAGCGAGCGCTCGAGGCGCTGCGCGAGGTCGCGCGTCATGTCCGGCGTCGCGGGTTGGGCGGTGAAGACGTCGACCTCCACGAGCCCGAACTTCTCCTGCACGATCTCGTCGAACGACGCCGCGACGCCGGCGATCTCGCCCGCGCGGCCCTTGTCGTTCAGCACGCTCATAAACCGGAACGTCGTGTCGCTCACGCGCCCCTTGAAGAGGCGCTCGATGCTCTTCTCGCGCTCCTCGCGGGCGATGGTGGGGGAGGCGAGGATGTCGCCCAGGCGGGGATTCGCCGCGGCGAGCTCGACGATCTGCGCGAGCTCGTCGGCGATTTCCTCGACGGCCTGCCGGCCGCCCTTGGCCATCGCGAGGTCGAAGAGGCTGCGGGCGTAGATGCGGGTCGCGGCGCTGGGTTGGGTTTGGGTAAGGGGCATGGATCGCTCGTGATCGGTGACCGGTGATCGGCGAATGGTGGAGACGGGTCGCTCGTCGCTTCCTCGCGTCTTCGATCGGCCCGGCGACACCATTCACTGGTCGCCGATCACCGATCGCGGGCTCAGTTCCTGGAGCCGGAGAGCTGCGCCATCGACTCCTCGACCAGACGCTGCGTGTCGCCGGCGCTGACCTCGCGCTTCAAGATCTTGCCGGCCATCGCCGCGGCGAGATTGGTCGCGTGCGTCGAAACCTCCGCGACGGCGGCGCGCTTGGCGCCCTCGATGTCGCGCATCGCCTTTTCGCGCATCTGGGCGAGCTCGACGTCGGCCTTGGCCTTGAGCTCGGCGCCGATGATCTGCGCCTGGGCGCGGGCCTTGTCGATCTCCTTCTGGGCCTCGGCGCGGGCCTGGGCGAGGCTCTGCTGGTACTGCTCGAGCGCGTCCTTGGCCTGCTTGCGGGCCATCTCCGCCGCGTCGATCTCGTCGCGGATCTTCTGCTCGCGGTCCTTGAGGGCCGAGCCGATCTTGGGCCACACGAAGACGGCGAGGACGGCGAAGACGACGCCGAAGACGATGAGCGACACGAGCGCGGGGACGACGCCCTGCTCGATCGTCGGGAGGATGCCGGCCTTGGGGTGGGCGTGGTCGCCGGCGGCGTGCGCGTCGTCGGCGGCGAGGGCGGGGAGCGAACCCGCGAGCGCGGCGAGGGCCGCGAGGCGGAACGCGATCTTGGAGGTGGCGGTGCTCGTCATGGTTCGTCTCCGGCCCGCGTGCGCGGGCGTCAGTCTCACGTCTACGGACAAACCCGGGCCCGGGCGTTTCCGCCCGGGCCGGTTTCTTTACTTGACGAAGCCGACGAGCAGGCCGACGACGACCGCGAACAGGGTCGCGCCTTCGACGAGCGCCGCCGCCAGGATCATGTTCGTGCCGATGGGGCCGCGGGCCTCCGGCTGGCGGGCGATCGATTCGAGCGCGCCCTTGCCGATCATGCCGATGCCGATGCCGCCGCCGACGACCGCCAGGCCGGCGCCGAGCGCCGCGAGGCCCTGGCCGACGCCGACCGTGGTGGTCGCCGTCGTGCCCTGCGCCAGCGCCGGAGCGGCGGCGAGAGCGATCGCACCCACGATGAACTTCGCACTCTTCATACTCGGAACCTCACCTTTCACACGTTGCGCGAGCGTCCACTGTGCCCGGCCGGGGCCGGGCGTCGGCCCGTTATTCACGCGTGCCCATGCGCATGGGCAGGGGCGTGCTCGTGGCCGTGGCCCTCATGATGCTCGTGCTCATCATGGTGGGCGAGTTGGGAAATGAACACCGACGTCAGGAAGAGGAAGACAAAGGCCTGGAGGAAGGCGACGAACAGCTCGAGGAAGTAGATCGCGATCGCCGCGACGATGGAGACAAGGGAGATGGTGCCGCCCATGACGAGGCCGCCGGCGCTCATCTCGCGGACGACCTGGCCGTCTCGGACGGTCTCGCCCACGAACATCTTGATGCCCATCACGGCGAACATGAAGAGCACGGCGACGAGGATGTGGCCGGCGGTCATGTTCGCGAACAGACGCAGGGCCAGCGCCACGGGCTTGATGATCGTGCCCATGATCTCGATGGGGATCATGAGGGGCCAGAGGTACGCGGGTGTGCCCGCGGTCAGGTGCTTGAGGTAGCCGCCGACGCCCAGTTCCTTCACGCCGGCGAGATTGATGACCAGCGCCGAGACGATCGCGAGCGCCGCGGTCACGAAGAGGTTCTGCGTCGCCGTCGCCCCCACCGGCGCGATGTGGTGGTCCTTCCACGCGGGCACAAGGATGTGCAGGAGGTCCACGATCGGGATCAACCCGAGCAGGTTCATGAACAGGATGAAGAAGAAGATCGTCCAGAGGAAGGGCATGAACTTGTCGGTGCGCTCCCCCAGCAGGGGCCGCACCGTCGTGTCGCGCAGGTAGACGCAGACCACCTCGATCGCGTGCGCGATGCCGCCCTTGGTCACGTAGCGGTCGGTGCCCAGGCTCTCGGGGCCGGTCTTGATCCTCGTCGCGGCGTACGCCAGCGTGACGACCGTGAGCAGGCCGGCGAGCAGGATGCTGCCGACGTGCGCCGACCAGTACCAGTACCCGTTCTCGCCGACAGCGAACGGCTGATTGACCACGTGGCCCACGGGGTCGCTCGCGCCGAGGAGGAACAAAAGATTCGTCATGCCCGCACTTCTCCGATCGTCTTCCCAGCCGCCTTGAGCGTCCGCACCGCGACCGCCGTCTCCGCGATCAACGCGACCAGGCCGGCCGCGAGAATGGCGAACCAGAGGGAGCGGGCGTCGACGCCCGCGCCGAACATGGCCACGAGCCCGACCGCCAGCGAGCCGATCATCCGGCCCATCGACGAAGCAAGCACGCTGAACGCGAAGTTCTCGCCGTTCGCCCCGGCGAAGAGGTACGCCGCGAGGCCGAGTGCGCCCGCGAGGGCGACGGCCGCGGCGCCGACGCCGGCGCTCGTCCAATCCCGCCCGCCCGCGCCCCCCGCGAGGACGCCGAGCACAACGCCGAGCGCAATCCCGCCCGCCAGCGGCAGGTAGGGAGGGCGGAACGGCGAGCTTGGGGTCGTCTCGGGCATCGGTGCGAGCGCTATTTGCGGCGGTCCGACACCAACCGGCGCCGGGGGCCAAGGATAGCGGGTTGGAGGGCGTTTGGCGAGCGTCGTGGCGTGTCTGGAGCCGGCCGGAAGTGGCTGCGCACCGTGTGTTTGTGGTATTCCGGACTTGCGATTCGGCATTCGTGAGGATGCCGAACAGTGCTCAGGCACCAAGTGGGGGGCAAGCGTGGTGACTGCCCGTCAACGGGCAATGAAACGCCGCTCCGACCCGGACTCCGAATCACGAATGCCTACGCCCGGTTCACGCGATTCGCCTCTCGAATGAAGAGGTACATCCCCGCGATCAGCCCCGCGAAGAGGCAGCCCAGCAGCACCCATGGCGCGCCACCGGGGAAGACCCACCGCTGCAGAATCCACCCCAGGAGGCCCATGCCGATGACGCCGTAGGTGAAGTTGAGGCCCAGGGCGAAGGCCTTCATCATGCCGCTGGTGTCTTTCGACGCGTTCGGGTCGTGCTTCCACTTGATCACGTCGGGCTCAGGCGCATCCACCGGCCTGCGCAGTTCCTCGGGGATCTCGGGCGCGGTCGGATCGACGCGCGCGAGCCTCGCCGCGGCGTGGCGGAAGGGGTCCGGCGGCGGTTGGTCCGGATTGGCGGGTTTCTCGGGCACGCTCACAATCTCCTACGCACCACGCACCACGCACTACATCACGACCTTCAGCGCCGCCTGCTCCGCCGCGCGCATTGCCTCGCGGATCTTCGCCCCGTCCGGACCGCCGCCCTGCGCGTTGTCGTCCTTGCCGCCGCCCTTGCCGCCCATCGCCGCGGCGGCGTCGCGCAGCCACGCGCCCGCCTTGAGACCCTTGGCGATCAGCGGGTCGGGGACGCTGGCGTGCATCATCGCCTTGCCGGTGGGATCGACGCTGAAGAGCATGACGGCGGCACGCGGCACGGTGTCGCGCACGGTCTTGACGGCCGCCTGCAGGGCCGCGCGGTCGTCGCCGCAGTCGACCTGGCCGACGACGACGGGCGAGTTGGACGAGAGCGCGCTCTGCGCGATGGAGCGGGCCTGGCCCACGGCGCGCTCGGCGACGGCCGCGCCCATCTGCTTGCCGAGGGCCTTGACCTTCTCCTGCAGCGCGGCGATGGCGGCGCGGAGCTGGGTCTTGCGCGACGCGGGGACGGGGGCGGTGTCCACCTCGTTCGACAGGCCGGTCACGACCTTCGCGAGTTCCTGGGGCGCGGCGCCGGCGGAGATCTTGATGCGCTGCTCGAGCTGGTCGGCCAGGCGCTGCGCCTCCGCCGCGGCGGCGCCGGTGACGGCGGTGATGCGCCGCACGCCCTTGGCGACGGCCTCCTCGCTCATGAGGGCGAACGCGCCGATCTCGCCCGTCGCCGGCACGTGGGTGCCGCCGCAGAACTCGACGCTGTAGGAGCGCCACTCGGGGTTGTCGGGCCTGGAAAGAAGCTGTTCGACGGGCACGCCGACGGAGACGACGCGCACCGGGTCGGGGTACGCCTCCCCGAAGACGGCGCGGAGGCCGTGGATGGCGCGGGCCCTGTCGATCGGCGCGGGCGCGGCGTAAACGTCGAGGTTGCGGGCGATCGCGTCGCTCACGCGCTGCTCGACGACCGCGAGCTGCTCGCCGGTCACCGCGCTGCCGTGCGAGAAGTCGAACCGCATGCGGTCGGGGGCGACGAGCGAGCCCTTCTGATCAACGCCGTCGCCCAGCACGTCGCGCAGCGCGAGGTTGGCGAGGTGCGTCGCGGTGTGGTTGCGGGCGATGCCGCCCCGCCTGTTGCGGTCCACGAGCATGTTCACCGTGTCGCCGACGCGGAGCGTCCCCTTCTGCATGTGGCCGACGTGCAGCACGTAGCCGCCGAAGGCGCTGGTGGACTCGACCTCGAACTCGCCCTGGTGGGCGCCGGCGAGGACGTGGATCTCGCCGCGATCGCCCTCCTGGCCGCCCATCGTCGCGTAGAAGGGCGTGCGGTCGGTGATGACGCCGATCTTGCGCCGCGTGCTGCCGACGTGCAGGTTGGTGTGCTCGTCGAAGTTGTGGCCGTTCCAGATCGCGCGCACATGAGCGCGGGTCTGCTTGGGGTCGAACTTCGGGCTGTCGTCGGTGGGATCGACGCCGAGGTGACGCAGGCGCGCGACCTGCTCGCCGGTGAGGACGAGCGGCTTCTCGTCGGCCTTGGTCGGGCCCGCCTTGGAGACTTCGCGTGCCTTCTCGACCTCGGCCTCGTAGCCGGGGATGTCGATCTTCAGCCCTCGCTCGTCCGCCATGAGCATGGTCAGATCGATCGGGAAGCCGTACGTGTCGTAGAGCCTGAAGGCGTCGGCTCCGGAGATCACGCCGCCCTTCGCCGCATCGGCGACGTCGGCGAAGAGCTTGATGCCGCGGTCGAGCGTCTTGCCGAAGCTCTCCTCTTCCTCGCGGATGATGTCCATCACGCGCTGCGGGTTCTTCTTGAGCTCCGGGAACGCGCCGCCGAAGCGCTCGACGACGACCGGCGCCAGCCCCGCGAAGAAGCCGGTGCGGGCGCCGAGCATCTGGCGGCCGTACCGCACGGCCCGGCGCAGGATGCGGCGCAGCACGTACCCCCGGCCGACGTTGCTGGGCGTCGCGCCGTCGGTGATCGCGAACGTCAGCGTGCGGATGTGGTCGGCGATGACGCGGTAGGCGGTGTCGATGTTGCCGTGGTCGCGCTCGCCCATCCGGCCCTCGTACGAGCGGGCGCCCGTCGCGCGCTCGATGGCCATGAAGATGGGCGCGAAGACGTCCGTGTCGTAGTTGCTGCGCTTGTTCTGCAGCACGCTCACGAGGCGCTCCAGGCCCATGCCCGTGTCCACGTGCTTGGCCGGGAGGGGCCGCAGGCTCTTATCCTCCTCGCGGTTGAACTGGATAAAGACGTTGTTCCAGATCTCGATGACGTCGGGGTCGCCCTTGTTCACGATCGCCGCGGCGTTGCGGCCGCCGATGCGGTCGAAGTGGATCTCGGTGCACGGTCCGCAGGGGCCGGTGTCCCCCATCTCCCAGAAGTTGTCCTTCATGTTCCCGGGGATGATGTGGTCGTCGGCGAGATACTTGCGCCAGATCGCGCGCGTCTCCTCGTCGGGCGCGAGGTCGAGCTTCTCGTTCCCCTCGAAGTAGGTCGCGTAGAGCCGGTCACGCGGCACGCCGTAGACGCCGCAGAGGAGCTCCACCGACCAGGCGATCGCCTCTTCCTTGAAGTAGTCGCCGAAGGACCAGTTGCCGAGCATCTCGAAGAACGTGTGGTGGTACGTGTCCCTGCCCACGTCGTCGAGGTCGTTGTGCTTGCCGCCGGCGCGGATGCACTTCTGGCTGTTGGCGGCGCGGCGCATGCGGCCCATCGGCGTGTTGGGGTCCGCCTGGCCGAGGAAGATCGGCTTGAACTGGTTCATCCCCGCATTCGTGAAGAGGAGCGTGGGGTCGTCCACGGGCACGCACGGCGAGCTGGGCACGAACGCGTGGGCGTGCTTCTTGACGAAGAAGTCGATGAACGTCGAGCGGACGCTGTCGCAACTCCAGGGCATGGGTGAAGATTAGGAAGAGGACGCACCGCAGAGGCGCAGAGGGCACAGGGGGGAGAATTGACTGGATCGAGGAGATGCGCCTGTGTGCCCTCTTCAAGCCAATCTGCCCTCCTCTCACCTTCCTCTGCGACTCTGCGGTGAATCTTCTCTTCTAGGATTCCCCGTCGTGCCCCCGCGCCGCATCTATCTGGACAACGCCGCGACGAGCTTTCCGAAGCCCCCCGGGGTGCTGGAGGCCATGACGCGGTACGGACGGGACGTCGGCGCGTCGCCCGGGCGCGGGCACTACGCCGAGAGCCGCGAGGGGGCGGCGATCATCCGCGAATGCCGCCGCCGGCTGAACACGCTGATCGGCGGCGAAGACCCGAGCCACATCGTCTTCACGCTCAACACGAGCGACGCCCTCAACCTCGCGATCAAGGGGGTCGCGCGGGCCCACCGCCTGAAGCACGGGCCGGGTGCGCCGCTCCGCCTCGTCACGACCGCGATGGACCACAACAGCGTCCTGCGCCCCTTCGCCGCCCTCGCACAGGAGGGCGCGGCCGTCACACGCGTCGACGCGGACCCGACGACCGGTATCATCGATCTCGACGCACTCGCCGCGGCGGTGACGCCCGGCACGACGCTCCTCGCCGTCAACTGGGTGAGCAATGTCACCGGGACGATCCAGCCGATCGACCGCGTCTGCGCGCTCGCGAAGTCGCGCGGTGTGCCGGTGCTCATCGACGCGGCCCAGGGGCTGGGGCACGTCCCCTTTAACGCCAAGCAGGTCGGCGCCGACGTCGTCGCCTTCCCCGGCCATAAAGGGCTGCTCGGCCCGCAGGGCACGGGGGGTCTCTACATCCGGCCCGGGTTCCTGGACCGCATCGCGACCACGCGGGAGGGCGGGACTGGCTCGATCAGCGAACTCGACGACCAGCCGGAGACGATGCCCGAGCGCTTCGAGGCCGGCAGCCACAACACGATCGGGATTGCCGGGCTCTCGGAGGCCGCCGCGTGGCACCTGACGCGCACGGTCGAGGCCTCGCGCCGGCACGAGATCGAGATCATCGACCGCGTGCTCGGCTCGCTCGATGCGCTCGCCGCCGCGGGTCTGCGGCTGCTGGGCCCGACCGACCCGGCGCTGCGCGTCGCGACATTCTCGTTCGTGCATGATGACTTCGCGCCCGCGGAACTCGCGACGATTCTCGAGACGAACTTCGGCATCCTCGTGCGCGCGGGCATCCACTGCGCGCCGCGCGCGCACGAGACGCTCGGCACGCTGGGAGCGGTGGGGGACCGCGGCGCGCTGCGCGCGAGCTTCGGCCCCTTCAACACCGCGGCGGACGCCGACGCCCTCGTGAACGCGCTCCTCCAGGTGTGCGCGCGGGACGCCGTCGGGCCGTAACCTCACCCCGCCAGCACGGGGAGAACGCCCATCGACCGCGCCGCGACCGCACAATCCGCCGCGAGCAAGCTCCAGGCCGCGTTCGTCGCGCGCTCCGGCAACCCGCCCCGCGCCTTCGTCGGCTTCGACGGCTTCGTCGACCACATCACCCGCGTCGTCGGCGAGCGCCGCACGATGGCCCTCGACGACTTCGAGCCCCTCGCCACCATCGGCGCGTTCGCGGCACGCGTCGCCGCCGCGGCGGGCAAGAGCACGAACATGGAGCTGGTCCGCCGCGAGGACCGCGCGGGCGGCAACGGCCCACTCGCCGCGGACGCGTTCGCGGCGCTGGGCGCGAGCACCACGTTCATCGGCTGCGTGGCGGACGATCGCGACCCGTCGCGCGTCCACCCGGTCTTCGAGCGCTTCGCCGCGCGGTGCGGGCGCGTCGTCCCGCTCGGGCCGCCCGGCCACACCGAGGCGCTGGAGTTCGAGGACGGCAAGGTGATGTTCAACCTGCCCGGGCCGATCCAGCGCGTCGGGTGGAAGGACGTGCTCGCCGCGATCGAGCCGCGCGAGCTGCGCACGACGCTCGCCCGCGCCGACGTCCTGATGATCGTCAACTGGAGCATCATGGCCGGCGTGGAAGAGATCGTCATGGGCCTCACCAGCCTGATGACCGACGCCGTCTTCTACGCGCGGCCCTGCGTCTTCGTGGATCTCTCCGACCCCGCGAAGCGCACGGACGCGGACGTCGCGCGCGTGCTCGGGCTGCTCGAGCGATTCAGCGGCCGCATCGCCCCCGTCACGCTGGGCCTCAACCTCGCCGAGGCCCAGCGCCTGGCCCGCGTCCTCGGCGTGAACGCCCCGCGCGAGGACGACCTCGCCGCGTCCGTGCCCGAGTGCGCCGGCGCCATCCGCGCCGCGGCGGGCCTCGACTGCGTGGCGATCCACCCGCGCGAGGGCGCGGGCGGCGCGGACGCCAACGGCGCCGCGTGGTTCGACGGCCCGCTCACGCGGACGCCGGCGCTCTCCACCGGCGGCGGCGACAACTTCAACGCCGGCTTCGCCCTCTCCCGCGCGTGCGGCCTCTCGCTCGCCGAATCGCTCGCCGCGGCGACCGGCGTCAGCGGCCTCTACGTGCGCAACGCCCGTTCGCCGTCGCTGGCGGAGTTGGCGGCGTTCCTGGCGGACCTCCCCGGCCCCGACGCCGCCGAAAGCGGTCATAGAGTCACCCGATGATCGCGGACCTGCTCGGTAAACTCGGCGTCGCGAACGATCCGCGCCTCTCCGGCGCCGGCCCCACGCGGGAGACGCACGCCGTCCACAGCCCCATCGACGGCTCGCTCCTCGCCAACGTCGGCCTCGACGACGCGTCCACGTACGACGCGACGATCGCGCGCAGCGCCGCCGCCTTCTGCCGGTGGCGCGAGGTGCCCGCCCCCGAGCGCGGCCTCGTCGTCCGCGCCGTCGGCGACGAGTTCCGCCGCCTGAAGGACCCGCTTGGCCGCCTTCTCTCGCTCGAGGTCGGCAAGATCCTCCAGGAGGGCTGGGGCGAGGTGCAGGAGACGATCGACATCGCCGACTTCTCCGTCGGCCTCTCGCGCCAGCTCTACGGCCTCACGATGCCCAGCGAGCGCCAGCGCCACCGCATCATCGAGCAGTGGCACCCGCTCGGGCCCGTCGGCGTCATCAGCGCCTTCAACTTCCCCAACGCCGTGTGGGCCTGGAACGCGATGGTCGCCGCCGTCTGCGGCGACACCACCGTCTGGAAGCCCTCTCTCTTCGCCCCGCTCACCGCGATCGCCAGCAACGCCATCGCCGCCCGCGTCGCGGAAGCGATGGGACACCGCGACATCTTCACCCTCGTGATCGGCCGTGACGACGTTGTGGGCGAGCGCCTCGCCGCCGACCACCGCCTCCCCCTCATCTCCGCCACGGGCTCGTGCCGCATGGGCAGGCGTGTCGGCCAGGTGGTGGCCGACCGCATCGGCCGATGCCTGCTGGAGCTCGGCGGCAACAACGCCGCGATCATCGACAAGTCGGCGGACCTCGCCCTCGCGGTCCCCGCCGTCGTCTTCGGCGCCGCGGGCACGGCCGGCCAGCGCTGCACCACCACCCGCCGCCTCATCGTCCACGAATCGATCGCCAACGACGTCTGCGACCGCCTCGTCCGCGCCTACCGCCAGCTCCGCATCGGCAACCCGCTCGCCGAGGGAACCCTCGTGGGCCCGCTCATCTCCCAGCGTTCGGCCGAGGCCTACACCCGCGCGGTCACGCTCGCGAAGGAGCAGGGGGGCACGGTCCTCATCGGCGGCCGCGTCCTCGGCGGCGCCGCCCGCAACGCGCTCCTTTCCAGGCCCACGCCGATGGCCGAGCTCGCCAACCTCGACGCCGGCGGCGAGAGCACCTACGTCGAGCCCACGATCGTCCGCGCTCCGGCCTCCAACACCCTCGCCATCTCGAACGAAGAGACCTTCGCCCCGATCCTTTACGTCTTCACCTTCCGCGACATCGATGAGGCCATCGCGATGAACAACAACGTCGCCCAGGGCCTCTCGTCTGCGATCTTCACCGACAGCGTCCGGGCCGCCGAGCGATTCCTCAGCGGCGCCGGCAGCGACTGCGGCATCGCCAACGTCAACGCCGGCACGAGCGGCGCCGAGATCGGCGGGGCCTTCGGCGGCGAGAAGGAGACCGGCGGCGGCCGCGAGTCCGGCAGCGACTCCTGGAAGGCGTACATGCGCCGCCAGACCTGCGTCATCAACCACAATTCCACGCTCGCGCTCGCGCAGGGGATCCGCTTTGACTGACCCCATCTCATCCCGGCTCTTCGGCGCGGGCGCGGCGATGCCCTACGCCGCGGCGGGCGCCACCGAGGCGTCCCCGATCGCGCCGCACCTCGACAAGCTCGCGCAGGCCGCGATCGCCCCGATCGAGAACGGCATGATCGTGGGCCTGGGGACGGGGCGGACGAGCAGCCGTGCGATCCGCGCCCTCGCGCAGCGCGTCCGGACGGAGCACCTGGACGTCGCCTGCGTCGCCACCAGCCTCGCCTCGGAAGCGCTCGCCCGCGAGCTTGGCCTCAAGACGATCCCGTTCAGCGAGGTCCTCGAGCTCGACTACCTCTTCGACGGCGCGGACGAGGTGGACCCGCACCTGCGCATGATGAAGGGGTCGCACGGCGCGATCACCCGCCAGCGGCTGGTCGCGATGGTCGCCTCGCGCTGCGTCTACATGACCCAGGAGGAGAAGGTCGTCGAGCAGCTCGGCACCAACGCGCTCCTCGCGGTCACGATCATCCCCTTCGGCATCGCGAGCATCCGCGAGTACCTGCGGCACATGGGCCTCTCCGGCATCCTCCGCCGCAACATGGACAACGAGGTGCTCGTCACCGACGGCGGCGGCGTCGTCCTCGACATGCGCATCGAGGGGAAGGAGCCCGAGGCCCTCGCCGCGGCCCTGGACCGCGTCCCCGGCGTCGTCGACCACGGCTTCTTCCTCGAGGAGGCCGACGAGGTCCTCGTCGAGGGCCGCACGGGTGAGGTCCGCCGGATGACCGCGGCGGAGTGAAGGCCCGCGTGCGTGGCGCGCCGTGCGTTGTGCGTGGGGAAGAGAAAGCCGACGCGGCAAGACGAGAAAGCGGCAAATGTTGAGAGCGTGGGAGCCCGCTTCATTTGCCGCTTTGTGCATTTGCCGCTTCCTGCAGGCCTCCGGGCTCCAAGGAGGCGATATCAATTCTTCCGCTCCGCGCCCGACTTCACCCGTGGCGGGGTTTGCCTACGGAACCTTGTTTCGCTGGCACGGAAGGAGTTTTCGTGGGCACGAATGGAACTTTCGTTGGTACGAAGACTTGTTCCGTGGGCACGGACGGAGCGCGGGCGGGCATGACAATCCACCGGGTGGGCCGGTTTCACCACAGAGGCATAGAGACACAGAGAAAGACAGGGACTATGCGGGATGTATAGTGCGTGTGAATGCGCAGCCCGGGGACGAAGTTCTGGCGGCGGGTAACCGTCGCGTCTCGCGTTCTGCTCCTTGCCAGTGCAGCGGCCGCAACGGTAACCGTGTTCCACGTCGGGGGCTGGATCTTGGCGCGGAGAACCGCGCTGACATACGGGTACGGCCATATCTACTTTGCTCACACGAGCAACACGCCGCTCCGGAACTACATCGGCCTATGGAGAAGTCAGCCCAGCGGTTTCAAGGGCGTTCAATGGCATCCGTATGCCGGGCTCGGAGGCTCGGATTACCACGTGGCGCTGCCGGCGCAGTACTTATGCGTGCCCCCGCTGGTCACCGGGATCGTGTCGGTGATCGCCCTTCGCCGCGCGAAGAAGCGCACGGTCCCACTTTGCACCGCGTGCGACTACAACCTCTCGGGCCTTCCGGCCGACGCCGCGGCGTGCCCGGAGTGCGGCGGGAAGATCGGGAAGAGCGCTGCCGAAGGGAAGATGGGGCGGGGGCTTTCCAGCCCCCGCGGGGCGTGAAAGGCCCCGCCCCGGAGAAGAGTTGACTCCGTCACGCAGCGGCGGTGCACCGGCGCGACGGGCGACCCAAGAGAAGACCTCTCACCGCCCGCTGCGCGGGCACCTCTCCCCGTGAAGACACGGGGCGAGGGAGGGCAACAAGCACTCGGTGGCAGGCGAGACGCCTGCCCCACATCGTCTCTCCGCGTTCCTCCGCGGCCTCCGCGTTCACACGCTCTTCTCTCTCCGCGTTTCTCCGTCCGCTCCGCGGCCTCCGCGATTATCGAGTCCGAAGAAGGCCCTCGCTCACGGTCGGGCTCCCTGTCCGCACGCGCCTCGTGATGACGAATTCTGCCCTCGTTCGCTTGTTCGCTCGTTCGCTCCTCTCTCTGCCGCTCCGTCTCTCTTCCTACCCTCTCCCGACGCCCGAAACCAGCCGTCGTCGGCCGTGTTCCTGCGTCGTTTCCCCGGAGTCCCCGCATGAATCGGATCGTTCGGTTGGTCGGCGCCGCCTGCATCGGCGGAGCGATGGTCGTGTCGGCCCTGCCGACCCCGGTGATGGCCCAGAACGCCGCCCCCGCGTGGGCCCAGACGCCCGTCACGACGGTGGAGGGGATCAGCGAGTACCGGCTCCCCAACGGCCTGCGGGTCCTCCTCTTCCCCGACGACTCCGCGGCGAACGTGACGGTGAACATCACGTACTTCGTCGGCTCGCGCCATGAGGGGCGGGGCGAGAAGGGCATGGCCCACCTGCTGGAGCACATGGTCTTCAAGGGGACGCCGACCTTCTCGAACCCGTGGAAGAGCCTGCAGGACCACGGCGCGGACTTCAACGGCACCACCTGGACCGACCGGACCAACTACTACGAGACGATGGTCGCGAGCGACGAGAACCTCGACTTCGCGCTCGGGCTCGAGGCCGACCGGATGGTGAATTCATTCATCGACGCGGACGTGCTGGCGACGGAGATGACCGTCGTCCGCAACGAGTTCGAGATGGGCGAGAACAGCCCCTTCCGGATCATCATGAAGGAGCTCGCGGACAAGGCGTACACGTGGCACCCGTACGGGAACTCGACGATCGGCAACCGGTCGGATATCGAGCGCGTCCCGGCGGACAACCTCCGCGCGTTCTATAAGCACTACTACAGGCCGGGGAACGCGATGCTGGTCGTCGCCGGGAAGTTCGAGCCCGCCAAGGCGATCGGCCTGATCGATCGGTACTTCGCGCCGCTCACCAACCCCGAGAAGCCGATCGACAACACGTGGACGGACGAGCCCACGCAGGACGGCCCGCGCTTCGTCGAGATCCGCCGCGAGGGGAGCCAGGCGAGCGTGGGGCTCTTCTACCACACCCCGGCCGGGAGCCACGAGGAGGCGGCGGCGATCGAGCTGCTCGCGGACGTGCTGGGCAACCGCCCCTCCGGGAGGCTGTACAAGGGCCTGGTCGAGGCGGGGCACGCCGCGAGCGTGACGCAGGACTTCTTCGCGATGGCCGAGCGCGGCGGGCTGATGACCATCGCCGTCCTGAAGGAGGGGCAGGACCCGCACGCGGCGCTCTCCAAGGCGAAGGAGATCGTCGAGGGGCTCAAGGCCAACCCGATCACCGACGAGGAGGTGGAGCGCGCGCGGACGAAGTTCCTCAAGAACTTCCGCATCGCGATGGCCGACAGCAACCGCGTGGGCGTTGCGCTGACCGAGGCGGCGGCGAACGGCGATTGGCGGCTGATGTTCCTGCAGCGCGACCGCGTGCAGAAGGCGACGACGGCGGACGTGAACCGCGTCGCGCAGAAGTACCTGATCGAGAACAACCGCACGGCGGCGGCGTTCATCCCGACCAAGAACCCGGTCCGCGCGGAGATCCCCGACAAGCCCGACGTCGAGAGCCTCGTGAAGGATTACAAGGGCCAGGCGGAGGTCGCGGCGGGGGAGACGTTCGAGGCCACGCCGGCGAACATCGAGGCGCGGGTCGTGCGCACGGCGATCGGCGACAACATCGAGCTGGCGATGCTCCCCAAGGAGACGCGCGGCGACCAGGTGAACATCACCATGACCATCCGTTTCGGCGACGAGGCGAGCCTGACCGGCCGGCGCGTCGTCGGGTCGATGGCCCCGGCGATGATGCGCCGCGGCGCGGGCGGGATGACCTACCAGCAGCTCAACGACGCGATCGACAAGGCCCAGAGCCAGGTGAGCGTCGGCGGCGGCGCGGGCTCGGTCAGCGTGAGCATCGTCTCCGACCGCGAGCACGCGGCCGAGGCGCTGAACCTCGCGAGGGCGATGCTCCGCGAGCCGTCGTTCGACAAGGCCGAGTTCGACAACATGCTCCGCGAGCGGATCGCCGGCGTCGAGGCCTCGCGCTCCGAGCCGCGGGCGCTCCTGGGCAACGCCCTGCAGCGCGCGGTGACGCCGTTCGACAAGACGTCCATTCACTACGTCCCGACGATCGAGGAGTCGATCGCGGAGCTGCAGTCCACCACGGTGGATGACGTGAAGGCGTACTACGCCAACCTCGTCGGGCCGGCGAAGGTCGAGGTCGCTGCGGTGGGCGACTTCGAGCCCGCGCAGATGCAGGCCGCGATCGCGACGGTCTTCGACGGGTGGCAGCCCAGGAACGCCTTCACCCGCGTCGCGCGTCCCTACATGACACCCAGGGAGATCAGCGAGAAAATCGCGACGCCGGACAAGCCGATGGGCGTCGTCGCCCGCGGCACGGCGATCGAGATGTCCGACACGGACCCGGACTACCCGGCGCTCGAGCTCGCGTCGTACGTGCTGGGCTCGGGCGGCACGAGCCGCCTGAACGACCGGCTGCGTCAGAAGGACGGCCTGTCGTACGGCGCCGGCGGCCGCATGATCAGCCGCCCGCTGGACCCCTTCACGACGCTCACGGCCCAGGCGATCTGCGCCTCGCCCAACGCCGAGAAGGCGATGGCGGCGATGAACGACGAGTTCGACCGCTGGATCAACGAAGGCGTCACGCCGGAGGAGCTTGACCAGCGCAAAGCGAGCTACCGCCTCGAGTTCCTGACCGGCCTCGCGGACGACGGGAACGTCGCGGGCATGCTGTCGCAGGGCCTGTACCTCGACCGGACGATGAAGTGGGACGCCGACATGCTGGCGAAGATCGAGGCGTTGACGGTCGATCAGGTCAACGGCGCGATCAAGCGCCGCTTCAGCGGCGCAACCTGGGTGCAGGGGATCGCCGCGGATCCGGGCAAGGGCGACGCCCCGGCCGGCGAGGCCAAGTAGGCCGCGCGGCAGCTCGGCCCCTTCAAGGCCCCGGGCGCCGATGCCCGGGGCTTTTCGTTGCGCATCCCTACCTTGCATCATGCCCGCACTTTGGCCCTGGACGAGTCGCGCGTTCTCCTTCGACTTCCCCGTCGGCAAGTACCCCGACGTCCTCGCGCGCTACCGCGGAACGCCCGCGCGCATCGAGGACCTCGTGCGGGGCGTGCCGGCCGACGCGCTGACGCGGCGCGATACGCCCGGGTCGTGGAGCGCGAAGGAGAACATCGGCCACCTGCTCGACCTCGAAGCCCTCTGGGAGGGGCGGCTCGACGACTACCTCGCCGGCAAAGAACACCTGCGCGCCGCGGACATCACAAACGCCGCGACGCACGCGGCGGGGCATAACGACCGTCTCATCGACGGTTTCCTGCGCGCGTTCCGCGCAGCGCGGACGGGCATCGTGCGACGGTTGGAGGAACTCTCGGACGCGGACTGGTCGCGCGAGGCCGTCCACCCTCGCCTCAAGCAGCGGATGCGCCTCGTCGATGCGATCGCGTTTACCTGCGACCACGACGACTACCACCTCGCGCGCGTCCACGAGCTGACCGCCCGGCGTGTGGGTTGATGCAAAGAAGCAAAAAGATCGAGAGCGAGTGTGAACTCGCTCTCGACCCTCTTGTTCGCGATCGTTCGCTTGTGGCGTCGCGATCGCGTACCTGCCTCAATGTTCAGGCAAGGCGCCGGTTAGCGGCTGCCGCCGCCGCCGGACGAGCCGCCGCCCGAGGAGCCGCCGCTGCGGCCCGAGGAGCCGCCCTGGCCGCCGCTCGAACCGCCCTGACCGCCGCCGGAGCCGCCGCCCTGCTGGCCGCCGGAGCTTCCGCCGCCCTGGTTCCCACCCGAGCCGCCGCTCTTGCCACCCTGGCCGCCCGAGCTGCCGCCACCCTGGCCGCCCTGCTGGCCGCCCTGACCGCCGCCGCCCTGGTTCCCGCCGGGGCCGCGGTTCTCATTGCGCTCGTTCTCGTTGCGCTGATTCTCGTTGTTCCGGTTGTCGTTGTTCCGGTTCTCGTTGCGTTCACGCTCATTCGCCATGACTGACTCCTTTGGTTCGTGCACTCGCACGTGGTTGATCCAAAGGGCAGAGTGGCGGCGAACCGTGCAAAACGCTGATGGGCGCATGAGAACCACGTCACGGTGGGTCAGAATCGCACCGCCGGAACGCGGGAAGGGCGACCGGAGAGGCCGCCCAACCTAGTGGCGGAAGTGCCGCAGCCCCGTCGTGAGGCACGCGACGCCGGCGCGTTCGCACGCGTCGAACGTCTCCTGATCGCGCTTGCTGCCGCCCGCATGCACGATGCAGGACACGCCGGCACCGATCAAGACGCCCGGTCCGTCGGCGAACGGGAAGAACGCGTCGCTGTACGCGACCGCGCCCTTCGCGCGCGCACCGGCCTTCTCGACCGCGATACGGCAGGACGTGACGCGGTCCATCTGCCCCGCGCCCGCCCCGAACATCGCCACCGCGTCGCCGAGGTCGCCGCCGATCAGCACGGCGTTGCTGAAGAGCGAGCGCCCGGTCGCCTCGAGGAATCGCGCCGCGCGCAGCTGCGCAGGCGTGGGCGCGGGGCCGGCCCGCCGCTCGAAGTCCCCGGCGAGCGCCGTGTCCCGCTCCTGCACGAGGACGCCGCCCGCGATCGAACGGAACTCCAGCCCCGCGGGCTGCGACGCCGCGCCGTCGAGACCGCCGACGCGCAGCAGCCGCACGTTGGCCCAGCGCGATCGGAGCGCCGCGAGCGCGTCGGACGAGAACTCGGGCGCGACGATCACCTCGAAGAAGTTCTCCCTCGCCGCCAGACGCTCCGCCGCGTCGGCGTCGATCGCGGCGTTGGCGGCGAAGATGCCCCCGTACGCCGCGACGGGGTCGCCCACGATCGCGGCGTCCGCCGCGCCCGCGGCGGTCGGCGCGACCGCGCACCCGCAGGGGTTGGTGTGCTTGACGACGCACGCGCCGGCCCGGCGGGGGTCCACGCGCATGAGCGAAACGACGAGGTCGAGCGCCGCCGCGGCGTCGGCGATGTTGTTGTAGCTCAGCTCCTTGCCGTGGAGTTGCTCCGCGCCGGCGACCGACGCGCCCGCGCTGAACGCCCCCGCGCGCACGCGGTGGCGGTAGACCGCCGCCGCCTGGTGCGGGTTCTCGCCGTAGCGCAGGTCCTGGTCCTTCGCGAGGTGCACGGACAGGAGGGGCGGGAAGAGCGCGTCGCCCGCGCGGGAGAGGTACGAGGCGATCGCGGCGTCGTAGCGGCTGGTGAGCGCGAACGCCTCCCGCGCAAGCTCCTCGCGCAGCGTCCGCGACGTCGCCCCCGCGAGCCCGCTCAGCTCCGACGTCACCCTCGTGTACTGCGCGGGCGACGTGACGACCGCGACCGACGCGTGGTTCTTCGCCGCGGAGCGGATCATCGCCGGCCCGCCGATGTCGATGTTCTCGATCGCCTCCTCGCGCGTCGCGCCGGGGCGGGCGACCGTCTGCTCGAAGGGATAAAGATTGACGCAGAGCAGGTCGATCGGGCGGATGTCGTGCCGGCTCATCTGTTCGCGGTGACCGGGGTCGTCGCGCAGGCCCAGCAGCGCGCCGTGCACCGCGGGGTGCAGCGTCTTGACGCGGCCGCCCAGCATCTCCGGGTATCCGGTGAGGGACTCGACGCTCGCGACCGGCAGCCCGGCGTTTCGCAGCGCCTCGGCCGTGCCGCCGGTGGACAGGATCTCCGCCCCGTGCGACGCGAGCGCACGCGCGAACTCGACGACGCCCTCCTTGTCGCTCACGGAGATCAGCGCACGCCGGATTGGAACGATGTCCGACGCCACGCGGCCCCTCCGTCAGCGCGCCGCGAACTTGACGACGAGGTTGTTGTCCGTGATCGCGTACAGATTGCCGTCCGCCGGCGCGTCCGCGAGGATCCGCGTCACGCGCGGGACCTCGAACGAAGCGACCGTCCCGCCCTTCCTGGTCTCGAGCACCGAGACGCGCCCGTTCCCGAAGACGATCAGCCGCCCCGAGCGAGTGCCGACGAGCTCGCCGCCCACGTCCTTGTTCGACCACCTGACCGCGCCGGTCTGCGCGTCGAGCGCGGTGAATCCCTCGCCGGGGATCTCGACGTACACGTTCCCGCCGTCGACGCGGGGCTGGCCCCGGAGCGGCTGGGGCGTGCGGTGGCGCCAGCGGACGCTGCCGTCGGTGCGGAACGCCCAGACCGACTGGTCGAGGCCGGCGATGTAGACCGTCTCGCTCCCGGCGACCGGGTTGCTCTCAACGCCGCCGTAGATCGTGCCGCGCCCGACGAGCGTGCCGGACCGGGGGTCGAAGATCGTGACGTCGCCGCGCTGCGAGACGGAGGCGACGAACTCGCCCACCTGCACCGGCTGGGCCTCGATCGTGCCCACGCCCATGAAGCCCCACGCCTTGATACCGCCGCCGAGCCGGTGCGCGAGCACCTCGCCCGCCGATGTGCCGTAGACGAGCACGCCGCCGACGGGCGCCGGCGCGGTGTTGACCACGCGCGAAAAGGGCTCGCGGCCGATCAGCGCGCCCGTCGTCATGTTGAGCGTGAACGCCTCCGTCTGGCTGCTCACGATGAGGCGGTTGGCGTCCGACGGATCGCGCGTGAGGCCGACGAAGCGCGTCAGCGGGTTGGCGAGCCCGGTGGACCAGCGGAGCTGGCCGTTCGTTGCCTCCAGCACGCTCACGCGGCTGCCCTTTTCCTGCAGCACGACGGCGTCGGCGCCCACGACCGCGTCGCGGATCATGTCGGCGCCGCTCACGCCCATGAAGGGATAGCCGACCCAGTCCTGCCGGTACCCGGCGGCGCGCCAGTCGTCGTGCGACACCGGCGGAACCTGGGCGCTCACCGGCCGGGGCCTCTCCTGGCGGAACCCGCCTCCGCCGCACGCCGCGAGAACGGAAAGAACACCGAGGAGAACCGCCGCCGAAGCTCGTTGCACGCCCATGCGCTCGCCGCCTTTCAACGATTGGTGGCCCGGGCGTTGCTCGCGCCGGGCGGTGGGGCGTGAGGATAGCGGGCATCGCCGGGGAAGCGTGAACGGGGTGAACCGCTATCCTGCCCACCATGGCCGGCGAGACCCCCAACCCGGACGGCGTCCGCCCAGACGGACGCATCGACTGGACCCGCCTGCACGTCTGGCAGATCCAGTGGGTGCGCGATCTTTGCCTCGTCATCGCGATCATCGGGATCATCTGGCTCGGGCACCGGCTGAGCGTTGTCACCGTGCCGCTCCTCGTCGCGCTCGCGCTGGCGTACATCGTCGAACCGACCGTCAAGTGGCTCGAGCGCCGCCGCATCGCGAGCCGGCAGGGCGCGGCCCTCTCGATCATCGTCTTCGGCGCGCTGCTCGTGGTGCTCCCGGTGACGCTCGGCCTCGGCTACGCCGCGGCGCAGGGCGTGCGCCTCGCCAGCACGATCACCGCGCGCACGGACCAGCTTGTCGCGTCGGTGAACAACCCCGAAGACCAGGCGCTCCGCGAGCGCCTGCCCGCGGACTCCTGGCGCCGCATCCGCGACTACATCGTCGAGCAAGAACGGCTGCGCAAGCAGGCCGAAACGGCCGCGCTCGACAGCGATGTCGAGGGCCCGCCCCCCCGGGGCGCGCGTCCCTCGGACATGTACAACGCCGCGATGTGGGTCGCGCAGCAGCTGGAGAAGAACTGGCAGGCCATCGGCACGCGCGCGCTGCAGGCGGGCGGCGGCGCTATCGGCGGCGCGTTCGCCGTCGTGCGGTCCGTGGGCGGCACGCTCTTCGGCGTCTTCCTCACGGCGTTCTTCTTCTACTTCTTCTGCACCGGGTGGGGGCGCGTCCTCGCGGCGTGGCACGAGCTCATCCCGCCCGGAAGCCACCACCGGCTGGTCTTCCTCCTGGGCCGGATGGACCGCGTGATCGCCGGCTTCGTGCGCGGGCGCGTCATCGTCTGCCTCTGCCTCACGACCGTGTACACGCTCGGCTACTGGGCCGTCGGCGTCCCGGCGCCGTTCCTCGTGGGGCCGTTCACCGGGCTGCTCACGCTCATCCCGTACGCCGCCGGGTTCTCGTCGCCCGTCGCCATGCTCATGATGTGGCTGGACCCGGGCGGGGCGGACTGGCAGAACGAGTGGTGGTGGGTCCTCGGCGGCCCGCTCCTCGTCCTCGGCGTCGCGCAGTTCCTCGACGACTGGGTCCTGACGCCGTTGATCCAGGGCAAGGCGACCAACATGGACGTGCCCACCGTCCTCTTCGCCTCGATCGCGGGCGGCTCCCTCGCGGGCATCTACGGCCTGCTCGTCGCGATCCCCGTCGCGGCGTGCATCAAGATCCTGCTGGAGGAGGTCCTGTGGCCGCGCGTGCGCGAGTGGATCCAGGGGCGGGCCAAAGACCCATTGCCGGGTCCGAAGACGTAACAGGGCAGCGGGCAGAAGATTTCAGCACAGAGGCACAGAGAAGATGAGACCGATGAGAGGAGATTGGTTGGGTTGAAGGGGCGAAGGCTTCGGGCGCCCGTATCAGTGTCTTCAAACCAGTTTTCTCTTCTCTTCCTGCTCATCTTCTCTGTGCCTCTGTGCTGAATCCCGGTCTTCCTTCCCGTACCCTCGGCCATGCCGATCCGTTCCGCCTGCACGCCCCAGCGCCTCGCGCACCTGGAGGCCCTGTCGCACCAGTTCCCCACCGCGGAGCGCGCGATCTGCGAGATCGCCGCGCTCCGCGCCCAGCTCTCCCTCCCCGCGGGCGTGATCCACGTCATCTCCGACGTCCACGGCGAGGACGCCAAGCTCCGGCACGTCATCAACAACGCCTCGGGCGCGATGCGTCAGCTCGTCGAGCGCGTCGTGGGGGGGCGGCTGTCCGCGGCGGAGCACGCGAGGTTCCTCGCGGTCCTCTACTACCCGCGCGAGGCGATCAACCTCTTCTCCCGCGACATCGTGGAGAGCGGCGGGCGGCTCGAGTGGGTCTACAGGACCCTCTCCCTCCAGTTCGAGATCATCCGCGACCTGCGCAAGAACGTCCGGCGCGCCCGCTTCGAGGAGCTGCTCCCCGCGTGGTACCGCGAGCTCTTCATCGAGCTGGGCAGCGCCCAGCGCCCCGAATACATCAAGGAGATGCTCAAGGCCCTCGCCGAGCACGACCGCGACTGGGGCGCGGTGCGCGCGGGCGCGCGGCTCATCCGCAACCTTTGCATCGACGAACTGCTCGTGCTCGGCGACCTCGGCGACCGGGGCCCGCGCATGGACCGAGTCGTGGACACGCTGATGCGCCAGCCCTCGTGCAACCTTATCTGGGGCAACCACGACATGCTGTGGATCGGCTCGCACCTGGGGCACGAGCCCAGCATGCTCACGTGCCTGCGCTTCAGCGTGCGCTACCGACGCCTGAGCCAGCTCGAGGAGGGGTACGGCGTCATCCTCGCGCCCCTCGAGAAACTCGCGCGCGACGTCTACGGCGACGACCCCGCCGAGCGCTTCAAGGCCAAGGGCGAGGGCTTCCGCGACGCGCTGACCGTCGCGCGCATGCAGAAGGCCGTCGCGATCATGCAGTTCAAGGCCGAGGGGCGGATGCTCGAGCGCCGGCCCGAGTGGGGCCTCGCCCACCGCCGCCTCCTGCACCGCATCCGGTTCGAGGGACGCGGGGCGGCGAGCGTCGAGATCGACGGCAAGGAGCACCCGCTGCTGGACGGCTTCCTGCCCACCATCGACCCGCGCGACCCGTACGCCTACAGCCCCGAGGAGCAGGCCTGCGTCGACCGCCTGCGCGAGAGCTGCACCCGCTCCATGCGCCTGCGCGAGCACGTCGAGTGGATGATCCGCCATGGGAGCATGTGGACGCGGCGCGACGACGCGCTCTTCTTCCACGCGTGCATGCCCGTGGACGCGGAGGGCAACCCGCAGTCTCTCCGTGTCGACGGCCGCGACGTCGCCGGGCGTGACCTCATGGAATCCCTCGAGTCCGTCCTCCGCCGCGCGATGCGCAAGCGCTGGAGCGGGCTCGATAGCGACGCCGACTGGGTCTGGTACCTCTGGGGCGGGCCCCTCTCGCCCCTCTTCGGCAAGGACAAACTCGCGACCTTCGAGACGCACTTCGTCGAGGACAAGGCGGCGCACAAGGAGCGCAAGAACGCCTACTTCGACCTCATGCACGACGAGGCCTTCATCAAGCGCGTCGGCGCCGAGTTCGGCGTCGGCCCCGGCGTGCTGGTCGTCAACGGCCACGTGCCCGTGAAGGTCGAGAAGGGCGAGACGCCCGTCAAGAAAGGCGGCAACGCCATCACCATCGACGGCGCCTTCAGCGAGGCCTACGGCGACCGGGGCTACACCCTCGTCATCCGGTCCGACTCGATCGAGCTCGCCGAACACGCGCCGTTCGACGGCGTGGACGCCGCGATCCGCTCCGGCGCCGACATCGTCCCCCGCATGACGACGATCCGCTCGTACGTGCGGGCGCGCACCGTCGCGGACACGACCGCCGGCGAGTCGCTCCGGGGACGGCTCAACGACCTCGAGGACCTGGTCCGCGCGTACCAGGAGGGCATCGTGCGAGAGGCCGACGACCGCTTCCGCAACCGCGCGTAGTCAGCGCATCGCGAGGAAGTTCGCGAGCAGCCGCGGCCCCTCGGCGGTCATGAAGCTCTCCGGGTGGAACTGCACGCCCTCGAGCGGCCTTTTCGCCGCGTCCGCCCACACGCGCCGCAGGCCCATCACGACGCGGCGCGTCCCGCCGTCGAAGGCCTCGCCCGTCCACGCCGAGACCTCCCACCCGTCCTCGCCCCGCGCCGCGCACGGGATCGACTCCGCGGTCACGACCAGGCTGTGGTAACGCGCAGCCTCGAAAGGGTTGCTCAGCCCCGCGAAGACGCCGCGGCCGTCGTGCGTCACCGGGCTCGCTTTCCCGTGCACCGGCACCGCGTGCCGCGCCACCGTCATGCCGTGCACGTGGGCGAGCGTCTGGTGGCCCAGGCAGACACCAAGGACCGGCACGCGCCCGGCGAATCGCTCGATGATCGCCGCGGAGCACCCCGCCTCGGCGGGCGTGCACGGCCCCGGCGAAATGATGATGTGGCTCGGCCCCCGCCCGCCGTCCAGACCCTCCGCCTCAACCGCTGTGATCGCGTCGTTCCGCACGACGAGGATGTTCTCCCCGACGCGCAGGCCCGGGTCGATCTTCCCCAGTTCCTGCACCAGGTTCCATGTGAAGGAGTCGTAGTTGTCGATCAGCAGAAGCACCGGGGGAGAATAGAGACGCAGAGACGACGGTCGGCGTTCGGGCGCACGGGTATACCGCCCTCGCCCCGGGCCGTCGGCCTCGTTTCCGGGCCTTTCCCGCCCACTTCGTCTCTGCGTTTCCTCGTTTCTCCCGCACTCCCTCCCCCTGAACACCCCCCGCCCCGCGGCGAACAACAGGGCGATGGGCACGAACGGCCACAACTCCGACGCGAACGGGCCGCTGGGCTTCGTCGGCGCCCCGGCCGACGGCGACCTCGACGCGCTTTGCCGCGAGGCGATGCGGGCCGAGGCCTTCGAGCGCTGGACCGTCGGCGACGCCGCCGAGGAGGTCGCGCCGATCACGATCCGCCGACGGGCGGGGGGTGTCTGGTGGTGGGCCGGCACGGCCGCCGCGGCTGCCGCCCTGGGCCTCGCCGTCGTTATGGTGCGCATGCCGACCCCGGCGCCGGTCGGGCCGATCGCGAGCAACGATGCACCGCGGCACGAATCCCGCGCCGTGATCGAGGTGGCCGAACCCGCGCACGACGTGAACATCTGCAAGGCCGACGCGCACGACGTGGAGCAGGAACTCTCTCGTTGGTCGTTCCTCGACCCGGGCATCATGAAGGGCCTGCCCACGCTTACGAGCGAGCGGTCGCTCGTGCTCGCCGTCTATCCCAATTCCCAGTCCGAGTGCGAGTGCGTCACGTGGGCCGTGCGCGACGCCGAAGCGCCCGGCGGCGATGGGGTCGCCGCGAGGGCGATCTCGACCCCGTGCGCCGACGGCGGCGTGGTCCTCGTCTCCGTCTCGGGCCCGCGTGAGCTGCTGCCGACGCATGACGGCGAGGCGCACGAGCTTGCCGAGTGCTTCGCCGACGCCGGCGATGAAGACGCGTGGCGCGTCGACCCGCTCCTCGCCGCGGCGAGCGCCGCCGAGTGCCTGCCCGACGGCCTCAGGGTCCTGGGTGCGCAGATCGTCCGCTGAGGAGGCGCGCTCTACGCCTTCACGATCCGCGCCTTAACGCCCGGCACGCCCGCCATCGCGTTGCGCGTGTCCACGATCAGTTTCGCGTGCGCGCCCACGAGCGCCCAATCGATCGCCTTGTGGTTCGTGACGACGACGACGCAGTCGGAGCCCGCGAGCGCGTCTGGGGTGAGCGCCACGCTCTCGAGGTCGATCGAGTGCTTGCGCATGCTCGGGAATCGCGCCACGTGCGGGTCGTGGTACGACACGACCGCGCCGCGGTCCAGAAGCTGGTCGATGATCGGCGCCGCCGGCGTCTCGCGGATATCGTCCACGTCCGGCTTGTACGCGATCCCCAGCACCAGCACGCGCGAGCCCCGCACCGGCTTCGCGTCGTCGTTCAGCGCCGCCGCAACACGGTCCACGACGTAGCCCGGCATCGCGTGGTTCACCTCGCCCGCCAGCTCGATAAACCGCGTCACGTGTCCGAACTCCCGCGCCTTGTACGTGAGGTAGTACGGGTCGATCGGGATGCAGTGCCCGCCCAACCCCGGGCCCGGGTTGAAGCGCTGGAACCCGAACGGCTTGGTCGCCGCGGCGTCGAGCACCTCCCAGATGTCGATCCCCATGCTCGCGAGCACCGGCTTGAGCTCGTTCACCAGCGCGATGTTGACGCTCCGGTAGATGTTCTCGAGGAGCTTCGCGGCCTCGGCGACGTCGGCGCTCGACACGGTCACGACGCGCTCGATCGCGGCGCCGTAGAGCGCCGCCGCCGCGGCGGTGCTGTCCGCGTCCACACCGCCGACGAGGCGCGGGATCGTCCGCGTGTCCACGCCCCGGCGGCCGGGGTCCTCGCGCTCGGGGGCGAAGCACAGGAAGAGGTCATTGCCCAGGCGCTTGCCAGAGACTTCCAGGATCGGCAGGCACAGCTCGCGCGTCGTCCCCGGGTATGTCGTGCTTTCGAGCGACACGAGAACGGGCCCCGCCCGGTGGCGGAGCTGCTCCGCGATCATCCGCATCGAGTTCTCGACGTACGAGAGGTCCGGCTCGTTGTGTTTCCCGAGCGGCGTGGGGACGCAGACCGCGACCGCGTCGCACGTCCGCAGCGCCGCCGGGTCGGCGGTGGGGGTGAAGCGCCCCGACGCCATCAGTGCGGGGGTCAGGTCCGCCCCCAAGTGGGCGAGATACGTCTGCCCGGCCCGGAGCCTCTCGACCTTGGCCGGGTCGATGTCATACCCCACGACGCGGAAGCCCGCCCCGTGCATCGCCCGGACGAGCGGCAGCCCAACGTACCCAAGGCCGACGACGCCGACGGCGGCAGTGCGGGAGCGGAAGGCCTCGATCAGTTGGTCGCGCGGTGCGGGCACGGGGTGATGATTGGAGCGTTCGTTGCGGCGGACCCGGACAAGAAAAAACCCCTCCCGGGAAACGGGAGGGGTCTTTGAGCAAAGGTGTCTACCGCATCGGCTCTTCGGCCGCCGCGGCGGACGGAAGGCGGTTAGGCCTTGTTGAGACCGCGACGGCGGAGCGTCGCACCCAGACCGACGAAGGCCAGCCCGCCCAGGCCCGCGAACGCGGCCGGGGGGAGGGGGATGATCGTCAGCGTGGCGTTATCGACACCGCTGTCGGGCAGGTCGATGCTGACCGAGCCCGGGGTGGTGAAGGCGATCGAGAAGGTGTAGGCCGCGGCGATGCGGTAGATGTTGCCGATCAGGGCGACGCTGGTCGTGGGACCCTGACCAACGTTGAAGCCCTGCGTGCCCGCACCGGTCGAGGCGATCGCGCCCGTCGTGATGTTGGGCAGGTTGGTGGCCTCGTGGACGGACGACGCGGAGACCTGCGCGAGCTGGCCGAGGCCGCTGAAGTCAACGTTGCCGTTGAGCTGGTGCGAGCCGGTGGCCGAGATCGCGTTCGCGTCGATCACGAAGTCCTGGACGATGTTGACGGTCAGGCTGTACTGACCGGCAGCCGCGGCCGTGAACGTGAAGCTCGTGAGCGTGAGCTCAAGAACCTGCGTCAGCGAACCGCTGGTGCTCGAGGCGCGAACGACGCCCACGACCGAGGCGTTGCCGTTGGTCGTGAGAGCAATGTCGTTCTGGACCGTGGAGCCGATGGCCAGCGGGCCGGTGGACCCGAACGTGGGAACATTCACCGCACCGCTGACCGAAACTTCGGCAGCGTTGGCGGCGCCCGCCACGAGGGCGAGAGCGAGAGCAGACCCGACGAGATACTTCATTTCTTCCTCCCTTGCAAGGTTGATGACCAAGCCAGCGTTCCTCACCGCTGGTCGTCAGCCGTTCATACTACACGACAAATGGGGGACGTCAACCCGATTGAGGGCGCAAGTCCTTTGATTAAGCACCTTTTCATGGGCCAACGGTGTATAACCAGTGCTGGCCTGATTAGGGCATTGATTATAGGACGAAACGCGCCCCCCTCGGGAATGTGAGCCCGCCCGTTTCCGGGCGAGGTCACCGAGTACAAGTCATCAAGCCTTGTGCAGCGAGCGGCGGCGGAGGATCGCTCCTGCGCCGACGAAGGCAAGGCCGCCGAGGCCGGCCAGGCCGGCCGGCGGCAACGGGATCAGCGTGATCGCCGCGTTGTCAACGCCGCTGTCCGGCAGATCGATCGCAACCGTGCCGGCCGCCGCCAGCACGATCTGGAACGTATAGGTGTTGGTGATGCGGTACACGTCGCCGATGAGCGTGATCGGGGTGGTCGGGCCCTGCCCGACGTCGATGCCGACGACCCCGGGCCCGGCCGAGTTCACGGCGCCCGTCGTCAGGAACGGCAGGTTCGTCGACTCGTGGACGGAGGTGGACGTCACCGTCGCCTGCTGACCGGCGGCGCTGAAGTCGATGTTGCCGTTGAGCTGGTGCGAGCCGGTCGCCGACATGGCGGTGGGCTCGAGCGCGTAATCCTGTGTAATCGTCACGCTGAGGTTGTACGTGCCGGCGGCGTTCGCCGTGAACGTGAACGCCGTGAGCGTGAGGCTCAGGATCTGCTGGTTGCCGCTGCTCGTGTTCGCGGCGCGAGCAACGCCGACCAGCGACGCGTTGCCGCTCTGCGTGAGCAGGATGTCGTTCTGCATCGTGCTGTTGATGCCGAGCGGCCCCACGGTGCCGAACGTGGGGATGTTGACCGCCCCGGTGACGGTCACCTCGACGGCGTTTGCCGTGCCGGCTGTGAGTGCGAGCAGGAACAACGAACCTGTGAGCAATTTCACGTTGCAACCCTCCAACGGAGCCCTTCCGCCCCGGCATACGCAAGCCGGGTCTTCCCGAGAACAGACTCACGCTTTCGGGCCTGTCGTCAACGCGGAGTGAGCGCGATTCGCCGCAACTCCGCGCAGATCTGCGCGGGGAGCGCGGACAACCGAGCGCTTTCCGTGCGGCGCGTGAAGCAGCGGTGATGCGCGGGCGCAACGCGGGCAATCCGCCCGTCAGCGGGCGATCGCGTCCAACTGCGCGCGAAGTTCCGGTGAAAGATCCTTCGCGTCACGCCGCACGCGCTCCGCGATCTGCGCGGCCTCGGCCTTCGACGCGTCGTCGTTGGTGCGCGCGAGCACGGTGGCGAGCCCGACCCAAGAGCTCCAGAGTTCCGGGTCGAGCTCCACGGCCCGGCGGTACGCGCGCGCCGCGGCGCCCTCGTCCTTGCGCAGCGCCTCGACACCGCCGAGCGTGTCGTAGAACGGCGCGAGCGGCTGCGTCGCGACGGCCTGCATCACGAGGCCGCGCGCCCGGTCGAGGTCGGCGCCCGCTTTGCCCGCGCGGACGACCGCGTCGGCGAAGTTGTTCTGCAGCACCGCGCGCGACACCCCCGCCGGCAGCGTCTCGAGCCGCACGAGCCAGTCGTGGTGCGGGAGCGTTTCCGCCACGCGCCCGGACGCGTTGAGGGCGTCGATCAGCGACAGCCGCGCCGCGAGGTAATCCGGCTCGGCCTGCACCACGCGCGACAGCGCCTTCACGGACTCTTCGAGCGCGGCCGAGGCGCCCGTCTTGTCGCCGCGGGCGGCGAGTGCGCGGCCGTGCCGGAACGCGACGACGCCCGCCGTGAACGCGGACGTGACGTCGCGATCGCCGCTGAGGGCCGCCGCGCGCCGGGCGAGGTCGAGTGCCCTGCCGGTGTCCCCCCGCTGGAGCACGATGTCGGCCATGCCGCGGAGCGAGACCGCAGAATCCTTGTTCTTCGCGAGCGCGGCCTCGTACGCGGCCAGCGCCTCGTCCGGCCGGGCCTGCAGGTGCAGCACGCCGCCGAGCACCTCGAAGGCGCGGGCGCTCGCGCCCGCCGTCTTCGTCCACGCGGCCAGGAGTTCCTCCGCCTCGGCGAGCGCGGGTGCGCCCTTGTCGGTGAAGCGCTGCGCGAGGCCGGCGTACGCCGAGGCGACGGCGATCGTCTCCGCCTCGCTCGACGCGTCCATCACTTCGCGGGCCCGGTCGATCCAGGCCATCGCGTCCTCGAAAGGCTCGACCACCGCGCCGGCCGTCGGCAGCCAGAACGACGTGCGCAGCGCCGGCGACTGGCCGAGCAGCGGGCCGAGCTCGTCGAACGCCCGCGCGGCGCGGCGGTCCTTCACCAGGGCGACGCCGTGGAGCGTGAGGGCCCGGACCGAGAACTCGTCCGTCGGCGCCCGCCTGGCCGCCTCCGTGTGGGTCTGCAGGCCGTCGATCGCGGTGGATGGCTGGCCGAGGTTGATGCGCGCCTCGGCGAGCGCCAGGTCGGCGTCGCGGCTGCGCGTGAGCTGCTGCCACGCCTGGGCCGCGCCGGCCATGTCGTTCCAGCGCGCACCGGCGCGGAAGACGTCGACGCCGAGCACGAAGACCTCCGTGCTGGTCGGGTGGTCGCGCATCGCGTCGCGGATGACATCCGCCGCGAGCGAGACGCGCGGCGGGCTCTCGCGCAGCAGCGCGCGCGCCAGCAGCGTGAGCATCGCGGCGTCGGAGCGGAACTGCTGCTTGAGCGTGAGCACGGAAGGGCCGTCGGAGAGCTTGCCCTCCCGCTGGGCCTTGAGGAGCGTGCGCACCATCTCCGCGCGCGGCTTGGTCTGCGTGTTCTGGTCGAGCACGCGCGCGAGTTGCTCCAGGTCGAGCCCGCCGACGCCGCCCTTGCCCGCGATCGCGAGCTGCTGCAGGATCTGGCCGAAGCGCGGCTCGTCGGGGATCGCGGCGCGGGCCTCCTCCGCCGCGCGGGCCGCGTCCTCCGTGCGGCCGGTCTCCACGAGCAGGTTGATGAGCGAGACGCGCAGGTCGCGCACCTCGGGCGCCCTCGCGACACCGGCGCGCAGGATGCGCTCCGCCGCCCCGGCGTCGCCGAACGTCGCCTCGTACTTGGCGAGCGTCACCTCGCGCTCGCCGGGCTCGAGCCCGACGGAATCGAGGCGCAGCAACGCCTCGCGCGAGCGCTCCTCCCGGCCGATCTCGCGCAGCCCGACGGCCAGGGCGAGGATGTGCTCGGGCTCCTTGAGCGAGGCGGGGTCGATCGTCTCGTAGATCTCCGACGCCCGCGCGTCGCGCCGCACCGCCCGCATCACGCCGGCCATGCGCAGCGACACGAGCGGGAGCGTGTCGGCGCTCGCCGCCGGGCGCACGCGCTCCAGAGCCGCCGCGGCGGTGTTCAGCTCGCGCATCGCGATCAGCTCGTCGATCGCCGCGAGCCGGATCGCCGGCGCGACGTTGTCGCTCAGCGCCAGCCGCTCGAACTGGCCCAACGCGGCCGGGGCGTCCCCCTCCGCGCGCACGAGCCGGCCCATCTCGAGCGAGAGCGGGTCCGGGTTCGGCACCAGCGGGATGAGGTCGCGCAGCTCCTCGATCGCGGACGATCGGCGGGGCACGATCCCGATCTCCGGCCGATCGACGCCGAGCGCCTGCACGAGCAGCGTGCGGGCGTCGAGCCAGTCCGGCTCCTCGTTCGTCACGGCGCGCAGGATGTCCACCGCCCGTTTGTGCCGCTCGGCGTCGAGCGGCTCCGCGAGCAGGGCCTTCGCCCGCGCCAGCCGGAGCGGGGCGGGGAGCTTGTCCTTGTTGTACCCGGCGATCGACGCCGCGCGGTCGATCAGCCGCTCCACGCTCGCCGGGTCCTTCGTCACCGAGGGTGATCGCAGGGCCGCGAGCTGCACCGTGACGTCCGTCGGCGCCTCATCGCAGGCGGCCATCCACACGGACGCGGCGTCCGGGCTGCCGATCCCGTCGAGGAACTGCGCGCGGGTCTGCAGCCAGCGCGCGCGGTCCTCGGGCCGGGCGTTCCTCAGACGCTCGTCGATCCACGCCTCCGCCTCGGTCTTCTTCCCCTCCGCCGCGAGCGTCGCGGCCTTGTTGATCGCGAAGCGCGGGTTCTCCGCGTCGGCCGTCTCGAGGCGCGCCAGCAGCGCCGCGTCACGCCCCAGGCTCCAACGCCGCGAGACGTCGAGGAGCGCGTAGAGCGTGTCCGGCTTGATCCCCGGCATCGCCGCCAGCCCCGCGTCGAGCACCCTGCCGGCCTCCCCGGCGCCGCGGACGGCGCCGGTCAGACTCACGCGCCCGGGGAGCATCGCCTGACGCAGGTCGGCGGCGCCCACGTCGCTCGTCTGCAGGGCGAACTCGGCGTCGAGCCTGTCCGCCGCGGCGAGCAGGCCGGGGACGTCGGTCTTGTCGCGGTACCCCGCCTCGACGGCGGCGACGTGGGCGCGGAAGAACGTGATGAAGGCGTTGCTGCTGCGCGGCGCGATGCGCGTGGCGTGCTCGGCGGCCTCGATCGCGGCGAGCGGGCGGCCCTGCGCGAGCGCGACGTAGGCGCGCCGGAGCCAGGGCGTCGTCCACCCGAGGGCGAGGCCGGAGTTGGAGGCCGCCTCCCAGCTCCGCCGGGCCTCGGTCAGCCGGCCGGCGCGCTCGTACTCGTCGCCCTGGCGCAGCAGCAGCACGGGGTCGCGAGGGTCCTGCTCGAGGGCCTTCTTGTAGATCTCGATCGCCTCGCCCGCGGGCTTGGGCGGTTTGGCGACCACCGCCGGCCACGCCGTCGTCCACGCGCGTGCGCGGTAGTCCCACGCCCGCTGCCCCAGCGCCTCGATGATCGCGCCCGCCTCCTCGCCCTTGCCGGTGTCGAGCAGGCTGAGGGCGCGGTAGACGAGGATCTCCGTCGGCGTGCCGCGGGGCGAGAGGTCGGGCTCGGGGAAGATCCGGAAGAGGTCCTCGGTGCGGCCGAGCATCCACAGCCGGCGCGCGAGGATCCGCTTGATCGTTTCCTCGTCGGGCAGGTCGCGGGCGCCCGCGCCCAGCACGGCGACGGCGTGCGCGGGCGCGTTCAGGCTGTCGAAGAGCGCGGCCAGCCGCAGCACCTCGAGCGCCTCCGTGTGCCTGACCTCGCGCACGGGCCCGGCGCTGGCGGGGTCAAGGCCGGCGATCTCGCACAGCGCCCGGAAAGACTCGCCGGCGGCGTCGTACCCCTGGTCGTCGCGCCGGCTCAGGGCCGTGAGGAGCCGAGCGCGGGCCTTGTCCTCGGCCGTGCCCTTCGACGCGAGGCGCTCGATCACGTCCTGCGCGTCGCCGGCGCGGCCGCGCTCGCGCAGGTGCTCCGTGAGCTGCACCATCGCGGCGAAGTCGTCGGGCGTCAGCTCCAGCACGCGCCGCAAGAGCCGCTCGATCATCTCGTCGCGCGGGTTGATCGCGAGGCGGGCGATCGCCTCGGTCCGGATCAACGCGGCGTGCTCGGGGCGCGCCTGCGAGAGGTCGTCGGGCCGACGGCTCTTCGCCAGGTCGCGCGCCTCGGCGTTGAACCCGGCGAGCTGATAGAGCTCCAGCAGGTGGTCGGCGAGGTCCCTGTCGGTCGGGTCCATCGCGAGCGCTTTCTGGTAGAAGAAGACGCACTCGCGGACGTGGCGGCCGTCCCACTCCTCCACGTGCTCGCGCGACTTTGCGTAGCCCACGAGCGCCTCGCGGTCGCCGTCGGCCTGCGGACGCTTGAGGTACTGCGCGAAGCTGCCGAGGGCCTTGTAGTAGTCCTTCTGCTCGAGGTGCCGGAACGCCGCCTCGCGCGTCTGCGCGACCTTCGCCCCGCTGCGCACCTTGCCGACGACGACAACGGCCGCGCCCGCGACGGCGAGCGCCAGCACGCCGGCGCCGAGGATGAGCAGGCGGCGCGACGTCTTGGGCTTGAGTTTCATGACTTGATCGCTCTCCTGGCAAGCATGGCGACGGTGCGCCAGATGATCCACATGTCCAGCCAGAAGGACTGGTTCTCGACGTACTGGATGTCGTACTTGATCCACTCCTGGAAGTCGTTCCCCTCCTCGCGCGTCCGGGAGATCTGCCACAGCCCGGTGAGGCCGGGGCGCACGGACAGGCGCGCCTCGCGCCACGGCGGACAGTACTGGTTCTCCTTGAACGGGCTGGGGCGCGGGCCCACGACCGACATCTCGCCGCGGAGGATGTTGATGAGCTGCGGGAGCTCGTCGATCTGGTACTCGCGGATGAACGCGCCCACCTTCGTGAGGCGCGGGTCGTTCTTCATGAAGAACTGCGGGCCGTCGGCCTGGTTCTGGGCCATCAGCCGCGCCTTGATTTCCTCGCTGTCCTTGCGCATCGAGCGGAACTTAAGGCACCCGAACTCGCGCCCGCCCAGGGTCTCGCGCCGGTGGCGGAAGAAGACGGGCCTGCCGTCCTCGAGCATGATCGCCAGCGCGACGACCGGGTAGACGGGCGCTGTGACGACGAGCGCGCCGAGCGCGAAGCAGACGTCGAAGACGCGTTTGAACGGACGCTTCGCGGGGTTCGCGCGCCGCGGGCCGGTGAGGAGCGCCTGGGGCGCGGGCGCCGCGAGTGTCTCCAGGTCGAGCCATTCGATGTTCTCGCGCTCCGGGCGCCTCTCCGGCCTGTCCCACAGCACGGCCGGCCCCACGGCGGTCGTGCCGTTGCGCAGCTCCCGCCCCGCGCCGATCCACAGCGGCCCGCGCAGCCCCGGGTGCACCTCGATCCGGGCGTCCTTGTCCGCCCAGACGCCGGGCGCGACCTGGGCGATGCGCGAAACCGTCGCGTCCGGGCGCGTCCAGGTGCTCACGAGCTCGTGGCCGAAGCGCGTCAGGTCTGCCGGGTTGCTCGCGTCGAAGACCTTGCCGCGCACGCGCGCCGCGTAGCGGTCCTGCCGGCGCGTCAGGCGGCGCAGGTGCTCCCACCCGGCCCGGGCGTCGATCTCCTCCTGCCACACGCCGGCGAGCCGCCGGTCGGTCGTGAGGAGCACGCGCCCGGTCCGCACCTGCGTCGCGTCGTAGACGCGCCGGTAGCCGGCGAAGCGCCCGTCCGGGCCCACCAGCACGCGCTCGGCGTACGGCTGGCGGGCCGAGTCCATCACGCCGACGCTGATCAGGTCGGGGTTCAGCCAGCTCACGTTGTCAAGGATCGGCGCGAGGCGGAAGAGCGTGAGCGTGGACTTGTCGAGGAGCATGAAGAGCTCCGCCGCGGCGACCAGCGGCGAGGGCTCGCCGCAGCGCACGAGCTGCACGCCCCTCGCGGCCCAGTAACGCGCGTGGAGCTCGCGCCAGTCCATGCCCCAGACCGTCGGCGGCGCCTGCTCCGTCTTGGCGGTCGTGGGCATGCGTCCTCCTCGTTAGCGCCTGGTGTCGAGCGCGACGACGCGCGGGAGCGGCTCGAGCTCGGCGAACTCGCCGCTGGGCACGGGCACGATCGCGCCGCCGTCGGGGCGCACGGAACGGAACGACTGGCTCGCGGCGCTGGTGCGGAAGTCCTTGGGCTGGGCGAGGTTGAAGACCAGCCCCATGAGGCGGGCGCCGACCCGGTGCAGCTGCTCGACGGCGGACTTGACCTGCCCGCGGGCTCGTCCGGCGCCGACGACGAGCACGACGCCGTCGGCCTGCGCGCACACCAAGTGCGCCTCGATGCTGCCGAGCACCGGGCCCGTGTCGATGACGACGACGTCGAACTCCGGACGCACCGTCTCCAGCAGCTTGAGGACCATCGGCTCGGCCAGGCGGTTGGCGCAGCGGTGGTCGTCCGCGACGCCCGTCGGCAGGAGCGAGAGGTTCTCCATGTGCGTGGGCCTGATGCGCTCCAGGATGCCGCCCCGCTCGATCGCCTCGAAGAGGCTGCTCTGCTCGCGCATCTTGAGCCCGCGCGAGAGGCCCTGCCCGATCATGTCCATGTCGACGAGCAGCGTGCGGCTGCCCGAGCCGGCGAAGGAGAGGCCCAGCGAGAGGGCCATGCTCGTCTTGCCGTCCCCCGGGTTGCTGCTCGTGACGGCGAAGACGCGACGGTTGCGCCCGCTGATCTGCAGCAGCGTGCGGATCTGGTGCACGCAGTGCGCGGCGGCCGACGCCTGCTCCGCGTCGGAGAGGTCGCTGGGCAGGCGCGGCAGGATGCCGAGCATCGGCGTGTTGTGCGGCCCCTCCTCGAGCGCCTCGTCCGAGTAGCGGTAGCGCCGGTCGGTGAGGCCGTAGATGCCGATCACGACGATCGGGACCATCATGCCCATGAAGCCGAAGACGGCGGCGAACTTGATGCGCGCGTCGTTCGACGGCAGCGCGGGGATCCGCTCGGGCAGGTAGAGTTTGATGAAGCCGAACTGGCCGCGCATCTGCGTCTCGCGGCGCAGGTCGTCGAGCGCGTCCACGAGTTCCTGGCGCTTGATGTTCGCCTGCGCGATCTCGTTGCGGAGGTTCTCCATCTCCTGCACCTTGCCCGCGATGATGCTCCCCTCCTGGAAAGCCTCCTTCAACTGGCGGCGGGTGTCGGTCAGCCGGCGGAGCAGGCGCTCGGTGCTCTCGACCGGCCCGCCGACGGCGGCCATCGGCGCGGGCGCGGACGCGGGGCGGCCCGCGAGCCACTCCTCCTTGCGCGTCGCCATCTGCTCCCGCGTCGAGGCGATGAGCGCCCTCACGTTGCGGCGCTGGCGGTGGCCGGGGCCGGCGCCCGCCGCGGCGAGGCCCGCGTCCTCGGACTCCGCGGCGCGGAGCGTGGTGAGCAGGTTGGACATCGCCGGGTCGACGCCGGCGATCTCCTCGAACGTCATCTCCCCCGGCTTGCGATCCGGCGCGGCGTCCTGCGCGGGCTGCTCCGCGTCCGCGATGTCCTTCGGCAGGTTGTAGATCGAGTCTTCCTTCGGCGGCGTCACGCCGCGGCTGATCAGCTCGCGCTCGATCAGCGTGATCTCGGTCTGGAGGTTGATCCGCTTGCTCACGGTAAACGACTGGATCTGCTGAGCGTCCCCGGTGCCCAGCTGCTGCGCGAGGAGGGTGAGCCGCTCCTGGTTGTCGCGGACGCGCTGCTCGATCGCGCGGCGCTCTTCCTGGATGATCGCCTCGCGTGCGCGGTTGAACTCCTGCCCCTGCCCCTCGCCGAAGAGGTTCTGGTACGCCTCGCAGACTTCCTTGACGGCGACGAACGCCGCCGTGTTGTTCGTGTCCGTGAAGGAAACGACGATGATCTCCGGGAGGTCGCGCCCCGCGGGCCGCACCTCGAGCGAGTCGCGGAACGCGCGCTCGGCCTGCGGGCTGTTGCCGCGGCCCAGCGCGACCCACTCCGGGCTTGCCATCGCCGCGGCGATCGTGCGCGGCTCCTTCAGGAAGTTCGCCTGCGTGTTGACGAAGCTCAGGAACATCGGCATCACGCTGTCGTTGGTCGACATCACCTTGGGGATGACGGGCTGGATGTGGATCTTCGCCTCGGCCCTGTACGCGGGCTTGCGCGAGAGCCAGCCGAGGGCGACGCCGAGCATGAGGCCGATGGCGGCGAGGCCGCACGTCAGCAGGTAGCGGCCCCGGAAGAGGTTGTGGACAAGCTTGACGACGTTCACCTGCTGGTGATGGACGCCGCCCAGGTCCGGCGGCATCACGCCGCCCGGGAGCATCGGGTGGGACGCGTGGTCCATGGATGCGCTGATCTGGGTGGTCATTGGGGTTCTCGCAGCGGAACGTCGGAGAGTGCGTCCAGGAGCGGCGACAGGTTCGCCAGGAGGTCAACGAAGGCGGCGTCGGACTCGGCGGGGGGCACCCGGCTGTCGAAGAGGACCTGCACCTGGGCCGCGCCGTACGGGCGCACCCGATAATCTTCGGCGGCCCCGCGGACCGACTTGATGTCGGTCACGAATCCCTGCCCGGGGATCACGAAGAAGCTGTAGATCCGGATCGACTTGTCGGTCGGGAACGACCGCTGGCGGAAAGCGTAGATCTGCACGGGCATCGCCCGCCCCGCGACCTCCATCGGCCGGGCCGCCTCGGGAGGGTTCACCTCGATCGTCCAGCCCGCCGCCGGGTAGCAGACGGGCGGGTAGTGGCCGCCCATGTCGCGCGTATCGCCGCACTGCACGAGCACAAGCGTGGCCTCGGTGTTGGTGCGCTTGTTCCGCACGATGCGCGAGAGGAGCGCGTTGGGCCGCAGGAGCTTCTGCGCCGCCGGCGGCACCTCGGGCGTGGAGACGACGTACCAGTCGCCCAACTCCTCGGGAAGGTCCTTGACCATGGCCGCCACGCGCTCGTGGTACGGCGCCGCCGTGGAGGCGGTGGGGTAGTCGCGCGTCTGGACGTAGAACGCGCCGAGCAAGAGACAGGTGATGGAGATCGTCGCGACGCGCATCGTCTACTGGTACGCCAGGTTGAACCGCATGACGGGGAGGAGGCTCCACTTGACGGCCCGGAGGACGCCCAGGAGGAGCATGAACGCGAGGGGGAGCATCAGCCAGCCGGAGACGTCGTGGAAGTCGTCTGCGATCTCCTGCGAGGAGTAGCCGTAGAGGAGCACCGTGGGTATCATGCGCACGACGTTGCACGCGAGCGCCGCGACGGGGCTGAACGCGAGCACGAGCGCGCGCGAGCTGTTGCGCAGCGGGATGCTGAACGCGAACGCGTACGACACGAGCGCCAGCGCGAAGACCATGCGCATGCCGTTGCACGCCTCGGCGACGGCGACGGGCTTCTGGTTGATGAGCAGCAGGTTCCCGCTCTGCACGACCGGGACGCCGAAGGCGTCGAGGATCGTGCGCGTGGCGCTCGCCGTGGCCTCCTGCAGCGGGATCGAAACGGCCTGCCGCACCGCGCCGGGGATCGGCACGAGGAACACCAGCACGAGGAACGCGGGAAAAAACTGGAACAGGACGTTCTTGCCGAGCACCGTGAGGATGCAGCCGACCAGGATCGTCACCGCCCCCGCGTGCCAGAGCGACTGCACCGAGAAGTCGTAGCCGACGACCGACGCCGCGATGCCCGCCGCGACGATGAGCGGCCCCACGAAGGTGCCCGAAGGGGGGCAGTTGCGGAGCCGGACGCGCCGCGCCCAGAACATCCACGCCGCGACGATCGGGACGAGGAAGATGTGGCTCTGCTCCTCGTCGTTGCCGGCGATGGTGTAGATGTCCATCCACGCCGGCCACGCGAGCATGACGCCCAGCGCGCCCAGCGCCGCCGCGAGCACGAAGTGCCACGCCTCCCAGCGTCCGTACCCCACGGTCTTCATCGCCCGCCCCCCGCGGCCTGTCGCGCCGAGGAAACGACGGAGTCGAAGACGAGCGACCCGGGCTCGACGTGCGCGTCCTCGCAGACGAGCGAGCGCACCAGCACCGCGCCGTCACCGACCGCGGCGCCGTTCATCACGACCGAGTCGTGGATGACGGCCGTGCGTGCGACGCGGGCCCCGGCGTCCACGAGCGCGAACGTGGGCGTCCACTCCTCGGCGTACGGGTCGTTCGCCGCGTCGGCGTCCGCGCCCTCGGTGAGCACGCGCAGCACGCGCATGTACTGGTCGAGCGTGCGGATCGGCATCGCCGCCCGCCGGGGGCTGGTCGCGACGCGCACGATGCGCGTGCGCGCGATCTCCGGGAGCGCCTGCTCCTTGAGGTCGACGTAGCCCTTGGCGCGCACGTCGCGCAGCGCGCCGCACCGGACGAGGTGCACGCCCACGGCGCTCCCGTCCGCCTCGGCCAGCAGCGTCATGTCGCCGCCGACGGCGCGCATCAGCTTGTACAGGTCCGCGAGCGGACGCAGCAGCGCCTGGTGACCGGCGACGACGAGGAGCTCGTCGTCGTCCGCGTAGTCCTCCGCGAGGTCGCGCAGCAGCCCGCCCGTGCCGCGGAGCTCGATCTTGTCGTACTCGAGCGTGACGCCCAGCCGCTCGTGCCCCGGCACCGGTCGCGGGAGCGCCAGCGGCTTGCTCACCATCACGCGGAGGGCCAGGCGGTCGATGCCCAGTTCGCCGGCGAGGCCCGCCGCGTGCTGCCGCCACGTCGCCAGCAGCGTGCCGGCGCCGGGGAGGGGCAGGTCGAGGAGCGATCGCCCGAGCGCTTCGGAGAGACGCGACGTGCGAACGCCGCCCGACAGGACGATCAGCGCGCGCGGACCGGCACCGGCGCGGGGCTGGTGGGCCGGCGCGGGATCGGCGACGGTCGCGTTAGTCGGCTGCTCCCCCATTGTGGCGTCTGGCGATCCTTGTCCGGCCCGTGCGCGCAAAGAGTCCGTGCGATCATCGGTCCTGATGCGCGGCGACTCCACGCCCAGGACCGAAAACCGGGCGGCTTCCCCTGGCCAGGGACACGAGTGTAAGTCAGTTCGGCCGGCCACTCTCCGGACAAATCAGCCCGCTGGGCCGCGCGTCAACACGCGGACCGCGTCCAGCAACCCGCGCGGGTGCGCATCACCCGGCAGCAGCGAGCGCAAGAGACGGTTGTCCATCGACGCATCGAGGGGGCGCATCAAGCCCGCGGCCGGGTCGTGCCGGCCGGCGACGCAGAGGCGGTCGGGCAGCCCGTACGCACGCGCGACCGCAAGGCCCATCGCCACACGGTTCACACGCGCGGGGCCGCCCACGTGGACGATGGCGGGGCACTCGGGGAGCTGGGCCAGGTGCGCGATCGCGCGAGCGGCGTCGTCGACGAGGATCGGGCTCCGGAACTCGTTCTCGTAGAGCGTCGCGGGCTCACCGCGGCGGAGGCGATCGACGATGAACTCGTTCGGGCTGCGCGTCCGCTCCCGGGTGTGGCCCAGCGTGAGGGCCACCCGGAGGACGACGCCGCCCGCGGTGAGGACGGCGTCTTCGGCGAGCGCCTTGGTCATCCCATAATGATTCAGCGGTCTGCGCGGGTCGTGCTCGCGGTACATGCCGGCGCGGCCGTCGAAGACCTGGTCGGTCGAGAGGAACAAAAGCCTCGCGCCGTTCGCCGCGCACCACCGCGCGATCTCGCGCGTCGCGTCGACGTTCACGGTTGTGGCGAGCCCGGGCTCGCGCTCGCACTGCGCGAGGTCGCGCACCGCGGCGCAGTGGATCACGGCGCCGGCGCGGGTCGTGTCCAGCGCCCGCACGATCGTTGAGGGCTGGGCGAGGTCCATCGCGACGACGTCGCGGCCGCCCCCGCCGGCGGGCGACCGGTCGCGCGCCGCGCCGATCACGTGCCGGCCGCGCAGCGCGTCGCCGACGGCGGCGCCGATAAAGCCCGTGATGCCGGTGACGAGCACGTTCACGCCCTGAGCGTACGGAACGCACCGCCGCCGGTCGGCCCGCGCGACGCGGCCCGTCGTCAGGCCCCGGGGCTGATGAGGTAGAAGCGGCCGATGCGGGCGTCGAACGTGTCCGCCGGCGCGTCCGCCGCGTCGGTCAGGCGTGCGAAGGTGTACCAACCCTCCATCGTGCCCCACGCGCAGTCGAGCGGGCAGAAGGAGGAGTACTCGTACGACTCGCCGGGGCTGAGCACGGGTTGCTGGCCGACGACGCCGTCGCCCGCGACTTCCTTGCGCTCGCCGTCGCCGTCGATGATCAGCCACCTGCGGCGGAGGAGTTTCACGTGCGTGTCCGTCTCGTTGACGATGCGGACGCGGTACGACCAGGTGTGCCGGTCGGCGCCGGGCTCGCTGCGGTCGCGGAGGTACGAGGGGCGGGCGCTGACGCGGACGCCGTCGGTGATCGTGACCGAGCCGAGTTCGGCCGGGCGCGTCGTCGCGGAAGACTGGCGGGCAAGGGTGGACACTCGGGGATTCTCCGTGAGTTCAACGGGAGATTCGTATGAACGGTATCTCATGTTCGCGCACGGCGCCGGAATCGTCTAGATCAGGCCGCGGAGCGAACGGGCGACATCATCGACAAATCGCCCCTCGGCGAAGTAGTCCCGGAGCACGCGCTGCGCGTTGCGCGCGATGCGCTCCGCGTCCGCGGGGTGCCTGAGGTAGTGGTCGATCGTCTGCGCACAGTCGGAGAGGTCCCACCGCACGGGGACGTAGGTTTCATACTCGATGTAGATATTGGGGGAGGTGATGAGGTGGGCCATGCTCGGTTTGACGAGCAGGCTGCCGCACGCGACGGCCTCGTAGTCGCGGAAGCAGACCTCGCCCCAGCCGAAGGGGCTGAACGTCACCTTGCTCCGCATCAACTCGAGGATGTACTCGCGGCGGGGGACGCGCTGGTAGTCCGAGCAGGTGTACTTGGACGCGAGCGGGTCGAGCGCCTTCAACGCCGCGTCGCGGTAGTTCTGGTACCACTCGTTGGGCGCGTTGCTCGTGCTCGGGGGGCCCAGGCGCCGGTTGACGTCGATGGCGCGGCGCGACCACGCTTTGCCCAGCCAGCGAGCGGCCTTGGAGAGGCGCTCGTAGGTGCGGCCGATGCCGAAGTTCCACCCGAGCCAGAGCTTTCCCTCGTGCCCGGGCGGGATCTGGCTGCCGAAGTTCCAGTCCTTGAGGTCGAGGCCGAGGAAGCGCGACACGAAGTCCGCGACGGCGTAGCCGCCGATGTACGGGCGGCGGTACTCCTCGTCGTCGATGAGCACGGTGCGCTTGAGGTAGCGGTCGATGTGCGGCATGACGCCGAAGTGCGGCGAGGAAGTCGGCGCGTACCAGTCGAGCAGCACGATCGGCGGGCAGCCCGGCCTGTCCCGAACGCGACGCACCGCGTCGATCAGGTCATCGGCCCTGGTGCGCCACGTGGGCAGGGCGAGGAGAAGGTCGGGCCTGTGCGCGTCGAGCGCGGGGCCCAGGTCCGCGAGCGTGCGCAGGTGCACCGTCGTGGACGTGACGCCCAGGCGGGTCTCGAGGGGCGAGCGGAAGCGGTCGAATCCCTCGGCGTGCGTCACCGCGATCGCCTCGGGCTTCTCGCCGATGCACGCGGCGAGGACGCGCGTGCGCCTGCCCCGCGGGCGCGCGTACGGGCTGGGCGCGGGGAGGGTCATAGGCCGCGTCATCGGTCTCGCTCCAGGCACCCGTTCAGCGCGGCCCCGACATCCCGCACGAAGCCCCCGTCGTGGTAGTACTCGTCCAGCACGCGCACGGCGTTCGCCGCGATCCGCTCCGCCTCGTTCGGGTGCTTGAGGTAATACGCGACCTTCTCCTCGAGGTCTGAGAAGTCCCACTTCACCGGCACGTACGTCTCGTGGTCGATGAAGATGTTCGGGCTCGTCGCCACGTGCGCGGTGCTGGGCTTGAAAAGGAGCGCGCCCACGGCGGCGGCCTCGTAGTCGCGGAAGCAGACCTCCCCCCAGCCGAAGGGGCTAAAGACGATCTTGCTGTTCATCAGCTCGAAGAGGTACAGCTTGCGCGGGATGCGGCGCACGCCGGTGACGCGGTGCCTCGCCGCCAGCGGCTCCAGCGCCCGCTGCGCCGCCACGCGGTAGGCCTTGTACCACGAGTCGCGCGTGCTCTCGGTGCTCGACAGCCCCAGCCGGCGGTTGACGTCGAAGTAGCGCCGCTCCCACGCGACGGAGAACCGCTTCGCGTTGCGGCGGATGCGCTCGAAGTCGGCGCTGATGCCGAAGTTCCAGCACGGCCGCACCTTCGCCGCGTGCTCCATGGGCATGGGCGTCCCGAAGCTCCACTCGCCCAGGTCGAAACCGAGCACTCTCGCGGCGTGGTCGGAGAGGACGTGCCCGCCCGCGTACCGCTCGCGGTACTGCTCGCGGTCGCGGAGCATCTTGGTCTTCAGGAACAGGTCCACATACGGCAGGACGCCGAAGTGGGGCGAGGACGTGGGGTCGCTCGTGTCGAGCACGACGAGCATCGGGCGCACGCGCTGGCGGCGGATAAACTCGCACACCCCGATCAGCGACGCCTCGGAGTCGGTCCAGTGCGGCGCGATGATGCACAGCTCGGGGCGGTGCGCGGTCACACGGTGGGGCACCCGCGCGACCGCCGCCGCGTAGTCGACACGGACCGAGAGCCCCAGCTCGCGCTCCAGGGCCGCGGCGTGGCGGATGAACCCCTCGACCTGCTTGGCGAGCACCGCGCCCTGGTGCGGACCGACACAGACGACGAGGGCGTACATGACCGGGCGCGGCTCCTGGGCACAAGGCGATCGGGCTTCAGCACGGAGCCGCGGAGGGGATGAGATCGATGAGAAGAGGCGAATCGGGCTGAAAGGGCGGACGCGTTTCGCGGCCGCGCCGGCATCTTCAAACCATGTCTGCTCTTCTCTTCTCCCTCATCTTCTCTGTGACGCTGTGCCGAACTCGGATTCCCTACACCCGCCTCGGGTCGAAGGGCTCGTCCTTGTCGCCGTCGAGGTTATCCGGGTCGACGTCGAAGGGCGGCTCCTGCTCGGCATCGTCCTCGCCCTCCGCTCCGTCCTCCGGGGAGGCCGCGCCGCCCGCCTCGGTCTCGTGCCGGAGCTCGATGCCCTTCTCCCTCGCCTCCTGTGCGGCCATCAGCTTGATCCGCTCCCAGTCCTCGAGGGTGATGAGCACGTCGCGCGCGACCGAGCCCTTGTGGTCGGAGATGATCCCGGCGATGCCCATGAGGTCGATCAGGCGGCTGGCGCGTGTGTAGCCGATGGCCAGCCGCCGCTGCAGCAGCGACACGCTGCCGCGCTTGGTCTCCAGCACGATCTCGACCGCGCGGTTGAACATCGGGTCCTCCTGGGCCGCCTGGAGGCTCGCGCTGGAATTGTTCTTGCTGTCCGCGATGCGCTGCTCGTCGGAGTCGCCTGAGCGCAGCTGGACGAGCGCCCGCTCGAAGCTTGGGCTGGCGACCTCCTTCATGAACTTCACGACGCGCCTGATCTCCCGGTCGTCCACGAGCGTCCCCTGCGCCCGCGTCAGCTTGCTGCTGCGGGGGGAGAGGTAGAGCATGTCGCCGTGCCCCAGGAGCAGCTCGCCGCCCTTCTGGTCGAGGACGATGCGCGAGTCCATCCCGCTGGCCACCTTGAAGGCGATGCGGCAGGGCATGTTGCTCTTGATGAGGCCCGTCACGACGTTCGCCTGCGGGCGCTGCGTCGCGAGGATGAGGTGGATGCCCACCGCGCGCGCCTTCTGGGCGATGCGGATGATGTGGCTCTCCACGTCCTTGTTGGTCATGATGAGGTCGGCGAGCTCGTCGATGATGAAGACCATGTACGGGAGCTTGCGGGGCGTCCGGGCCTCGGCCTCGGGCGTCGCGATCGAGAGGCGCTCCTTGAGTTCCTCCCACGTGAGGTCGTTGTACGCGGCGATGTCGCGGCACCCCGCCTCCGCGAGGAGTTCGTACCGCTCGTCCATCTTCTTCGTCGCCCACTCCAGGATCGCCGCGGCCTTGCTCATCTCGGTCACGACCGGGCACATCAGGTGGGGGATGTCCTTGAACTGGCTCATCTCGACCATTTTGGGGTCGACGAGCACCATCTTGAGCTCGCTGGGCTTCTTCGTGTAGAGGAAGCCCATGATGATCGTGTTCATGCACACGCTCTTGCCGCTGCCGGTGGTGCCGGCGATGAGCATGTGCGGCATCTTGGTGAGGTCCTCGATCAGGGGCTCGCCGCTGGCGTCCTTGCCGAGGAACATGGGCAGCTTCATCCCGGCGTGCGTGTCCGTCTTGCCCATCAGCTCCTTGAGGCGCACCTTCTCCTTCTGCAGGTTGGGCACCTCGATCGCCACGGTGTCGCGCCCCGCGGTGTTGGAGACGATGCGGATGTTCTGTGCCTTGAGGACTCGCGCGATGTCCTTCGACACCGCGTCGAGCTGGCTGACCTTCGTGCCCGGGCTCAGCCGCACGTGGAAGAGCGTGATCACCGGCCCGCTCTCGACGCTGTCCACCTCGCCCTCGATCCTGAACTGCTCGAGGGCCTTGATGAGCGCCTGGGCCTGCTCCTTCACCGTCTGCTCGAGCAGCTCGTTGAAGTTCGCCTCCGGCTCCTCCAGCTGGTCGAGGCCGGGGAACTTGTACTTCTCCCCCTCCTCGATCGCCGCCTGCATCGAGGCCATGTCGTCCTCGGTCGCCACGCTCTTGGACTTCTGCCCGAAGACGATCGGCAGCTTGGCGATCTTCTCGCGAAGCTGGTCCTCGGTGTAGACCTGCGGCGCCGCGGGGATCTCGTCGTCCTCGTCGTCTTCCACCGCGGCGGCGGGCGCGCGCTTTGTGCTCACTTCTTCGTCTTCATCATCCTCGTCCGTGCCGGCGATGACATCCTCGAGCGGCGCGACCTCCTCCGCCGGCTCGTCCGCCGCGGCCTGCGAACGCTTCTTCGGCTTGGGCGCCGGCTTCTCGTCCTCCACGCGCTCGGCGATGGGGATGATCGCCTCGTCGCCGAGGTCGTTGAGTTTCACCCTCGCGCGCTTGCGGCGCTTCGCGGGGGAGATCGCGCCCATGAATCGCGAGAGCAGCCCCTCGCCCGCCTTGGCGGTGCCGCGCGCCGCCGCGGCCCCCGCCGCGAACGCGACCTGGCCCGTCGTGACGCCGACGACCTTGGCGGCGGGGACGGCGTGCTCGCGCGTCTTCTCCGCCATCCAGCTGAACAGGGGGAGCATCCACTCGTCCATGGCGACGATGGCCCCGATGATCGCCGCGACGCAGAGGAGGAGCCCCGCGCCAAGGCCGCCGAATCGGAGTGCGAGCTCGGAGCTCGCGAGGCGGCCCAGGAGGCCGCCGGCCAGGTCGGGCATCGACCCGCTCGCGGGGAAGACGAGGGCCTGGAGCCCCGCGATGCTGATCGCGAGCAGGACGAGGCCCACGAGCCGGACGAGCACGGCCTTGAGCCCCGCGCCCATCGCGGCGGAGAGAAGCCCGATGCCCGTGAAGATCGCGAGGACCCAGGCGCCGAAGCCCAGGGTCTTGAACATCGCGGCGGAGATCATCGCCCCGAAGGGCCCGCACCAGTTGGTGACGGACTCGTTGGCGGGCCAGACGACGTGGGTGGGGGGGTCGGCAGGGTCGAAACCGACCATGCTGAAGAAGACAAAGGCCCACGCGGCGATCATCACCACGAGGAGGATGATGCGCGACATGGACGAGGGATCGCCTGCACGCCTGGACAGCGAGCGCTTGGTGGTGGCCATAGATCGGGCAATATCGGCCGAGGGGGCGAAAGTTCGTGAGCGGGGCCGTGCCACGGATCGGCGGCTCGAAGAACCCGCACCAGTCGTCGAAGCTGCCGACCGTGGCAGTCAGCCCGTCAATAGAATCGGGGTTATGAGGGTGTCAAAGGAACGATTTCTTGCACAGTGCAAGCATCGCTTCGGGACGGAGAACCCTGAACGGACAAGAAACGAGACTTGGGAGTGGATGGTCCGGAGCGGCGCGGACCCATTCTGGGTCCGCGAGAGTCTTGGATTGCCGAGCAACTTTGAATACGAGCCCGACTGGTGTTTCAACCGGTTCGGCATGACCAGAACAGCGATGCCGGACGGACGGATCATCTGTATCGCGGGGGAGCACGAGGACCACTACGACCCGGACTTCTGCATCTACAACGATGTCATCGCTCTGACGCCGGAAACAGGATCGGACGAGGTCACAGAGAACTCCGGGAACGTTGAGATCTACAGCTATCCCGAGAGTGTCTTCCCGCCGACGGACTTCCACTCCGCGACGCTCATCGACGATTTCATCTACATCATCGGTTGCCTGGGATATCAGGGGGCGAGGCATCCGCGGACCACGCCAGTTCTCCGCCTCGACACGCGCACGTACGAAATCCACAAGCTGGACATCGCAGGAGACTGTCCGGGATGGATCTGGGACCACTACGCGTCTTACGACGAAGCCCGCGGCACCATCACGGTCAGAGGAGGCAAACGCGAGGTTGAAGGCGTCTCAGAATTGCTGCCAAACTTTGCTGCGCACCGGCTTGTGCTCGAAGACTTGCGATGGGAGCAGGTCGCCTCTCACGAACAGCATCGGAAGTTCTTGCTGGAAGTTTTTCCAGACCGTCAAGGTCCGGCTTCCGAGCCCGGAGCGGCGGCCTTTCAGCCCGCGCGCGTTCCGTGCGCGGTCCTGCCGACAAAGGACTGCGGGGTACCTGAATACGCGATCGATGTCGGAGGTGTGCGAGTTCGCTTCCGTGAGTTTTACTCAGAAGTGCGCGTCCACGTTGATGGTAAACTGTCAGAATCGACGTTGAAGCTACTTTTCCAAGACGTGATCAACAACCTCAGGACTCAGACCGGTGTGCAGTGGCGGTCGCGCGAGGTTCCCCTCGATACCGATTGGGAGTCGTGAGCGAGGACATTGGTCGTTGCCGGGCTCAATGCCCGAACAGGTTCTTCTCGCCGAAGTACCCGCGCTGCTCGAAGAAGGCCAGCGCCTCCTGCGTGCTCTTGAAGACGCGCGTCGCCGTCTCGGTGATGAAGGGGCTCG